>Ga0265298_10005903_pt1 | contig 15243 bp, 19 predicted proteins | sample AusTroGonzalo_MG_3_FD_193486 | JGI IMG/M metagenome (GOLD analysis project Ga0265298, IMG submission 193486) | Bovine rumen microbial communities from tropical cattle in Woodstock, Queensland, Australia - Gonzalo_01 | ecosystem: Host-associated > Mammals > Digestive system > Stomach > Rumen ... | reverse complement strand
TGACATCACCATTGATGCCGCGAGCGTGACCGAGATGAGTGACTTAATCTTTTTCATATCTATAAAATATCAGATTTCTGAGATTATGGCTTAAAAATCTCGTCAGGAAATATCAGAACGTCATCCGGAATGAATATCAGGACCGCAGGCGTATCCTGGATCTTACCCGGTCTCATGCCGACAAGAGTGCTGTATTTGTATTCATAATGTCTGCCGTCGCAGTTTATTCTCATCTGATACGTATTCATGCTTTTAACGATCGCATGATAAGCCAGGTACTTATGACCTGTTACGGTCCTGAGCTTATAGATGGTACTCGTTACATAGTATACGACCAGCGGGAAACCGAAGACTAATACAACAAGCAGCATGAATGCCATGTATCCGGTGCCTCTTCTCAGACTTACATATCTTATTGCCCCAAACACGTCTCCGGGCGAGACACTGTGGGAATCGTAAGTAACTATTGCTATCAGACCGGCAACTGCGATGATAAACATGACCACAACCGCAGTGGAAATATTTAGGATCTGGTTTTTGACCACTGCTCGAAAGATCTTCTTCTCGAAATCCACCGGTGTTTTTACCCAATGGAAATCCTTATTATCCTTATATTTCTGGAGATTGCCCTTGCCATAGAAGATTCCCTGCCATCCCTTGGCATCTTTCAATGCGTACAATACAGCATTAGGCGCGATCAGGATGCTTATCGCCGGAAACATCAGGAAACCGGCATACATGATCATCTCATCGTCTTCATAGCCCTTAACGATAAGAACTATCGCTGCTACGACCAATAACGGAACAAGCGCCACGAGGAATTTATCGACATACCACCTTGTAGTCTTCTCTTTTGCCTTCTTAGTTTTATTTACAGGCTTATAGTCTTTGAGCAGGATCAGGAATGATATAAAGGCAACGATGCCTGCAGGAACGGCAAAGACGAGCGAGATGATGTTGTCGACCGCAAAAGCCGCAAAAACCGCAGTTGCAACCAGAGAACAGGAAAAAAGCAGTATAAGCAACAGCTTCTTTCCAATAGATAAAGATTTTTCGTTTTTCTTCTTAGACTTACCCAATTTATGTCGCTTACTCCACGTACATGATCGTCTCTAACTCATCAAAACCATAGTGTCTGAATGAGATCCTGTAGTCAGGATGCATCTCGAGAACGAGATCTGCCAACGTGACGAAGTCTTCGTACTTGTGGTAGACGGAAATCGCCATTCTCGGCCGGTTCTCCATAATGAGCTTACGTGCGCCGAGCAGTGCTTCGTATTCAGCACCTTCGATATCCATCTTGATGAAAGTAATTCTCTTGCCCTCAAGCACGTCATCGAGTGCTACTGTCTCGATCTCTTCAACGCCTTCGAAGTTTCTCTTCTCAGCTTCTTCCCTGCTGATGATGCATGACGTCTCAAATGCATCTGCGGCAAAGTAAACCTTCTTATTTACGTCGGCAGTTCCATAAGGATAGAGGTCACACTTTCCGAGCGGCTCAAGAGCAGCCTTGCTCTTCTCAAAATTCTTCGGATCAGCTTCGAAAGAATAAATATGCTCAAAGCCCTTATGGCCGCACCAGCCCGCGAAGTTGAAACATGTAGCTCCGTCAAAGCAGCCACAGTCTACGAACACTTCGTTTTCTCTTGCTTCAAAGAAATCGAAATACTGTCCCTGGTTATTGCGCCAGTCGAAAACGCCTGAGCAGATATTCTTCTCATTAATTCCGATCTCCTCAATGAGACGCTTCCTGACTTCATCAGCTACGGGCTTTTTTGAAAAAGAGATAACAACAGTCTTATCGCCGTAAAGAGCAATGTTATCAGAGAGTTCCTTCTCAGTGATCACCTTGATCCCGGTCTGTTCATCAACAGGTCCTTTGCCCTCATCAGGATCAATGAAGCTGTCTACCTTAACGCCAAACTGCTTAAATCTGCCGGCAAGATAATGAGCTGCAACACCAGTACCATAAATAAGGCAGTGTGAACCCTTCTGGATCTTCTCAACATATACCTGCATGTCACTGTTCAGGTTTCTGTACTTTGACTCAAGTCCCGTGATATAACCTACGTCTCCTGTTGAAGCATAAAGGATCTTGGCCTCAAAGATCTTCTTCGATATCTCATCGTTAAGATGCGCATATACGTTTCTTGCCATCTCCAGAAAATCAGCATTCATATTGCCGGATCCTCTAAGTGCCTTCTGCTTGTCAGCCGCCTTATCAGAACCAAATTCAACACGCTTGTCGTGTATACTCATTACTTTTGACCTCTCTGTACATTACGATTTGAATTTCCATAACATACTATCACTTACTCTGCTTCTTTCAAAAATAAAAGGTCTTGGAATATACTCCAAGACCTCATTTCGTTGTGAACCGGCATATCTTAATTCTTCTTTTCGCACAGGGAAAGAGATACGCTCTTCTCAAACTCAACAAAAACTTCTTCTTTGCTCCAACTCTTAAACTGACCCAGCATAAACTCCAGTTTTCCGTCGATCCACTCTCTGGTATAGTGTCTCATGTTCTCAGTTGCTTTCGCGCCGTATTTGCGGATTGTTTCTTCCGCGTCTTCCGCATTAACACTATTACAGAATTCAACATATTCATCGATCTTCGAATTCAGTTTCGTCCAGTTATCTGCAGCCTTCTGAACCTCGCCGTTTCTCAAGTAAGCAGCGATGAGGAACTTATATGTATCCCTGTAGAAACCCTGACAGAATGCCCTCATCTGATCATTCTCACAGAATCTGTCCATTATGGAGATGCCCCAATTGCAACTCTCCTCAACCTCATTTAACGGGCAGATCCACATCATTGATTCTGCCGTATAAACGATCTGCTTGTTGATCGCGCGGATGAAGTTCTGATAGTTGTCACGGATCTGTGCCTTCCAGATAACCTTGTCTGCTTCTGAAGAGATGTCGATGTAGTAAGGCAGCAGTGTTTCCTGCAACATGTTGCTTCTGATCGAAGGAAGCGCTTCAATGTGCTGACGGCCCTTCTCCCATTCGGATGTATGCCAGCAAAGCCAGGCAAGAGCGTAGTGGCATTCATCTGCCAGTTTCTTGTTATCCGAATATCTGATAACCTGCATTGCCCTGTTCTCAGCAGTACGGACTATCTTGTCCCACTGCTTGCTGTCATCCTTAAACAGTTCGCAATAGTATGAGTTGTGCGGATTTACATATCTGCTTAAATGAGCAACGGCTTGAGTATATGAGGTCATGATACCGTAATTGAAAATGTTCTCTTCGCACATGCTGTCCAGATACTCAACTGCATTAAGCGCACCCTGTGACTGCTCTCCGCTGTCTCTTAAAGTGTTTGCTTTCGCAGTAACTTCTGCAGCAAGCTTGGCGTCGTAATTGCTGGTATTGAAACCGAACAAAGCATCTGTTGATACATTCAGCGCCTGCGCCAGAGGCACAACCTGTGTTATGTCCGGAAGGCCTGATCCACTCTCCCATTTGCTGACAGCCTGACTCGTAACACAAAGCATGCCTGCCAATTCTTCCTGTGTGATTCCCATATCGCGGCGGTACTTTTTGATGTTGTTTCCTAACGACATTTTTTCAACCTCTCAAATGATATTTCACAGATGCATCTTTGATAGGTTCACTATAGCAGACGCCCGAAGAGATTCCTAACAATTCGTATTTGGATAAAAACCAACGCGGAGTTGGGGGATTACTGTTCCGCTGTTTATTGCTAACTCGTAGCACCTTCTAATGTAATCTTCGTTATTCATAAATCACCATTGATTACTTAAACTTCCTGGCATGAAACACAGAGTTTCAAGCCAAGTTTACCCATTCTCTCCATGAGCTCGGAATCGAATTCCATATTACATTGCTTATCGTAATAATAGATCATCCAGATCTGCGAATCAGAGAAATCGACTCCCAAAGCCAAAAGTTCTTTCTTATTTTTTTCGATCAGATCCAAAAGCCATGCTATCTCATCGTAATGTATAGGACCATCAGGATCCTCCGGCAAGTCATCAGGAACATATATCCTGTTATTATCAAGTTTTACATTCAGCAAATCTTCTATTTTGGCCAGATCGATATTCTTACCATATATAGTCAACCAGAAGGTCATTTCAGGTTCTCTTCCAGATTTCATTATTCTCCTCCACTGCCCAACATATATCTGGGAAGCATATCCTCATCTCCGGCACGCCCGCCGGAAACAGAGATAAATGCTACTTTATCGCCTGCATTCAGTTTTGAAGGCACGATCAGTTGTTTCATTTATGCTCCCCCTTTTAATATGTATATCCGTTACTTAAGACTCCAAGAGCCTTATCGCCTGCTCCCTGGTGATTATCTTTGCGTAACGCGGGCCCCACATAAACTCATTATAGTATTTGTATGCGGTCTCCTTATCGAAATAGGGATTATCGTAAGTTGAGTTCGTGTATTCCGGAACATAAATGTTGAAGCCCTTTTCAAACCCGCTCTTTATGGTTGCATCCATGCAATAGTCCGTAGATACACCGATCGTCATGATGTCTTTCTCCCCTTTTGAGAGCAGATATTCCGTCAGTCCCGTCATGGGATGAAAGGCACTGTTAACGTTCTTCTCGAACCGCCTCTCACCGTCTCTCGGTGCAAACTCCTCATATATTTCATAACGGTCCGTTGATTTATCAAGATCGTTACCCGGGCCGTCATCATGCTGGACATAAGCGACCTCAACATTATTCTCTCGTGCTATTGAGATCAGCTGCTTTATGTTCTTTCTTACCGTTTCAAACGCATAAAGTCTCTCGTCGAAACAGCCCTTTTGTGTGTCTACAACTAACAGTATCATTCACATCACCTTCGACGAATTACCTATTTCAGAACCTTCTGAAACAACTGGTCTTCCGAACCATATATGGTCATGAAATCGCCGATTTTCTCAAACCCATATTTCTCGTACAGACCCTGTTCGCCGCTCATAATGTAGATGGCTTCATAGCCGATGGATCTGGCATAATCCGAAGCAGCATTTATCATATGTTCGGAAACCCTTTTTCCTCTGCTTCCCTCATCTACAAAAACGAATCCGATGAACGGCGAATATTCCACGTCATCCGGCAATTCATCTTTCATCGCGAAAGTACAATACCCGATGATCTTTCCATCCTCACTTGCCGCGATCACCCGCTCCGTTTCCGAGAATTCTTTGTTGCGCATCATGTTGGCAAGAAACGCTCCTGCCTTCCACGAACAATTCTCCGCGAAAGAAATCGTTTTATCCCAAAGCGGATGACCATATGTCATAACTGATATTTCCATGTTTGAATACCCCCGTCCAATTATATCATCTGCTTAATAATCAGAGAAATTTTATACATGTTATAATATGGCTGTCCGGATTTTTCCGGGCAGTTGTTTGAATATAGGGATAACAGGGATATGAAAAAATTAAGTTTAGGAACAATCCTGGCTCTTTGCTGGATCACAAGATTCGTCGGTTTCGGAGTGGCTGCCGGCGGATTAGCATTTCTCGATTACAACCTTCCTGCAGTCACTGCCATCATGGCAGGCATCGGTATTGTGATTCTTATTGCCAGTGGTTTCATTGAAGTAATTTACTATGTCTGCCCCCATTGCGGAGGTTGGATCAACTCGCGTCATCTGCCTTACGGGTATTGCAGACACTGCGGTAAACCGTTAACTGAAAATCATGAAGATACTGAAGAGTGAGTTAATTATGAGACCAAAAGCAGGAAAGAACAAAACCGTACAGCGTGTCATCAGCATAATCTGCTGCGTGATAATCGTTGGCATCTGCATCTGGGGCACCTTTATGAACCCCAATTCAAGAGCAGAGTCCATACCCGGCAAACTGGTCAACGGCATTCCGCTGCTGTTCGTGGGCATCTTCGCGATGGCCGGCATTTACTCGCTGATCGATGTTTTCACGTCTCTCGCGTACCGCATAAAGAACTGCAAGTACGTGACCGAAGCCGTATGCGCAGAACTCGACGCGAAATACTCCGAAGATTCGGACAGCGCCAGCGGCAGCTGGGTTTACACGCCCGTCTATGAATTCAAATACAACGGTCAAAATTACAGGGTAAAAAACGACACTTATGTGAGTAAGGTTTTCGCACCGAAAGAAGGCACCGCCGCGACAATACACGTCGACATCGACGATGAACACGATCCGGGAGATTACTATATCGGCAATCCTTTCCAGGGTATAACCGCAAAATTCATCGTAGGTCTCGTGTTTACGATCCCCACCGTGTGGATGTTTATCGTGCTTATTTTGGGCTACGCTCATTTTGTCTAACCGGAGGCAACCATGGATAACGAGCAGATGAAAAAGATGAACAGGAAGATGAAGACATATCTTTATCTCACCATGTTTTGGATGTACTACACCAAGATATTGGCGCCTGTTTTCATCCTCGGTCTGATTGCTCTCATTGTCGGCATCTTCAAACGCGAATTTCTGTTTGCCGGAGCGGTACTTCTGGTTGGAAATGTATTCCTGGCGCTCATCCTGACAGTCAGATTCTTCCGCATGCACAGCGAGCATCCTGAGTTCGAACGTCTCCGCAAGGCTGTCGTCGAAGGCGTTCCCGCTGACGAGATAAATAAGATGACTGACGAATGGGAAGGTAACAAATTCTATACCATGCGCGTTGAGAACTACCGGGAAGAAGGAAATGAATGCAAGACCATAGGCGAGGCTTTTGAGACTTACAAGAAGCATTGCCAGGCCGTTGTTACGGGTCAGGAAACGTTCACGGTCAGCCTGGCGCTGGATAAGAAATACTTCAACGACGGCAATAAATACTATGTGGTCTCTTTCGACCGTATGCGCATAATAAACGACGACGTTGAGGTCCACATGTATTTTGATCTGCTTTACGATCCTGATTCGATGAAGCATACCAAGATCAGATTCTGCACGGAAGATTACGATGATCTTGATGAGTTTTTTGATAACGTTGAAGACTATCTCAAGACAACGGATCTTTGGGATATTTCGATCTCCAAATCCAACATCGGAACAGACGAGTAAGGAGCAATAATGAGCGTGCTAAAAAAGTTCACTTCACTAATTTTATCCTGCTCAGTGACCCTTACCTTCTGTTCGTGTCAGACTCTGGATCAGCTGGGAATGAATAACAACGATTTCACTAAGTATTCAAAGAAAATCGTTACCAAGGTTGACAATAATTTCATCAAGTGGTGTGATTCCAGTCACTTTTTTGTTAACGGACACGAAATCATATTCGGCCGGGCCACGGCTCAGCAATTGTATGACACCGGCGCTTATTGTGTTTTTTACGATTATTCTGATGATTGTATAACCGAGATCTACTATACGCTTGATGATGCTGTCAAATCTGTTTATTGCGAGATTTATCCGGACGAAGCTTCGGCAGAGAAACACTTTGGAGGAATAGGCGTCGGGATAAGGTTTTCCTCGACTTCCCTGGTAAAGTTCGGTATAGTTTCTGCCGTGTATGTTAGCGCCGTAGATGCTGAAGTCTGGGGAGATAACTTCGCACTTGATTTTCCGTTAACAATAACCCCTGCTGAGTTATTGGAGAATTCCGGAGAACCCCGGGACATGGACACCTATCCAAACAGTTGTCAGATTAGTTATTACCAAGGCATCAATGAACAATATTTCGAGTTTGATAAGCACGATAAGCTGACTAATGTATTTCTGCATGAACAAAGAGAAGCGAGCCATTTATATTATTGATATCAGTAATGAGGGGGAAATATCATGAGAGAGCTTAAGAAGATTACGTCACTCATTTTAGCAGGCTCAATGGCGCTTTTCTTCTGTTCGTGTCTGCCTCTGGATCACCTGGGCTTAAAAGGCAGTGATCTCACCAGGTATCCCAGGAAAGTTGCTGCCAAGGTTGACAATAATTTCATCAAGTGGTGTGACTGCAGTCGCTTTTATCTTTACGGACACGAGATCGTATTCGGCCAGACTACGGTTCAGGAATTGTATGACACCGGCGCTTATTGTGTTTTTTACGATTATGCTGATGATGAATGCTTAAACAAAACCTACTTTACGCTTGAAGATGAAGTCAGTACTGTTTATTGCAAGATTTATCCGGACGAAGCTTCGGCAGAGTTAGAATTTGCGAAAATAGGCATCGGAATCAGATCTCCCGTAAACATCCGAGGTAAATATAAAGTAAAGGATTGGATAATTAATTCCGTAGGTTTTTATACGGTAAACGCTTCAGTCTGGGGAGATAACTTCGCACTTGATTTTCCGTTAACAATAACCCCTGCTGAGTTATTGGAGAATTCCGGAGAGCCCTACCGTATGGAAACCTTTACAAGCTGTCTTCAGATTGAATATTACGGAGGCATAAGAGGACAATTTTTTGAATTTGATAAGCGCGATAAGCTGACTTTTGTCGATCTGAATGAACGAAGAGAATAAACTTGATTGCACATTGATATCAGTAATACATCCAGCGCATTGCATTTTCCATAAAATCTGACGTACCATACATGATACCAACCAGAGTATAAAGGCTGTCAAAATGGAATCTGTAGATAGTATCATTTTCGCCCTCATAATATAAGAAATATCCCTGTGTGTAATTACCATTCTCATATGCAGGAGGTCCGTAGGTTTCTATTAAAGCATCTCTCGACATGTTAAATTTAAGATCATCGAATTCGAATTTTATTTTGGAATCATTTTCGATCCTAACGGCTGCAACCTGATCGTCACCGCTTACATGATCGTCGTTTTCGTAGCCATAACTGTCATCAATATAAACTTGGAAATTCGGGGTGGGGTATAATCCGTTCTCATATTCTATCGGCCACATTTTGATATTACCGGAAAAATAATCATAGTCGGTAGTATATCCCATACGCTGTATATCTGTTACCGTACAGGGCAATGTAACCTCATGTCCGTCAATCTTCAGCGTACTGGAGATAGGTCTCGAACCTTCAGCAGGAGTAAACTCTGTCTGCGTAGGGTAAATGCTCATAAAAGCATCCAAACCGGCAACCAATGTACCTATCACACCATAAAAAGCAAACACTGCTCCGGCTATCATGAGTACAATACCGCCAGCGATACCCCAGGCAAACTTCTTCTTTTCTTTACCGTAAAAACAATCGACACGATCAGCAGAATGATTCCGGTTATAAACCCGATTACGCTAAGTACCACAATCAGTGCATGTAATGTAATAGGATCCATGTTACCCCCTGCTTAATAATCCTCTGACACGTAAATAATCCAGTAATAGTTGCCCTGATCCCTTTTCTTGCTATAGCAGACGAGCCAGTCATGTGTATCGTCGACTGTAATCCTGACGCCTTTGTCATAGGTGTTCAGCAAGTCGTAGAACTCCGTTCCCTGTGCGCCAACGCTGTATCGTTCTACGAATGTATTGTAAATGTCCATCGCCCTGTCTTCGTCGTGGATCCTGATCTTCATCGAGAATTCTGTGGTACCGGAGGACTCAGTACCTTCTGCATCGAAGCTTACGACATGGTCGATCTTCTCATCAGGCAGGATCAGGTCATAGAACATGAACAAGCCGTAGCCGCTTGCGTCCACATAGGAATATGCAGGGTGTTCGAGTTCCTGATCGAAATTCTTAAGTTCGCTAATGTCATATGTGTGTGCGAGGTCGTGATAGTACTCATATTCGGCAATGATCTCGTCGGTCGAATAATCCTGAATGATAAAGTAGCTGTCCATTCCATTATAGCCGCCATTCTCATAATAGTCCCTGCCCTGGGTCTCTCTTGGAGTCGTCGGCGTCGGATCCGGATTATCCCTGTAGAAGCTGCCCTCTGTCTCATCCTCATCGTCGTCATCCCAAACATCGTTCGTCGGTGCAGGATTATAGTTCAGCGTACTTAACACAAGCATGGCTATGCCGCCTGTCACTGCCACGCCGACCACGCCTGCAACAACACATCCGATCAATGCTTTCTTATTCATGTATCTGTCCCTTCATTATTCGCTTATCCGTAAATCTCAAAATATCCTTATCTGGAAGTTAATTATATCAGTCCTTATTCGTAAAACACACAAAGAGGCCGCCACCCTCCACCGGCCACCCGGCCAAGGCATGTAAACTTCGTGCAAACTTAGCGGCAACTTTACACTAACTTTGCAATTTCCCGGATATTTGCAAACCTGGTGCAAACAACGGCCCAACTTTGCACGAAGTTTACACGGAGGCGGATTCATCAGCCGGAAATCGCCACAAAAAAAGGAGCGTAACACTGTTACACTCCCTCTATTTCAACGCCTAAGCCCAAATCCGCCGCCCGGCCCGGAACAGGCACGAAACAGCCCAAATTCCGTCCCCTCACCTCGTCACGTCCGTACTCTCCGAGTAAAAGTCATGCCATGAAATAATAAATTCGATCCCGTCAAAATACTTTGCCGAGACTTCCTGTGCCTCAGGAAAATATACCCACGAATCGTATATGATTAGCGACTCCGGGTACTTCGCTGTTCCGTTCAGCGACAGATCCTTCATGGCTTCGATGACGATCTCCGCCTTCTTATCATCCGTCTCAGCCTCTAAGAATTCCTTGGAGTTAAGAACACCCCTCATCACTTCGTCCACAGCAGTCCATCTGGCCCACTCTTCATTCAGGGATTCCTCCTCTGACACGGATGCCTCATACAGCGACTGGGAGACCTCCGGATCGAGCGGAAGAGTGATGGGGTATGTGCCGTTCTCGGATTCAAATCCCTCCGGCCATGTTTCAGTCGTCCGGTCCGCAGCGTCCCCGTCCACGGAATTCACGACACTCACCGCACTTTCGGTACTCTCATGCGCTGACTCAGCCTTGCTGCACCCGAACGTGAAAGTCAAAGAAAGACAAAATACAACAATAACCAATTTCTTCATAACATCCACTTCCCCATAAAACAATCCTCCCGAAGTTCCGCTCCAAGCATCCCTTCGGAAGGATTTAATTATACCATTCCCGTTATCTAATGGTCTCTCGCACCATCATCAGAGGAAATTCATCCTCTCTGCTGCTCCGAATGTAATCATCTTGAGTACCGGTGTCTCTGTCTGGTCGACATAGTGCGGATATGCGAATTCGTATACGGTTCCTGCCGCATCGACATAGTAGTAGATCTTGCCCATGCCGTGTGTGTCAATAACATACGCAGGTGTGCCCAAGATCGCCAGCATCTCCTCCTCATTCATCCCTTCCTTAACGCCGTTGAACTCATATCCGGCATATTCATTGCTAACACATATAGCCACAATGAGCGTATCGTCAGGCATGTCCGGTACGTCCTCCTCATCGACCTCCAGTTCCTCGTCCTCGAACATGACCTGGAAGTCAAACACCGGCTCACCATCTACCATATAATCCATTCCGATCTCGCCCTTGTACACATGCCAGTACGGCTCAAACCCCAGCGCCTTCAGTTCGCCCAGCGTGCACGGCAGCTCTATCTCCATGCCATAGATTATTATCCCATGCTCGAAAACCGTCGTCTCCGGATCGATATGCTCCTCGAAAACAAACTCTCCCTCATAGAAATAAAACTCGTCAACCGTCCCTTCACTTTCCGAAGCTACAGTAACTGAACCCGCATCCGTAGCGCCGCTACCTGAACCCTCATCAACCGAAGCAACACTGGTCTCAACCACAACGTCAGACGCCGTTTCCTTCGTCTCCTTTGCCCCGTTATCAGAACATCCTGCAGCTCCCATGAGCATTGCAAAACCCAAAACTGCTGATAAAACCTTTACTTTTTTCATTGTCGTTTCTCCCTTATTTAGACGTAGTTTAGACAGACGCGGCATCACCGCGCTTGAAATTAAATAGAATTAAATTGGATTAAAAGATCAGATCTCTTCTGCGAGTCTTCTGTGAGTCGTCATGAACTCTTCCGTACCGAAGACCAGAGATTCGAGATAGAGATTGCCCGAATTATCAGTGATATTCATGAAATAGAATTCATAGATCAGGCCTGTGTCTCCCCTGTAGAACTTATAGTTTCCATAGTCGAACGGTCTCTCGGACACGAGTGCCGGAACTCCGATCAATGGTCCGAAATCCTTCTCGCTCATTCCGATCTGAACTCCCTGAAGTTCCAGAGTGGTATTCTCCATGAAGAGTTCAACTGCAACTACGATGTCGTTATCCGCTGCGACAGAGCCTTGCGCCTTATCGCCGTCCAGATAGCAGGTGAATCCGTAGTAGTCATCCGGTCCGTCGTAGCACATGCTGATCGCGGAATCTTCCATTACTTCGCCGCCGTCTTCAAGATCAAATCCCATTGCCTTCAGATCACCTACGCTACAAGGCAGTGCGATCTCGTGACCGTTGACCTTCGGAAGTCCCTTTACGATCGCTGCATTTGGATCTGCCAAAACACCTGAGACTGTATCATCAGACGAGCTCTCAAAACCTGATCCTGAAACCAAATCAGTATCAACGCCGGCACCTGCATCGCTCTCGCCTTCCGTGACCTCTTCCGAAACTGTCACCGGCTCAGCCTCTTTATTCTGATTTACCAGATATACGATTCCGGCAGTTGCCGCGCCTATAACAACGACGCCTGCAACACTTCCGATTATTACTTTGAGCATGACACCTGTTCCCTTTCCTGCTGCGGATGCAGCCATTTTTGTTCCGGCTCCCTGTGCGGTTGCCTTTGCTGATGCGGACAGGTTCACGAGCTTCACAGGCATGGGCTTGAATGTCGCCTGCTCGGCTTCCTTAATAAACAACTTGCTCAAGAACGGTATAGCCATACCGAACAACTTCGTATTGTTTTCTTTCTCATACTTCTCGACCTCCTTTTTGATCTTGTTTCTGGCAAAGTTAAGACGGCGCAGAACAGAACCCTGAGGAATTCCCAGTCTCTCGGCGATCTCCTTGGTGCTAATCTCATCGAAATAGAACAGTACGAGTGTCCTTCTGACATCGTCAGACAGCGACTTTTCAATGATGTCCATGACGATCTTACGCATCGCGTCTGATTCAATGATCGAATCAGGCAGGAAATCTTCCGGAACGGCCTCAACGGCATCAAAGAACTCTTCATCCATGTTGTCTGTTCTCGCGAGTTTAATGCGATCGAGACACTTGTTGGCAGCGATCTTCTTAAGGAGCGCCACAGCCTTACTCGTATCCTTTATATCCGAATAAGATTCGATAAAAGCGATAAAGGTATCCTGAACAACATCCTCAGCATCTGCTTCGTTCTTGAGCAGCTGCATGGCTGTCCAGTAAACGGGCTTGTACGCTTCGTTATAGATCTGCTCGAGTTCTCTGTCGGTCATCTTTTTGCCTCCTTTCTATCCGCATCTACTTACTTAACGAATAACAAATGCGAATTATTCGGTGGTCGGGAAAAATTTTTGAACTTTTTTATCTTACCATTCGAAAACCCGAAAACCCACAAAAAAGAGGCCGCCGTCACGGCAGCCTCCCTAAAAAAATAATCTTACATCTGAATCAACAACTATATTATTCAAATATCGGCACAAAAACGTCGATCGAATAACCGGTTACAGGTGTAATGCTGACCTTGAACTGAACGCCGCGGCCTTCTATCTCAACACGTCTGTAACCTTCCATTACGTTATCGAGTCTCTCATCGGAAATTACCGTAAATCCGATCGATTCGTATTTAGCGATGATCTTGTCCATTACTTCATTGGCAAATGCCTCATCTTCGAAATGAGTCATCATCTCAACGCCGGACGTGTTGGTGAACTTATTGATCGTCAGCGTGTCCTTGTCGTAACCTGCAATGATGTCTAACTGACCAATGTATGCCTTGCTGTCTGTCCAGTCGAGGAACTGCCAGTACAGGTTATTGTTTGTTGTCTTAATCGTGTCATCGGTAGGAACGATGAATCTTGTCGCATATTCTTCCTTCGTAAGGCCGATCTCAACATTAGCTGTCTTCCAGAGGTTCTCAACTACCTCATCTGCTGACATGTCATCCATTACGATGAAGATGGAATCCTCAGTAATCTCCTGTGAAGACGCTGTCTCTTCCGTTTCTTCAGACTCTTCAGAATCAATTGGATCCGGTGTTCCCGCATTGATCGCATAATCATCAGCAGGTCTCATTCTGTCGTCAGGTTCTTCGATTGCCGTATCCGGATCGTTACCTTTTGTATCAGGCTTATTGTTAAGTATTCCGATGATTATTCCGATGATTGCTCCAACTGCAACAACTCCTGCGATGCTTCCTATTAATACCTTTGTTTTCATGATATCTGTCCCTTTCCTTAATGCCTCTTTCGAAGCGGTTTTACCTGCTTCCGTAACGGAAGCGCTGCGTGATGCGGACAGATTTACAAGCTTTGCCGGGATTGGCTTAAATGCCACCTGCTCGGCCTCTTTTACAAAGAGCTGCGTTAAGAACGGTATAGCCATACCGAACAGCTTCGTCTTGTTTTCTTCTTCATACTTCTCGACCTCCTTCTTGATTTTTTTTCTTGGCAAAATTCAGACGCCACAGAACAGTGCCCTGCGGAATTCCCAGTGCATCGGCGATTTCTTTCGTGGTCATCTCATCGAAGTAGAACAGGATAAGAGTCCTTCTGACATCTTCGGACAAAGCCTTTTCAATGATGTCCATAATTATCTTCCTGGCATCTTCCGACTCGACGATCGAATCCGGCAGGAAATCCTCCGGAACCGCCTCTACGCTGTCAAAGAACTCATCCTCAACATTGTCAGTCTTATTCCTCGTCAGACGGTTCAGACACTTGTTGGCAACAGTCTTCTTGAGCCATGCGGTAACCTTGCTCTTATCCTGGATTGAATCGTATGATTCGATCAGAGAGACGAAGGTATCCTGGACGATGTCTTCCGCGTCAGCCTCATTCTTCATGAGTGCCATCGCAGTCCAATACACCGCCTTATAGGCTTCGTTGTAGATCTGCTCGAGTTCCCTGTCTGTCATTTTCTTGCCTCCTTTTGTCCGCATCTGTCTTATAGACACATAACCGGTGCGGATTATTGGGTGGTCGGGAAAATTTTTTAGATTTTTTTCATATTACCAGATTTCAGGCTCATCAGGCGTTCCTCAAGGACTCGTCGATGAGTTCCTGGATGTCGTATCTGCTGTACAGGTTAATGCGGGAATAGATACTTCCGTGCGCGCTGAAATCGTCTACGAACGTGTGAAAATTCTCGCGGTCAGGGACATCCGGCAAACGCAGAGGGTACCATACGTCAGAGCCTCCGAACAGCACGATCACGTTGCATTCAGTCGTC
>Ga0265298_10005902_pt1 | contig 15245 bp, 11 predicted proteins | sample AusTroGonzalo_MG_3_FD_193486 | JGI IMG/M metagenome (GOLD analysis project Ga0265298, IMG submission 193486) | Bovine rumen microbial communities from tropical cattle in Woodstock, Queensland, Australia - Gonzalo_01 | ecosystem: Host-associated > Mammals > Digestive system > Stomach > Rumen ... | reverse complement strand
GTTCGAAACTGTAAAGATCAACGACGTTTCTCCCGACATGTCCTTCCTCGAAATGTTGGACATTGTCAACGAAGAACAGATGAAGCAGGGCAAGGAAGGCTTCGCCTTCGACCACGACTGCCGCGAAGGTATTTGTGGTATGTGCTCCCTGGTCATCAACGGTATGCCGCACGGTCCCGACCATGCGACCACTACCTGCCAGCTTCACATGCGCAAGTTCAAGGATGGCGACACCATCGTGATCGAACCGTGGCGCGCCGCCGCATTCCCGGTTATCCGTGACTGCGCCGTGGACCGTACCGCTTTCGACCGCATTATCCAGGCTGGCGGATTTGTTTCCGTCAACACCGGTGCCGCTCCTGAAGCTTCCGTGATTCCGGTTCCCAAGGCTGATGCCGACCGCGCCTTTGACGCTGCCGCCTGTATCGGTTGCGGTGCCTGCGTGGCCGCCTGTAAGAACGCATCCGCAATGCTCTTCGTCTCTGCTAAGGTTTCTCACCTCAGCTTCTTGCCCCAGGGCAAGGTCGAAGCCAAGAAGCGTGTGCTCGCCATGGTCGCCCAGATGGACAAGGAAGGATTCGGCAACTGCACGAACCTTTACGAATGCCAGGCTGCATGCCCGAAGGGTATCACCGTGGATTACATCGCCAAGATGAACCGCGAATACCTCGGCGCAACAGTCACCTACGCCGAAAAGGTGTACGGAAAAGACTAGTGTGTAATGTGGAATGTGTAATGAATCATTAGTTTCATTTCGCATTTCTCATTTCTAATTGCACATTGCAAAAAAGGGACCGCAGCGATGCGGCCCTTTTTTCTTATCTTTTGGAAAAACAGGGGATGCAAAATGAAAAAGACTTGGCTTGCATTGATTATATCCGTCGTCAGCTTGTTTGGCTTTTGGGCCTGCGGCGATTCGTCCAGTTCTTCTAGTGATGAGGATCAGGTTCTGCTGAGCACTACCGTCAAGAAGGACGGCATTGACATGCTGAGCTTTGGGCATTTGAATCTGGATGTGCCGGCGGATTCGCTCCTCGCAATGTTTGAGTTGGGAGACGTCGTGACCGTGATGGTGGATGGTTACGATACCATGGATGTCCCTGTGGTGTCGGACTACGACGCTGTTTCTCCCGGGGAGTTCTTGTTAAGAGCCGTTGCCGGTAAGCCCCATGTGACCCTTGCTATCAACTTTAGCCAGGTTGCGGTTGCCTTTGGTATTGCGGAAAGTGCCCCCGAAGGTTCGGAATACGCCTACCGGTTGAAAGACGTGAAGTTCCCCATAGAAGTGAACATCGCCATGAAGGACAAGGGAGGCTTCAAGAAAAATCTTGAAATGCTGGAATACCAGAACTACGGGCTGGTCCTAGAGAATTATCCGGACCTGTCTGTGGCGGAATTCGCCAACTTTAGGGAAATTACCACGACGGGAATGGGGAAAGGCGTTCTGTTCCGTTCCTCCAGTCCCATTGATCCGCAAGATGGTCGCAACACCTATGCGGATTCCTTGGCCAAGGCGGCTAAGGTGGCCACCTTTATCAACCTGACGGACACGGATAAGGGTGCCGAGGCCTACGAAGGGTTTGACAAGTCCTATTACGCCACGCAGAAGGTGGTTTACCTGTCCTTGCCGGCGTCATTCACCCTCAACCGCTTTAAGGAAGGCTTGGTAAAGGGACTTCGGTTCATGCTGGAGAACGAGGCGCCTTATTTGGTGCATTGCCAGATGGGCAAGGACCGTGCCGGTTTTGTGAGTGCCGTGCTGGAAGCCCTGATGGGGGCCTCTGCGGAAGAAGTGGAAAAGGATTACGTGAAGACCTACGACAACTACTACAACGTGGTGCACGGCAAGCAGCAGCGCCTGACGGAGTCGCAGTTGGACTGGTTCCAGGACCTGATTGTCCGCAACATGAAAATGGCCTACGGCGACGTGGGCGTGGACATCGAGGACTTTGAGAACGTGGACCTGGCCAAGGCCACGGAACAGTACCTGGAAAAGTTGGGACTGTCCAAAAAAGAAATAGCGGACCTGAAGGACCGCTTGAAGTAATAATTTCCTGAAAATATCTTGTTTTAGGGAAGGCGGATCCCGTCTTCTTCCAAGATGATTTTTCCTTCGCGGTAGAGGGTGCCGAGAATCTTCTTGAAGGTCTTCTTGGACATGCCGAATTCCCGCTGGATGGTTTCGGGGTCGGTACGGTCGCCGTAGGGCAGGGTGCCGCCCGCTTCTTCCAGTTTCCGGAGGATGGCGTTTGGGCTGTCGCTTTTCATGATGCCCTTGTAGCCTACGGGAGTGAGGTTCAGGGTAATCTTGCCATCGCTGGTAAAGCGCTGGATGTAGCCCGGCATGGTGTCGCCAATGTAAATCCGCGGTGTGCCGGGGGTGACCATCAGGCGGCCGGTGTAGCGGTAGTTTACCAGGAAGTCTACGTAGTCGGGGGTGACTTCGTAGGCGGCCAGTTCCACACGTTCGCCTACGTGCAGTTCAGACGTGTCGGTGTCAATGAAACTCTTGATTTTTTCGGTGGCCACAAGGCGGTTGCTCTTGTCATCCAGCAAAATGTAGACCACACAGCGGTCGCCCCGCTGGAGTTCGCCCAGTTGTTGTTTGTAGGGTAGGAACAGGTCCTTGTTTAAACCCCAGTCCAGGAACGCGCCTACGCGGTTCACGTCCTTGACTTCCAGCACGGCAAATTCACCTGCTTGTGCATAGGGCTTTTGCAGGGTGGCGATGGGGCGGTCTTCGCTGTCCATGTAGACGAACACGTCCAGGATTTCGCCTTCTTCCAGGGAGAATTCTTCGCGGTTTCCGGGGAGGAGCACTCTGCCGCCCGTTTCCAGCTCCAGGTAGTATCCCTGGGGCATAATGCTTTCCACACGGGCGCGATTGTATTTGCCGATTTCCATAATAGCCTGACCGTCCTTTCCCCCAAATATACCTAAATAAAACGATACCCATATTTTTTATTATTTTCGGTACAGGAATTATGATTGATTTTATCGGGGACATCCACGGTCATTGTGACGAACTCCGGGCCCTCATGAAGAAGTTGGGTTACGAGGAACACGCCGGTGCGTTCCGCTATCCGGGCGGTAGCCGAAAAGTGGTGTTCCTGGGGGATTATATCGACCGTGGTGGGCAAGTACGCGAAACCGTGAACTTGGTGCGTGCCATGCGGGACGCAGGTTCGGCTACGGCCTTGATGGGAAATCACGAATTTAATGCCCTGTGTTTTTGGCAGCGGAACGGTTGCGGGGGAGGCCACCTTATCAAGGGCATTCCTGGCGGCTATTTGCGGGAGCATTCCTTCAACAAGGTGGCCATACATGCCCGGACGGTGGAGTCTTACCGGGGACGGCAACAGGAATTCCGCGAAACACTGGATTTTTTCAAGACGTTGCCGTTTTACTTGGAGACGGATTTGTTCCGGGCGCAACATGCCTGTTTTGACGACGAATGCGTTCAGACCCTGCGGAATGTGGGCCTTACCTGCTTTGCCGACGGAAATTTTGACGAACTGATTGCCCGTGCCTGCGACAGCCATAATGAATACGACGATTCCCTGTACCACCCGCTGGATATCTTGCTGAAGGGACCCGAGATGGAACTGCCCCAGGGACAAACCTTCCAAGACGGCGAGGGCGTGGTGCGTAAAAAAATGCGGCTCCGCTGGTGGATTGACCCGAAGAACGCAACCCTTCAAGACATTGCATTGCAGCCCGGTGTGGAATTTAAGGCATTGGAATTGCCTGAACAGGTGCGTCAACGCCGTTTTTATGGCGAGGGGGAACGTCCCGTGTTCTTTGGACATTACTGGCTTAAAGGAATGCCTGCCCTTATCCGTAGGAACGTCTGTTGTCTGGATTACAGTATCGGGAGTTTCCTTGGGAATGGCCGTATGGTAGCCTACCGTTTTGACGGCGAGCAGGTCCTGGACGAATCCAAGTTTGTGTTTGTGGAGAGTTCGCCGCTTTGAAACGCCTCGCATCCCTAGGCCTGTGCCTTGCATCCCTAAAATTCACCGTGGTGTTGCTGGTGGCGTTTTTGCTGTTGACCTTCTGGGGCGTCTTGGGGCAGGCCAATGCCGAGGCTGCAGGAATTCCGGCCGCTGCAGAGGCAGAGCGGTTTTTTGGTAGTTTCTTCATCTGGATTTTGGGCGTGTTGCCTTTGCCCGCATTCAAGAGCCTAGCGGTTTTGGGCTGCGTGAACGTTATGGCCTCCTTGGTTTTCCGCATGCCTCGCGGTTTTAAAAATGCGGGGCTGTGGCTGATGCACATCGCCCTGCTGGTCTTGCTGGCGGGGAGCGTTATCGGTAGCGGAGTGCAGCGGGAATACAACGGCTATAAGGTGGTGGAGGCGGGTGCCGCGGCGGGTACTGCGCAGGTCGGGGCTGGTGCTGCATTAGGTACTGCGGCAGGTGCTGCGCCGACTGCCGCGATATCAACTGCCGCGGCCCAGGAAATCAGATTTTTTGCGTTGAAGGACAGCCTGGGGCTTGCTCCTGTGAAAATCCAAAAGGACTCCTGGCCCTACTACATACGGTACCAGGGATTCGTGGAAATGGCGGATGGCAAGGGAATTGCCATGTACAAGGCTTATTACGACCCGTTCCATGTGGTGCCATACCTTTTCTCGGTTTTGTTCCTGCTGGGAGCGGTTTTGCATTACGTGTTGAAGGTGCGGCGCGGTTTTGCCCGGCAACGTGGCGATTCTACCCAGCAGTGTGGCGGTTCTGCCCAGCAGCGCGGCGGTTCGTTGTCGCGGGTGGTCGTCCCGCTGGTGGCACTGCTTGCGGCCTTGCCTATGGAGGCCCGTGCTTCTGAACGGCCCATTCCGCTTTGGGAAAGCCTGCAAGCGGATTCCCCCGTGGTGGTAGATGGTGCGGTGCGTCCCTTTGATTCCTTTGCCCGTGGGTTCCTGGACGACTTGAGCGGCCGCGTGACTTACAAGTGTAGGGAATCCGATGACTGCCAGGGGAAACTTTCTGCCGGGAACGTGGTGCGGCAGGTGCTGAACGCCCAGGAAGTGGCAAAACATTACCGACTTTTCAAGGTGCTTCGGGACGATGTCTCGGAGGCCCTGCACTTGCCCCCTCGGGAACGGTACGTGAGCTATGCGGAACTGGAACCGTCTAGGGACCTGCTGGAACTGTACGCCAGCCGCGGCGATGACCATCCGGCCACCGCGGAAATGCGCAGGCTCTACGGGAACGTGCTGCGGTACGAATCGGTGGCGAAACGTTCCGCATTTACCATCGCCGCGGCGGGCACATCCAAGCCTGCGACAGTCCCTTCCAGCGGAGCCAAGGTCCCCGACGCAACCAAACCCACAGCGGGCTCCTTTCGCCTTTCCGCAGAAGTCCTTTATCACTTGCTGAACCTTGCCCTGTGGGCTTTTGCTGTAGCCTTCTTGGCGAGCCTGCTGTCAGGTTTGAATCTGGTTTTCAAGTCCCGAAAGTTGGATGTTTCTGCAAACGCCTTCTGCCTTGCTACCACCGGCATCCTTGTGGCCCTTTTCACCTTGCGGCTTTATGTGGCGGCACGCCCACCTATGTCTAGTTTGTACGAAATTGTCTTGCTGGTGGCTCTTTTGTTGATGGCCTTCGAAAGCGCTGCTTTCTTCCTTTGCAAAAAGCGGAGTTTCGCCTTGATGGTGCCCGTGTCCTTGATGGCCACCGCCCTGCTGTTCTTTGCCAAGTTCATCTTGGAACCGGGGGACACCTTCCAGCCTATTCCTGCGGTGTTGAATTCTTCGGTGTTCCTCACTCTGCATGTGTTCACCATCGCCCTTGGTTTTGCGGGCATGATCCTTTCGGGAATCGTGGCCCATGTGGCTCTTTTCCGTTTCCGGGGGATTGAAATCCCTCGCCAGGACCCTCTGGTTTCCCTCTTGTATGGCACGCTAGTTTTCGGGGCGGTCTTTACCGTTTTGGGAACCCTGCTGGGTGGCGTGTGGGCGGATTTTACTTGGGGCAGGTTCTGGGGGTTCGACCCCAAGGAATGCGGGGCCCTGTTCGTCATTTTGTGGGCCATGCTGGGCTTGCACCTTCGTGCTGCTGGCCTGGTCAAAACTCGTGGTTTTGCCCTGTTTAACGCCTTTAACGTGGTGGTTACCTTCCTTTGCTGGTTCGGGGTGAACCTTCTTGGAATCGGGCTCCACAGTTATGGCTTCCAGGGGGGCACATTTGCCGCTTTGGGGAGTTTTGTATTGGTGGATACCGCCTTGGTCCTCTTCTTAAATTTCTATTTTCAAAAACATGAGTGAAGACGTATCGAACATGGAGGAAGCTGCCGAAGAGGCCGCAGAACTCCCGAAAGTGGAAAGCCGCGAAGACCTGATGCGCATAATCCAGGCCCTGGTTTTTGCGTCTCCGGACATTGTAACCTTGAAAAAGTTGAAGGAGATCCTGGGGGATTTCCTGGATGCCCGTACCGTGTCGGAGGCCCTTATTGCCGCCAACGACTCCCTGAACAAGATACAGTCTCCTTTTGAAATTGTGGAACAGGCCGGTGGCTACCGCTTTAGGACCCGTGCCAAGTATTACCCTTGGGTCCGCAAACTTTTCCCCGAAATCAACGCCCGCCGGCTCTCCCAGGCGGCCCTGGAAACCCTGGCGGTGATTGCCTACCAGCAGCCCATTACCAAGGCGGCTATCGAGCAGGTTCGTGGCGTGTCGTCGGTGGATGGCCCCATCCGCAACCTTTTGGACAAGGGCTTTATTACCTTGGGTGCCCGTGCCGAAACAGTGGGGAACCCCTACACCTACGTGACCACCCAGGAATTCATGAAGTACTTCGGGATAAACAGGATTCCCGAGGACTTGCCCCGCTTGCGGGAATTCAGCGAACTCTTGGAAGCGGGCAATCTGGTGCCCCAGTACTCCAGGCCCGAGAACACGCCGGAGGAACCCCGCCCTGATTCCGAGGAACCGGGACAGATTGAACTATCCATGGGGGATTCCTGATGGCAGTGACTCCCTTGATGCAGCAGTATTACGAGATCAAGAAACAAAATCCGGGCTGCATCCTCTTTTTCAGAATGGGAGATTTTTTCGAACTGTTCGAGGAAGATGCTGTAGTGGCGTCTAAAATCCTCGGGCTGACCCTGACCAGCCGCAACAATGGCGCTTCGGGGGAGACTCCCTTGTGTGGGTTCCCGCACCATGCGGCGGACCGCTACGTGCCCAAGATGGTGGCGGCGGGTTACCGCATTGCCATTTGCGAACAGGTGGAAGACCCCAAACTTGCCAAGGGTATCGTGAAGCGTTCCGTGGTGGAAATCATCAGTGCCGGAACCGCCATGGACGAGACCAACCTGAACGCCAAGGAAGCCAACTACCTTTGTGCTTACGTTCCGGGGGCAAGCAAGGACGAGGCCGTTTTTGCCTTTGCCGACGTGACCACGGGCTACCTTGCGGTGAGCAAGAGCTCCGTGCAGGCTTTCGAGTGCGAGTTTTGCCGCCGCATGCCCAAGGAAGTGGTGGTGGCGGAGGGCGAGGCCATTCCCCAGCCCATTATGGACTTGATCCGTTCCGAAAACATTCTGGTGACGGAGGTTCCCGCCTTCCTGTTTACCGAGGAACATGGCCGCGACGTGCTGTTCTCCCACTTTAAGGTGGAGTCCCTGGTAGGCCTTGGCCTGGATGGCCGCGAAAAGGAAACTTCAGTGACGGGTGCGCTTCTGCAGTACCTGATGGACCAGAAAAAGTCCGAGCTGTCCCACTTTACGGGCCTCGAGATTTTGAATCTGGACGACTACATGACGCTGGACCCCAGCACGCTCAGGAACTTGGAACTGACACGCCCCTTGAATGCCGACGACTATTCCAGTACCCTGTGTTCTGTGCTGGACTTTACCGTTACCGCCATGGGAGGCCGCGTTCTGAAGGACTGGGTGAGCCACCCGCTGATTTCAGTTCCCAAGATTCAGGAGAGGCAGGCCGCAGTGGCCGAGCTGGCGGGGAACCCCGTGGCCCTGGACGAACTGAAGGATTCCCTCACCTCCATTCTGGATATGGAACGCCTGATGGGCCGGGTGGGGAGCGGTCGCGCCAACGCCCGTGATTTGGCGGGTATGGGTCGCTCCCTGAGCCAGGCCGCCAAGGTTTCCCGTGTGCTTGAGGGTCTTGATGCTCCGCTGTTCCAGGAATTCCGGCAGGTGCTGATTCAGGCGGAAGGCCGTGGCGAAGAACTGCTGAAGAATTTCAATGACGATTTACCCCTGACGGTACGCGAGGGCGGCATGATCCGGGAAGGCGCCAACGCCGAACTGGATTCCATGAACGCCGACATCAAGGAACGCCGCCAGTGGATTGCCTCTCTGGAAAGCCGGGAACGGGAACGCCTGGGAATCCCCAGCCTCAAGGTGGGTTACAACAGGGTGTTCGGCTATTACATCGAGATTACCCGCGCCCAGATGGCCAAGGCCACCATGCCCATTCCGGAGGAATACATCCGCAAGCAGACTACGGTGAATGCGGAACGCTATATCACTCCCGAAATGAAGGAATGCGAGTCCATTATCAGCAATGCCGAAGTCAACATCCATGCGCTGGAATACAAGATTTTCTGCGAAATCCGCGACCGTGTGAACAGTTGGCGTGCCGAACTCCAGAGCATTGCGGATGCCATTGCCCGTGTGGACTGCCTTTACAGTTTTGCCCGTGCCGCCCGCCGGTACAACTACGTTTGCCCCGAGGTTTACAACGGTACGGGAATCCAGATTAGGGGAGGTTTCCATCCCGTCATTGTGGCGGTGAACCCGGACTTGAACTTTATCCCCAACGATGTGGAACTTTCTCCCGATGCCACCCGGCTCATGCTCATTACGGGCCCCAATATGGCGGGTAAGTCTACCTACCTGCGGCAGACGGGACTGATTGTGCTGATGGCCCAGATGGGCTGTTTTGTGCCGGCGGAAGCTGCCCGTATCGGAATCGTGGACCGAATCTTTACCCGCGTGGGTGCCAGCGACCGCCTGAGCCGCGGCCTTTCCACCTTCATGGTGGAGATGATTGAGACGGCCAATATTCTGCGGAATGCCACGCCCCATAGTTTGGTGCTTTTGGACGAGATTGGACGCGGCACCAGCACCTTTGACGGACTTTCCATTGCCTGGTCCATCGTGGAGACTTTGCATAGCGAACCCTCCCGCATGGCGCTAACGCTTTTTGCAACCCACTATCACGAATTGACGGGCTTGGTGGATTCCCTGGACCATGCGGGGAACTTCCAGGTGGCGGTGCAGGAGAAGGGCGACAAGCTCATATTCCTGCACAAGATTCTTGCCGGTGCCTGCGATTCCAGTTACGGTATCCACGTGGCGGAAATGGCGGGGCTCCCCTCTACGGTGGTGCGCCGTGCCCGCAAGATTTTGCTGCGCCTGGAAAAGCACAAGATTGACCCCAGTGATGAGGCCATACACAAGAAAATCAAGGATAAGCCCCAGATGGACTTGTTTGCGGCCCCCGATGAATCCATGACGCTGTTGAAACAGGAAATCAGCCGCCTGCGCCCGGAAGAGATGACCCCCCTGCAGGCCCTGCAGCGCCTCACGGAACTGAAAGAAAACTACGGAAAATAAATCGTCAGTGTCACGGAGAAACATCGATTATTGACGTCACGGAGAAACTTTAGCTATTAGCGTCATCCTGAGCGAAGCGAAGGATCCAGACCCGAAGAATTTAAAACACAAGGAGTAATATGTCTGTACAAGTGATGGTTAATGGAATTCCCGGCAACATGGGCCGCATTGTGGCCGAAACCTGCGTTGCCCGCGGTTTGGAACTGGTCCCGTATTCTTTGACGGGCGAGATTATCGTGGAAAACGAGTCCGAGGTGGCGGGAAAAACCATTCAACTCTTGAAGCCTAGCAACCGCGAAGCCCGCATTGGCGAGGTTCTGGAAAAGTACCCCAATGTGATTTGCATTGATTATACGCACCCGAGCGCCGTGAACGACAACGCCGCCTTCTACGTGAAGCACAAGATTCCCTTTGTGATGGGAACCACCGGCGGTGACCGTGAGGCCCTGGCCAAGTTGGTGGCCGACGCCAATCACCCCAGCGTCATTGCCCCCAACATGGCAAAGCAGATTGTGGCCTTCCAGATGATGATTGAATTTTTGGCCAAGGAATTTCCCACGGCGTTCAACGGCTACAAGCTCTCCGTGGTGGAAAGCCACCAGAAGACCAAGGCGGATACCAGCGGTACCGCCAAGGCCGTGGTTGGGGACTTCCAGAAAATGGGCTTTGACTTCTCCGTGGACGACATCGAGAAGGTCCGTAACGAGAAGGAACAGATGGAACGGATGCACGTGCCCGAGGAATACTTGGGTGGTCACGCGTTCCACACCTACAGCTTGGATAGCGAAGACGGTACGGTGCATTTCGAGTTTCAGCACAATGTTTGCGGCCGCAAGATTTACGCCGAAGGTACTGTGGATGCGGTGAACTTCCTGGCTTGCCACATTGCGAACGGCACCGCGAAACCCTTCAACATGATGGACGTGCTCCGTTCCGGAAAGATGCGCTAGGATTGGCGCTTTCGCCTAGACCATGCGTTCCTATATCCTCCGCCGCCTGCTGCTCATGATCCCGACCCTCATCGGGATTTCGCTGGTGTGCTTCATCCTCATCCAGCTTTTGCCGGGTGGGCCCGTGGAGGAAATGATTTCCCGCGCGCAACAGGCTGCGGCAATGAAGGGCGGGGTAGATGCCTCCAAGGCCCTGTCCCCAGACCAGATAGCACAAATCCAGGCGTACTTCGGGTTCGATCAGCCTGCCTGGAAGCGCTATCTGACCTGGCTGTGGAACGTGCTGCACTTGGATTTGGGCTCCAGTTACACCTATGGCCAGCCCGTATGGAACGTGATTGTGAGCCGTTTCCCCATATCCCTGTTCTTCGGCATCACATCGTTTTTCCTCAGTTACCTGGTCTGCATACCGCTGGGCCTGTGGAAGGCGGTGCACCACGGCAGCAAACTGGATTCCCTTTCTTCAGGAGTGATTTTTTCGGGCTATGTAATGCCGGGTTACGCCCTGGGTATTCTGCTCATCATCTTCCTTGCGGGCGGTTCTTATTTGGACATCTTCCCGCTGGGGGGCCTCACCAGCGACGACTTCGAGGACTTCTCCTTCTTCGGAAAAATTGCGGATCTGGGGCACCATTTGGTGTTGCCCATCTTCTGCTACATGATAGGGGAGTTTGCCTTCCTTACCTTCCTCATGAAAAATTCCGCCCTGGAAGAATTGGGCAAGGACTACATGCGCACCGCCCTTGCTAAGGGGCTCAGCTTTAAGCAAGCTCTGGTACGCCATGCGCTCCGTAACGCGCTCATTCCCATTGCTACCCGCCTTTCGGAAATTTGTACCCTGATGTTTGCAGGGGCCCTCCTCATCGAGAAGGTCTTCGACATCGACGGCATGGGGCTACTCTACTACAATTCCATGGTAAATCGGGACTACAACGTGGTCATGGGAATCATATTCCTGAGTAGTTTGATGGCTATGGTGGGCCGCCTTTTCAGCGACATCCTCTACACGCTGGTGGACCCGAGAATCAAATTCTCGTAGTATGAGCAGACGTTCAAGTCAGGCTTTGACGTTCTTCGGGTCTGGATTCTTCACGTCCTGCGGACGTTCAGAATGACGTTGGGGAAGATGCTATAGCGGAAGTTCCATCTGTTCCGAGCCCTTGCGGCTGGGAATTTCCTTGTGGAGTAGCCTGTAGGCGTTGTTGGTGACAACGCGGCCCCGTTGGGTACGGGATAGCAGCCCCTTTTGAATCAAATAGGGCTCGTAGACTTCTTCCAGGGTGTCGCTTTCTTCGCCAAGGGCCGCCCCGATGGTGTTCAGCCCAACGGGCCCGCCGTCGAACTTGTCTATCATCAGGGAAAGGATCTTGCGGTCCATAGGGTCTAGGCCCTGGTCGTCGATGCCTAGCATTTGCAGGGTCTTGGTGGCGGCTTCCAAATCAATCACTCCGGAGCCGCGGACCTGTGCCACGTCGCGGCAACGGCGCAGAATGCGGTTTGCCACACGGGGAGTCCCGCGGCAGCGTCCGCCCAGAATTTTGGCGGCGTCTTCCGTCAGTTCGATTTCCAGAATCTTGGCGCTCCGCATCAGGATTTGCACCAGGTCTTTTTCGTCGTAAAGTTCCAGGCGGTATTGCAGGCCGAAACGGTCACGCAGGGGGCCGGTCAAAAGCCCGCTGCGGGTGGTGGCGCCTACTAGGGTAAAATGTTTCAGGGGCAGGTTTACGCTCCTGGCCGCCGGGCCCGAGTCCAGCATGATGTCCAGCCGGAAGTCTTCCATGGCGGGGTAGAGGTATTCTTCCACCACACGGTTCAGGCGGTGGATTTCGTCGATGAACAGCACATCGTTTTCTTGCAGGCTGGTGAGCAGCCCCGCCAAGTCGCTGGCCTTCTCTAGTACGGGCCCGCTGGTGATGTGGATGTTTACTCCCATTTCCTTGGCGATAATCCCTGCCAGGGTGGTTTTCCCTAGACCCGGAGGCCCGGCAAAGAGGCAATGGTCCAGCGCGTCGCCCCGGTGCTTGGCGGCTTCCATGGCAATGGAGAGGCTCTCCTTGATGGAGGCCTGCCCGGTGAACTGCCCAAGGCTCATGGGGCGGAGGGTCCGTTCCATTTCGCTGTCGTCAGAGGCCTTGCCTGGAGAAATTATGCGTTGGTCATCCATACTGCACAAATATACACTTGTTCAGGGGCTGTGTCAAGCCAATCTGTACTTTTTTACCAAATTTACGAATAATTTGCGTTTCGACTGCCAAAACGCTGCGATTTTTGGGCTGGCTCTGTCTCGGACGGCTCTTGTAATGGGGCAGCATATCGACCGGAAGTCATCACCCTTATAGAAAGGGTCAGATGGATAGCCTACAAATAGACCGTTTGCTCCGTCAGTAACTCGTAAACCTCTAATCTGGATGGCGTCGTTAAGAACGATGCTAGCCATTGCTTTTATACTGCCAAGCGATGGCGCATCCTTGAATGGAAAAACCTGACAGTTTGTTACTTACAGGTTTGTTTGCGTTTCCATCTTGAGTATGTGGGCGATGAGGTCCGCTTTTTTCATTGTTTTGTAGTTCATGGCGTTTGTCCTTGGTTGAGTTGTTTCCCGTATCAAGAGTATAAGAGGCTAAGGCAGTCCCGCCGTCCATTAGTCAGTTCTACACAGCTATCATGTAGGCGTTCTCGCACCACTGTATTTCGACCATTTTTCCCCCAGATTTTGAAATAGTCTACAATGCGTCGCTAGTTGTCGCATTGGTGAGGTATATTTACAGGTAAGCAAAGGAGTTCTTATGTTCGAAGACGGATTTTTAGAAGATTCAGAGACTATGTCCTTTAATGAGATGGACAAGGCGTTTTACTACTACGATTACGTGCGGGGTGCCGGGAATGCTGGTGCTGGGAATGCGCCGGCGAAGGAACGGAAAAGCGTACCGCCGGCTATGGTACCGAGCGACTTGGACATTTTGCCAAGGATGCGACGGTGAGCAACCGCAAGGCTTCTATCAAGGACCTGAAGCGGATGCGTTATAAGATTACGCGATAGTGCTTGCCGTTAAAGGCCGTGTGGTCTATTAATCATTTATTTTTATCATTTTGATAAAAACAATATATTTGACAATATCAATCTTCTGAATTATATTAAGGTCAAAAGAACTTTATCCAGGAGATTGATATGTCTACTACAAAAAGCATTTTTACGGTATTGCCTCTTGCAGCTTTAGTCGCGGCGGAGGCTTGGGCGAATGATCCGGTCAATTTTGTCAAGCGCAGTTGGGACGATGTTGGCAAGAGGGTCGTCGAAAAGGACACGTCTATTACCGACTATTTTACGCTGAACGGCACTGCCAGCAAAGACGACTATACCTTGGATCGCGACATTCCTTATGTCGTCAAGAAAAGTTTTGGCCGGTATAAAGTCGTCGTCCCTAAAAATGCGGTGGTCAATTTGGTCATCTGCGACGGGGCAACGCTCAAGGGCGGCATAGATATAGACGAAGGCGCAACCCTCAACATTTTTGCGCAATCGGATGGCGACAACATGGGAAAAATTGTGGCTCAAAGATTGGGGCCTTCAGCTGGCATCAAGGTGCCGGAATCGGCATCCCTTTTCATCCACGGAGGCGATATCGATGCGAAGGGTGGAGATTATGGCTTCCTTAATGAAGGCAGCGGCCCGGGCATCGGCGGTATGCGTAAAGAAAGCGGTGGCAGTGTCACCATCTATGCAGGCAAAGTCTCCGCTACTGGTGGCAAGGATGCTGCGGGCATAGGCAATGGCGAACAGTGGAGAAAAGCGACAAATGGCGGTTCTCTTACAGTCTATGGCGGCACCGTTACGGCTAGGGGTGGTGAGTACGGCGCAGGCATCGGCGGCGGTCAGGATGCTAGCGGTTCCAAGGTCGTTATCTATGGTGGCACTGTCAAGGCCTATGGTGGCACTGATGCGGCTGGTATTGGCAGCGGCGAGGAGTATGTCGCTGGTACTATCGATGGCGGTTCTCTTACAGTCTATGGCGGGTATGTCTATGCCGAAGGCAAGGATTGGGGAGCCGGTATCGGTGGAGGTCAGGATGCCAAGGGGGCTAAAGTCGAAATCTATGGCGGAACCGTCGAAGCCAAAGCTGGCGAGAAAGCCGCCATGGAGAACGGGAGTGCCATTGGCAGCGCTGCTGGCGAAGGTTACTACGGGTCGCTCTTTATTGACGGCAACATGATCGTCAAGGCGGGTCAGTCTGCTGCAAGCGTGTCGCAGTTCCCCTTTGAGACCCGTGTTCCTGCTTGTCGCTGGCGCCCGTTCGCCCGCATAGAACCCGATGCTGGAAATGCGTTGAAGAAGTCTGCGGTTGCAGGCGGCGTGATGATTCGGGATGGCAAGCTTGAGGCTACCCAGTCTGTTGGACGCCATGCGGACCGCTGGTTTGATTTGCGGGGCCGTAAGCTGAATGGCAAGCCTACCGAAAAGGGTAAGTACCTGCACAACGGCAGGGTGGAGGTGATACGATAAAGGCCTCTGTCGGGCTAGACTGTACTTTTTCCCGAAAACTGCGTTTTTGCTGCGAAAATCGCCCTGGCTCTGTCCAGCCAATCTGTATTGCTGCGAACTGGCTACGGAACCGCTGCGGAGCCGAAACCTGCCAAAATAGCCTAAAAACTACGGTTTTGCAGCCGAAAAACAGTTTTCTAGGGGCTTACGAATTGGGAAAAGTTTGCTAGCCGAG
>Ga0265298_10005901_pt1 | contig 15246 bp, 12 predicted proteins | sample AusTroGonzalo_MG_3_FD_193486 | JGI IMG/M metagenome (GOLD analysis project Ga0265298, IMG submission 193486) | Bovine rumen microbial communities from tropical cattle in Woodstock, Queensland, Australia - Gonzalo_01 | ecosystem: Host-associated > Mammals > Digestive system > Stomach > Rumen ... | reverse complement strand
CGCCACGAAGTTAAGTACGATGGACCACACGATGAACATCTTGTATGGGCGGAAGTACCGCTTCACTATTTCGAGAAACTGCTTTATCATGCCTTTTTAATTCATAATTATCAATTCAAAATTCTCTCTAATCCCTAATCTCTAATCCCAGATAACTGGTCATAGCTGGTTTGCAGGATGGCTTTGGCGCGAAGGATGCGCTGGCCGTTATCGGCAGGTTGCTCCAGCATCGTTGCGTCGCCGTTGATGTCGTAGATGCTTGTGCCTGTATTGTCGATGAAAAGCAAGCCAGACGGATAGTTGGAATAGACGAAGGGATAGGTATAGGTCTTGCTCAGGACGTTGCGGCTCCATGGGTATTCCCTGTGGGAGATGCCCATTTGCGACAGGAGTGTTGCCGCTATGTCGCTTTGGTTCATCAGAACATCCATTTTGCGGGGTTCGCGAATAGCGCCGCCCAGCCAAAGCATGGGGGCGTGGAAGAAGCCTGGGTCGTCATAGCTCTGCTTGTAGAGGAAGCCGTGGTCGGGAATCACCACCACGAGCAGGTTGTCCCACTCTGGGAGCCTGCGGAGGCTATCGACCATGCAGGCAACGCTGTAGTCGCTATATGCAAAGGCGTTGAGTTTCTCGTCTTCGAGGCGGTGATAAGGAACTACCCACGGCTCGTGGCTGGAGAGTGTCTGCACCACAAGGAAGTGATGTCCGCCCTTCCATTGGCCGACGAGCTGACAGGCCTGCTGCAGAACAATGCTGTCTGGAATGCCCCATGAACATCCCTCTGAATTGTTCTCTAAAGCGGAATCCACGGTAGAGTTGAAGAGGGTCTTCAGGGCGGCTTCGTCGTAGATATTCTCGAAGCTCATGTCCTCGAGATACTGTCGTTTGCCCATGTTGGTCATTGTGCCGCCATAGACGTAGCTTGTCTCGTAGTCCTGCTGCCCTAAAGAGCGGGCCAGGGAGGGTATGGCTTTATGGAACTCAACCTGCTTCATGAGGCCAACATCAGGATAGCTCAGCCAACCGCTGAAGGCGCTGACCGTGCCTCTGTCCGTGCGGAAGGAGTTGCTGTAATAGTTCTCCCAGAAGATGCCTTCGGGGATGAGTCGGCTCAAGCCTGGCGTCACGTCGGGCAGACCGCCAAGCTCCTCCACGAAACGGCTACCTAAGCCTTCGAGGAAGACCACAACGATGTCCGGCCTTTGCGAAGTGAGCAGGGTGTCCTGTATGTCGTCGGCTGGCTCGGGGTAAAGACCCTTGAAGAGGTCGGCGCGGTCTGCCTCGGAAAGATAGTCGTAGCGTTCCGAATAGTCATTGCCCAGACGGATGCTTTTGGCGAAGGCATAGACGGGATTGACGGCTGCATGATTGGCAAGCAGAGCCTTCGGGTTGCCATAGACATCGCCTTGGTGCATGAAGCACACCCCCGACACAAGCAGGAAAATCCAGATGATGCTGATGTTGCGCATCCAGAGCTTTGCGCCCTGACCCGTGGGGAATTTCTTTGGAGTGAGCAGGATGCAGGGGATTATCGTCCAGAGTGCCAGCAGAACGAACAACGAAACGCGCACCACAATATAACCAAGGCTGACGCTGTTGGTGGCACCTTCCGGCGAAGAGGCATAGCTCAAGACCACCATTCCGAGCTTGAACTGCCAGTATTCGTACATCACAGCATCGGCTACGATGATGACCGCCACCACCAAGCCCATAAGGATGTAGTAGAAATATAAAATAAAAAGAAGCCTCCCCCCACCCCTCCAAAGGAGGGGAGAATCATCCTGACTTTCCTTCTGCCGTTCCCCCCTCCTTTGGAGGGGAATGGGGAGGCTTGCAAGCCAAGGGATGGCCAGCAGCCAAGCTGCAACCATGAGGTCGTGCCCAACGAAGCCACGCCAACAGGCTCCAACAGCATCCAAGAACGATAGCTCCTGCACGCAGCGGTTGTTCAGGATGAAACCTATCCTGCCTATCAGAAAGACGATGAGCAGGTGGCAGTAGAGATATTCAAGATAGTGTATTCCGCGTTTCATTCCATTGACCATTTACCATTGACCATTTATTCCCCCTAAAGGGGGTTAGGGGGTCATTTTCTCCCAAAGTCGGCGGGGATTTCGCCCCACTCTTCTGTGTTCCATTTCAGCACTTCGGCGTGCTTGGGGTTTTGCCAGAGCCAATTCTCGGCACGGATGACGAGGTCGAGCACCTGAGCCGTCTGCGGGTCGCGCTTCAGGGTGGTCTTTGCCCGCTTGTTCCTCACCCAAGCCATTCCGCTGATGCTATCGCTATAGACCTTCATGTTCCAGCCGTTCTTCTTGATGAAGGCGAGGGCATGGACGATGGCAAGAAACTCGCCGATGTTGTTAGTGCCCTGTATGGGGCCGAAGTGGAAGAGGCGTTGCTCGTTGCCGAGATACACCCCCTGATACTCCATCGCACCAGGGTTTCCGCTACAGCCTGCATCGACAGCAATGGCATTGAAATCAACCTTGCCCTTCAGCTTTTCGTAGTCCACTATTTCCCCCTCTTTTCAATTTTTCACCTTTTCCCCTTCTTACATGCGTTCCGGCACTTCGATGCCAAGGAGCCCCATGCCGTTCTTGACGACCTGCCCGACGGCAGCGGAGAGAGCGATACGGAACAGGCGCTTCTGCTCGTCCTCCTCGCGAAGCACGCTGTAGTCGTGGTAGAACTGGTTGTACTCCTTGACCAGCTCGTAGCAGTAGTTGGCAATGCAGGAGGGATTGTAGTCCTGCCCTGCCTGACGCACGGCTGCCTCGAAGCCCTGCAGCTTCTGGACGAGGCTGATTTCCTTGTCGGCAAGTTCCGTCTGTTGCGTTGGCAACGCAACAAACGGGACCCCGGCCTTGCGCAGGATGCTGCGGATGCGGGCGTAGGTGTATTGGATGAAAGGCCCTGTGTTGCCGTTGAAGTCGATGCTCTCTTCTGGATTGAAGAGCATGTTCTTGCGGGCGTCCACCTTGAGGATGAAGTACTTCAAGGCACCCATGCCGACGATGCGGGCGATTTCCTGCGCCTCCTCGTCGGTGATGTCCTCCAGCCTGTTCACCTTGTCGGCGGATAGGAGGCGGGCATCCTGTATCATGGTCTGGATGAGATCGTCGGCATCCACTACGGTTCCCTCGCGGCTCTTCATCTTGCCGTTGGGCAGCTCCACCATGCCGTAGGAGAAGTGCACAAGGTCCTTGCCCCACTTGAAGCCGAGCTTGTCCAAGAGGATGGAGAGCACCTGGAAGTGGTAGTTCTGCTCGTTGCCCACGACGTAAATCATCTTGTCGATGGGATAGTCCTGGAAGCGGAGCTTTGCCGTTCCGATGTCCTGCGTCATATAGACGCTGGTACCGTCGCTTCGGAGCAGGAGCTTCTCATCGAGGCCTTCTCCCGTGAGGTCTGCCCAGACGGAGCCGTCTTCGCGGCGATAGAAGAAGCCTTTCTGCAGACCTTCCTCCACCTTCTCCTTGCCCTCGAGGTAGGTCTCGCTCTCGTAGTATATTTTGTCGAAGCTAACGCCAAGCGCCTTGTACGTCTCGTCGAAGCCGGCATACACCCACTCGTTCATCTTCCGCCAGAGGGCGCGAACCTCGGGGTCATTCTGCTCCCATTTGACCAGCATCTCGTGGGCTTCCTTGATGAGCGGAGCCTCCTGCTTGGCCTTTTCCTCGTCCATGCCCTGTGCCACAAGCTGGCGCACTTCCTCGCGATAGTGCTTGTCGAAGGCAACGTAGTAGTCGCCGATGAGGTGGTCGCCCTTCTTGCCGCTGGACTCGGGTGTCTCGCCATTGCCCCATTTCAGCCAGGCAAGCATGGACTTGCAGATGTGTATGCCACGGTCGTTCACGATGTTGGTCTTCACCACACGGTTGCCGTTTGCCTCCATCACCTTTGCCAAAGCCCATCCGAGCAGGTTGTTGCGCACATGCCCGAGGTGGAGCGGCTTGTTGGTGTTCGGGCTGGAGTATTCAATCATCACGAGGGGGCTGTCCTCCGTAATGGGCTTGAAGCCGTAGCTCGGATTTTCGTATATTTCCTTCAGAATGCTTATCCACTGCTGCGAACTGACGCAGAGGTTGAGGAAGCCTTTCACGGCATTGAAGCCGCTTATCACTTCAGGCAGCTTTTCCTTGAGCTTTTCGCCAATCTCCTGTGCCGTGGCCTCTGGAGCCTTGTGGCTCATTTTGGTGAAGGGGAACACCACAAGCGTGATTTGTCCCTCGAACTCAGGCCTTGTTTCCTGCAGCTGAACCATTTTCTCAGGCACCTGCTGCCCGTAGAGTTTCTCCACAATGTCCAGCACCGCCTGCACTATCTTGTTTTCCAATTCCATAGTATGTGTTCTCTTATCCCTTTTGTAAAATCCCTATAATAATATATAATGTGGGGTGCAAAGTTAAGAAAAACTCTTCTTATAAACAAAGAAAAAGCTCAAATTGAGGCGAAAAACACATTTCTCTGAACAATTACCCTGTGTTACTAAAGCCTAAGAACACGCCTAATAATGATTTTAGGCGCATTATAAAATTCATTTAGGCAGGCTACAAAACTATTTTCAAGCTTTGATAATATATTTTCAAGGCGTGAAAATATATTTCCAAGCTTTGAAAATACATTTTCACGCCTTGAAAATAATTATGTGGCTCGCTCCGCAAGGTTTTGCATCGTGCTGCGAGGCATTATTCAGCGTGCTGCGTTTTGTTTTCCGACAAGTGCCAGAGGACGATGCCAGCCGTGACGCTGACGTTCAGACTGTGCTTGGTGCCGTATTGAGGTATTTCGAGACAGCCGTCGCACATATCCACAACCTGCTGCTGCACGCCTTTCACTTCGTTGCCCAGCACGACTGCATACCTCCTGTCCGGCTCTCTCCTAAAGTCCTGCAACATGGTGCTGCCCTCGCACTGCTCTATAGCGAGGACAGTATAGCCCTTTTCTTTCAGCCAGCGGACGGCATCCTCTGTCTGCTTGAAGTACTGCCAGGGCACGCTGTCCTCGGCTCCAAGGGCTGTCTTGTGTATCTCGGGATGCGGCGGCTGGGCTGTGATGCCACAAAGGCAGACACCACTGATGCGAAAAGCATCGCTGCTGCGAAACACACTGCCCACGTTGTAAAGACTGCGCACATGGTCGAGCACCACCACAATAGGCTGCTTCTCCGACACCCTGTATTCTTCCACGCTCATGCGCCCCATTTCGGTCACTTTCAGCTTTCTCATTCTATACATGCTCTTTAATTGTTTACAAAGTTAACATTTTATGTTCATAACTTGGTTAATAGTTTGCCACTTATTCACACTAAAAGTAGGAAAATGACTCTTCCACACCGTTTATTCACACTTCCAAAATGTTATAAAACTTATTTCAACGCAAAAAAAAGGAGTTATCAATACAGCATATCAAGGAAAAGTATTAACTTTGCGTATTGTTAGACGATGTTGACAACTCTGCATCACCGAAAACATAAACCTATAGCAATAAGGAGATAATATGGAATAAGCCGAGTGAATAACCCGCCAAATGCTGTAGATAACGTGTTGATAACATTGAGACCCACGGAACAGGCACCTAATTATCAACTTATCAACGCCACATCATCATCATCATAAGAATTATATTCTAATAAAAAATATAAATCTATAATAATATAATTATGGTTGACAACAAGTGGAAAGAGGCTGGCTATGTGACGGAACCTGTGCCGGCCGGTACGGACATCAAGGCCGAGATACGCCGTATGTGCAAGGAGAAGAATGCCGTCATCATGGCGCATTACTACACAGACGGAGCCATACAGGACATAGCCGACTTCGTGGGCGACAGCCTGGCATTGGCACAGCAGGCAGCCAAGACGGATGCCGACATCATCGTGATGTGCGGCGTGCACTTCATGGGCGAGACGAACAAAATACTCTGCCCGGACAAGAAGGTGCTGGTGCCAGACCTCAATGCCACCTGTTCTCTGGCAGAGAGCTGTCCGGCAAAGGAGTTTGGCGAGTTCGTCAAGGCGCATCCCGGGCACACGGTCATCAGCTATGTGAACACCACAGCAGCCGTGAAAGCCCTCACGGATGTGGTAGTCACCAGCGGCAACGCTATGCAGATAGTGAATGCCCTGCCCAAGGATGAGAAGATTGTCTTCGGTCCCGACCGCAACCTTGGCAACTACATCAATTCCATCACAGGCAGGCAGATGGTGCTTTGGGACGGTGCCTGCCACGTCCATGAGAAGTTCAGCCTCGAAAGAATACTTGAGTTGAAGGCCGCCCATCCCGATGCAAAGATACTGGTGCATCCGGAGTGCAAGGGGCCTGTTGTGAAGGTGGCAGACAAGGTGGGCAGTACGGCGGCACTCTTGAAATTCAGTCAGGAGGACGATGCCAAGGAATATATTGTGGCAACAGAGAGCGGAATCCTGCACAAGATGCAGCAGGCTTGCCCGGAGAAAACCTTCCTCCCTGCCCCACCCGACGACAGCACATGCGCCTGCAACGAATGCAACTACATGAAGCTCATCACGATGGAGAAACTCTATAACTGCCTCCGCCACGAATGGCCGGAAATAGAAGTTGACAAAGAGACAGCAGAAAAAGCCGTGAAGTGCATCAACAGGATGTTGGACATGAGCAAGTGAAAAAAATAGTAAATAGTAAATAGTAAAATAGTAAATCACTTTGTCTCCGCTGATAACCGACCTTTCCTACATACTTGTCGTTGCAAGTATTGTGACTATAATCTTCAAGCGATTGAAGCAGCCGCTTGTGTTGGGTTATATTGTGGCAGGCTTCCTGGCGGGGCCTCACATGACCTACACGCCTTCGGTGAGCAGCATTGAAGGCATTGAGGAATGGAGTGACATTGGTGTCATATTCCTCATGTTCACGCTTGGCCTTGAGTTCTCGTTCAAGAAGATAGTGCGCATGGGGATGCAGCCCATACTGACCGCCGTTATGGTGATGGGCTGCATGATAGGCGTAGGCGGCATGGTGGCGTCGTTCTTCGGGTGGAGCAGCATGGACGAACTCTTCCTCGGCGGCATGTTGAGCATGAGTTCCACTACCATCATCTACAAGGCGTTCGACGATTTGGGCATCCGTAGCAAGCCCTTTGCATCGGGCGTCATCTCTGTGCTTATCTTGGAGGACATCTTGGGCATCCTCCTGATGGTGATGCTGAGTGCTTTGGCAGTGAGCAGAACCTTCGAGGGCACAGAGCTGATAAAGAGTCTTCTGGAACTGGCTTTCTTCCTCATGCTGTGGTTCATGGTGGGCATATACCTTGTGCCGCTCATCTTTCGCAAGGCAAAGCGGTATATCAACAAAGAGACGCTGCTTGTGGTCTCTGTCGGCCTTTGCTTTCTGTTGGCGGTGTCGGCTTCCGAAGTGGGCTACAGCCCCGCCTTTGGTGCCTTTATGATGGGCAGCATCCTGGCTGAAACACTCGAAGCGGAAAACATAGAGAAGAGTGTAAGCTCCCTGCGCGACCTCTTCGGTGCTGTGTTTTTTGTGTCTGTCGGCATGATGGTGGAGCTTTCTGTGCTGATAGAATACTGGCTTCCTATACTTGTGCTGACGCTTGCCATCATCTTGGGACAGATGTTCTTCGGAAGTTTGAGCTTCTTCGTTACAAGCGGCGATGTGAAGACGGCAGTCAGCAGTGGTTTCTCGATGGTGCAGATAGGCGAGTTTGCTTTCATCATAGCTGGGTTGGGGCAAGAGCTGGGCGTCACCAGCCAGTTCCTCTATCCAGTTGTTGTGGCTGTGAGCATCATCACCACCTTCCTCACACCCTACAGCATTAAGTTGGCTCCGAAGGTCAGTGCCCGCATCGAACCTTTATTCAATTCAAGGATAGAGGAGAGAAGGAAGAAGAGGAAGGAAATAGCCGCTGCCATTCAGCAGTCTATGCACAGCTATGACTTCTCAACGGCCAAGGCTTGGCGCAATTTCATCACGGCGGTATTCTATCAGACGGCAGCTTTCCTGACCATCAGCACAGCCGTGACCATGTTCTGCTATTCAACGATTCTGCCTGTGTGCCAACATACGATGGGCGAGCAATACGGACTGATTGTTTGCTGCGTCATCACCCTTCTTCTGCTGTCGCCAAGCATCCGGGCTATTGCCGTTCGTAAGAATAGAAACCGGAACGTGCACTATCTGCGCGGATTGGGCGGCATCAACAGATTGCTGATAGAGCTTGCCATACTCTTGAAAGTGCTTATAGGTCTCTCTATAGTATATAATGTAGTGGAATATGTCTCTCCGCTTTGGTGGGTATGGAACATGCTGATGAGCGTAGCAATACTCGCGCTGATGATTGCCAGTCGTGGCGTGAAGTATGTGAGCATCCGCATGGAACGCACGTTCAAGCAGAACCTGCGCCAAAGGGAACAGCAGGCAAATGTAGGTTACAGCAGAAAGCTTCGTGGCAAAGACCTGCAGATAGCGCGCGTTAGCGTACCGCAGCACTCGCGCTGGGGAGGAAAGTCACTAGCCCAACTTCATTTCGGCAAAACAGACCGTGTACACATCGTTGCCATCATCCGTGCAGGCCATCGCATAAACATCCCTGGCGGCAGCCATCGCATCTATCCGGGCGACGAATTGGAGGTAGTGGCTGGCACACAAGCCATCGAGACATTGCGTGCTCGCAGCGAACAGGAACTGCTGCAACCCGAGGAAAATGTGAAGGACGAGCACAGCATGTCCATCATCTCTGTTCATCTTAGCGAAAGCAGTCCTCTCATAGGAAAAACATTACAGGATGCCGACTTCCGCACGCGCTATCACAGCATGGTGTTAGGCATAGAGAACGAGCAGGGGCATCTCGACGCCACACAAGCCAAACGTCAGTTCCGCCAGGGCGACATCGTCTGGGTAGTAGGCGAAGAAGCCGACCTCAGCATGTTGTCGATGGTGATATAATGATTATGTTAGTTAGGTAGCTATTAGTAATAATTCTGTTGTTTCAACCAGAGCTTGAAGAGGGAGTCGTTGAACGAAATTTCCTGCCCATCCACGTCAATAATGTCTTTCTTTAGCAATGCTTTTTTTACCGACTGCACGTTAGCCGAAGACTCCAGTCGGTACTTCCTTATTACATCTTTTCGGCTAAATCCAGAAGTTACGCCATTAGCCAATGCACGAAGGAAGTTTAGCTGATGCTCGGACAATTGCTCTACTTCCCTTTGGAAGAACACCTTGTTTTGCTCCAGCAAGTCATCTATGGCAGATGTAACATCTTTGTTGGTGACTATTTTGTCAGACTTGTACCATACTACCCATGCCAAGTGTTGCACGTATGAGGAAAGATTCTCTGTAGCTTCACATATTTTGGCGGCTTGTTCAGGGGAGATAGTTTTGCCTGTCTCTTGGAACTTGGTACAGATGAACGGCACCCATTCCTCGGAAGGTATCTTCTTCAGGAACATCATATCTCCAAACTTGTAGAATGGCATACTCTTCTCATTAAAGATGTTCTCCATGAGGTGTTTCTTGCTTCCGAACATACAGTAAGTGACGTTTTGCTGATGCTGCCACACGGAGCGCAGTTTCTTCTGGAACTTCAACGAGTATTCGAAATCAGCTATCTGTTGGAACTCGTCCAGACATACTATCAAATGGACATTCTTCTTTTGAGCTATCTTCTCTGGCAACTGCAAAATATCAGTTTCCGTATCATCCTTTGGGGTCCATTCGAAGGACAGCGAGAAGTCGTTTATAGGATCGGAGCCAAACGAGAACTTCGGCGATATATTGGATAGGAAAGTCTTGGCTGTTTCAACCCACTCATCAAGTTTTGATGAAGTCTGCTTGATGACAGCAGTAGCAAAAGCATGGTAAAACTCGTATTCCGACTTGCACTGAAATATGTCAATGAATACAGGTTTTATGTATGGTCTGTCGATTTCAGAGATAACTTTTTTCACAAGTGAAGTCTTTCCCCATCGGCGAGGAGAGATAAGAATGGTGTTGATGCCATGCGTAAGATTTGCATAAAGACGCTTGGCGTCCTCTGTTCTGTCGGTAAAATAAGCTCCTTCTGCAGCCTTACCAAAGACGAATGGGTTTTCTATGGCCATGTGTTAAGTCATTTGTTTTCTGGGCACAAAGGTATAAAATAAATTTATTACTAACAAGTCTATTACTAATAAAGTTATTACAAACGATGGAGAAATAGGAAAAATGTTGCAGGATGCAGACCTCAGCATGTTGTCGATGGTGATATAGAACCTTTTGCAGTGATATAAGGGATGTTCTAAAAAAATAAGCTGATAATCAGACAAACCTAACAATATCTCAATAAAATTTTGTACTTTTGCAGCGCAGAATCTTTGAAGAAGAACTCACCATGAAAAGAAACCGTGCATACATCCGCCACGTCATGTTGGCAAGGCTTCTGCTTGCTGTGCTGATGACAGCCATGACCGCCTCGTCGTTTTGCTCAGAGGCGAGAGACAGTTTGGTTGTTGACAGTACAAGCGCAAAGGAACTGGCAGAGGTGAGGTTTTCGTTGCTTATTGCCGGAGACCTAATGCAACACATGCCACAGATAAAGGCTGCCCGGAGGCGCGATGGCTCCTACAACTACGAGGAGTGCTTCGCTGGCATCAAGGCCGAGGTGGAAGGCGCTGACGTTGCCATCGTCAACTTCGAGACGACGCTGGCCGGTTCGCCCTACAGCGGCTACCCGCATTTCTCGGCACCCGACGATTTTCTGCGAGGCGTCATCAATGCTGGTTTCGACATCATGCTCACGGCCAACAACCACTGCGTCGATACCCGTCGGAAAGGGTTCGAGCGTACTCTGAAGATGATGGATTCGCTTAAGGTGGAGCACTTGGGAACCTACAGAAGCATTGAGGAGCGTAAAGAAAACTATCCCTATCTGTTAGAAAAGGAAGGGCTGCGCATCGTCCTGCTGAACTTTACCTACGACACCAACGGCATTCCTGTGCCGGAGCCGTGCCATGTGAACCTGATGGATACTGTAGAGATTGCCGCCGACCTCGAAAAGGCTCGCGCGATGAAGCCCGACATCATCATCGCCCTGCCGCATTGGGGAATAGAATATCAGACGCTACCCTCGAAGGAGCAAAAGGAGATGGCGGCGTGGCTCTTGGAGCATGGAGTGGATCACATCATTGGCGGACACCCGCATGTGGCACAACCTCTTGAAATCCGCAACGACGGGCGCAACCTGGTGGCGTGGTCGATGGGAAACCTTGTGAGCAACCAGAGCGACCCCAACACCTACGGCGGCTATATGGTTCGGCTGGACTTCACGAAGTGCGATTCGCTGACCTCGCTTTCCGACTGCTCTTACACCCTCTACTGGGTGAGCCGTCCGACCGACAACGGTTATCGCCACAATTACCGCATTCTGCCTATCGATTATCCTGACTCATTGCTCACCGCCACCGAGCAGCGTCTTCGCGGCACAATTCGGAAGAACATGCGGCAGCTCATGAAGGAGCACAACGTAGGCAACACTAAAGAGAAAATAATGTAAACCTACTTTCTTTCCAGTATCTGCGCGGCGTGCTCCTTGGTGTTCACCTGCTTGCCGGCGTAGATTTGCTGGATGATACCTTCTTCGTTGATGATGAAGGTCGTGCGGATAGTGCCCATCGTCTTCTTGCCGTACATGGTCTTTTCGCCCCACGCGCCCATTGCCTCGAGGAGTGTCTTATCGACATCGGCAATCAATGGGAAAGGCAGTGCGTGCTTCTCCTTGAACTTCACATGAGAGGCTGCTGAGTCCTTGCTCACGCCAACTACCTCATAGCCGGCTCCTTGCAGCTCGCCATACCTATCCCTCAAACTGCAAGCCTCGGCCGTACAGCCACTTGTATTGTCCTTCGGATAGAAGTACAGCACCAGCTTCCTGCCCTTGTAGTCACTCAGACGAATATCCCGTCCGTTCTCATCCTTGCCCAAAACCTCAGGCGCTTTGTCTCCAATGTTCATGATTTTAGTTTCCTCTGTACTTAATATGGTAGATACTCTTTTGCCTTAATAACACCTGGCAAGTTTATTTGCTTGGTTCCACCGCCCCCTGAATGGTTTTCACTGTAGTTTACCCTATCATGAGCAATGTAGTCAATCATCCATACCGTACTGCTTTGTTTCGTCATTGCAACATAGTAATAAACGGTATATACATAGCCATAAAATGTTGATATAGGTCCTCGTGTATCACCCCAAAAAGTATATTGCTTCTTCATAGCATTGGTATAAAAATAATCCTCATACTTTGCCTTTATAAATGTTGCAGATTCAACCAGTTTCCCTAATTCAAAATAATACACCTGAAATTCGCCTTCACTTTCCCCTTTATAGACAATTTTATCATCTGATTCTTCTTTGATTGTTTTATTTTTCAATGCAGCTTTGACAACTTCCCTTGAAGATCCAAACTGGGTATATGGGACTTCAAACAGTGTTGTAGTTTGATAGCTGACGAAAGTTGGTGTATAATCATCTTCATCCTTACTACAAGAGAAAAAAATGATCATCATTAAAAAACATGCTAATGCAGAATAAGAAAAAAAGAAATGCTTCATAAAAATGGATTAAAGAAAGATTTGTAAAGTTATTTATTAAAAACACAGGATGCAAAATTACAATTATATTTAAAATAATAAAAAAAAGAAACGAAAAGAATTTCCTTCTCTGCTATTATTTGGAAAAAATGCTCTGATTTTACTCTGCCCCCATTTTCAGCACCTTATCGACACTACCCGTTTCGAGCAGGCGTTTTTGAGCCTCGTCGTAGCTGAGGCCGAGGGATTCCTGAATCATGCGCGTGCCTCGGTCGATGAGCTTGGCATTGGTGAGCTGCATCTTCACCATGCGGTTGCCTTCGACACGACCAAGGCGAATCATCAGCGAGGTGGAAATCATGTTCAGCACCATCTTCTGCGCCGTTCCGCTTTTCATTCGGCTGGAACCTGTCACGAACTCCGGGCCGACTATTGTCTCGATGGGATGCTCGACGGCCGCAGCTAAAGGTGTGCCTGGGTTGCTGGTGATGCAGCCCGTCAGTAGTGCTTGCTTTCTTGCCTCGCTGACGGCTCCCACAACGTATGGCGTTGTGCCGGAAGCTGCAATGCCAAGCACCGTATCTTGTGCTGCAGGAGAAAACTTTTCTAAGTCCTGCCAACCTCGTTCTGGGAAGTCCTCGGCTTTCTCCACAGCATGACGCAGAGCTTTGTCGCCTCCAGCAATGATGCCAATCACCCAATCCGCAGTCACACCGAACGTCGGCGGCAATTCGCTGGCATCGAGTACCCCGAGCCGTCCGCTCGTGCCTGCTCCAACATAGAACAGCCTGCCGCCCTGCCTCATCCGTGGCTCGACGGCTTCCACAAACGCCTGTATCTCAGGAATGACCTTGCTCACAGCCTCAGCCACCAGCGCATCTTCCTCGTTGATGTGCCTCAGCAACTCGCCCACCGACATCTGTTCCAAATGGTCGAATCGTGAGGGCTGCTCTGTGATGGACAATTTGCTTTCTGGCTTCATGGTTTCTGTCAATACGTTACCACTCTTTCCGCTATGTGTATATTATTCCCTGTATGAAAAGCATTCATCAGCAAATCGAAAAGCTTGACATTCAAATAGAAATTGTCCCTCCCCATCTTCATCTTCGACAAGATGCCTGCATCCACCAACTGATTCAGATAAGAGACAGCTGTAGGACGTGTAACTTGCAAATCCTGACAAATGAAGTCTATCTTTGTATAAGGATGCTTGAAAAGATTGTTAAGCAAGTCCTGTGAGTATATCTTTGTCAGCTCGTCCCTAATTTTATGTTTGTATGACATCATCAACTCCTTAATAGACTTTATCAGTGCTATGGTCTCTACCGATGTTTCCTCTATGCCCTTCAGTATAAACAATATCCAGTTCTCCCATTCCGTCTGATTATCCCTGACGGCTTGCAACAAACGATAATATTCGCCCTTGTTCTTGATGATGTATCTACTAAGGTACAGCACAGGGAGATCAAGCAAGTCTTGCAGCACAAGATAGAGGATGTTAATGATGCGCCCCGTCCTGCCATTGCCGTCAGAGAACGGATGGATGCTCTCGAACTGATGATGTATCACGCACATCTTCACTAATGGATCCCAATCACACACTTCATTATCATTTATAAACCTCTCAAGATTGTTCATATATCCGACAATCTCATCATACGACTGTGGCGGCTCATATACGACCTCGCCAGTAAGGTCGTTCTTCAATGTCGTGCCTGGTGTCACCCTGAATCCTGCATTGTTCCGTTTTATACGCTGATAGATGTCAATCATGTCGTTGCAGGTTAGCAGGGAATGGCTCTTCACCCTGTCGAAACCATGCAGCAGTGCCTCGGCATAGCTCCTCACTTCTTTTGCGGCAGGTGTCATACTACCAGTAAAGGAAAGCTCTGCCTTGTAGAGTTCGTCGTGAGTGGTAATGATGCTTTCCACGGCAGAGCTGTCTTTTGCCTCTTGCAGAGAAAGCGTATTTATCAGGATTGCCGTGTTAGGAATGGACTGCACGGCACCCTTCAACTCTGCCAGACGCCTGTGGGCTTGTACTAATTGTTTGAGTACGGCATTTGTCTCCACTTCCTGCCTAAATGGCAGTGACGGAATTTGATACATAACGATGCTTTTTGCCTGCAAATATATAAAATAATTCACGTTTTCTTTCCATTTACCAGACAATATATAAAAAAAAATGTGATTTCTTTCTATATTTCACGAAAACAGAAAGAGTTTTGCTATGCTTTGCCTGTGCTACTACAGGAAAATGAAAAGAGCCTACTCTATGGTTATGGAGAACGAGAACTCGGGATTGCCGACTTTTGTTATTCTGACGTTTCCCAAGCCAGTGATGGTACGAATGTTCTCGGAGATGGGATTGCCGTCTTCGTCGTATGTTTGTTTCGTAACGTATCCAGTTTGCATTCCTTCTGTCGAATAGGTATATTCGCCTTCCATCACGCAGAGCAAGTTCAGGACGGCGGCTTTGATGTCATCACTCCGATTGACTAATGTTTCCGTATTTTTTGACATCTCTGGTGTTCCGTCTGCTAGCCCAGGTACGGTAATAATGAGGTGTCCGTCTTGGCAGGATAAGGATGCAGCAACGCCAAAATTATTTGTCCTGGTACGTGAAGTATTGATGGTAAAGCCTATACCCCTTTTCGCATTACTATCTGTACTTTTTCCTAAGAACA
>Ga0265298_10005898_pt1 | contig 15246 bp, 22 predicted proteins | sample AusTroGonzalo_MG_3_FD_193486 | JGI IMG/M metagenome (GOLD analysis project Ga0265298, IMG submission 193486) | Bovine rumen microbial communities from tropical cattle in Woodstock, Queensland, Australia - Gonzalo_01 | ecosystem: Host-associated > Mammals > Digestive system > Stomach > Rumen ... | reverse complement strand
TCATTATGCTCGAACATGATCCCTCTTCCTGGCGACGTAAGATCATCCCTGACGGCCGCGCCCAGCTCACCCTCAGTGGCCACACCCATAAGATGCAGTTTGCACTCTTCGGCTGGAGTCCGATGTCACTGTTGGGCAAAGAGTTCAACGACTGGTACACCGAAGGCGACCTGTCTCTCTTCGTTACCGCAGGCCTCGGCGGCCTCATCCCCTTCCGCTTTGGGGCCACAGGTGAGATTGTCGTCCTCACCCTCCGGAGGGGCAATTAGCCGATCTCTTATAATATAATAAGGTTCGCATACGTGCACGAAAAAAGTTTTCGGGCTTTTTCTTGCTAATTCCAACTATTTGTTGTATCTTTGCCACGAGATTAAGAACCACAGATTTTGATACACACCAATTATTTATGAAAATGAAAGAGAAATTACTAACAATACTGCTTTCCTTGTTCTGCTTGCCGGTTGTAGGACAGAGCATTCTGAATAACGGTACGCTGAAAGGCGACATAAATGGTGACGGCAAAGTAGATGTCGCAGATATAACCGAAATCGTTAATATTATAATGGGCAACTCCGACAATTCTGATAGTTCGGACGCAGAAGCAAAAGATCATAGAAACTGGAGCGAAGTCATGAGATTGCCGTCAAGAGAGGAAATAGACGACTATAACTCTACCAGCACAAACACTTCTCCTTATATTGGTGCTTGGCTTGACACTGGCATAGGAGGGAATTTTACGATGTTCTCCATAGATTTTAAGGCTGATTTCATCCCATCGGCCACTTACTGTAGTCTTGCGAGTTTTCATTTGGACTATAGTTCTTTAACATCGCAGAATTGCAAGGTAAGTTTATCCACACCTAATAGCTCTATTTCCGGATATGCCGGACTTCAGAGGCAAAGCATATCCCCGTATCGTTGTAATAGCATTATGTCTTTATGGGATGTTTACTGTGATTGCAATACCGGCGAAACAGAAATTATAAGGGCTAAACTTACAAAGCCTGTTGATGCTCAGGAATCAGCTTATTCACATGAAGGATATGGAGTTCACTACTTGCCAGATTTTCCGTGGGAGCCTCACAAATGGTATCGAATGCTTTTGAGATGCACTCAGTCCGAAACCACAGATAATACTACCATCGAACAATGGGTGTTCGACATATCAAGAAATAGTTGGACGAAAATATGCGTGTTTGATTTAGGCATCCCCGATTTGACATTCACAGGGAAAACATGTGTGTTTCTTGAGAACTTTGATGCAAAATCTTCTGGTGAAATTCGATCTCTTGAATTCAAAAATGCGCAAGTCTACAACTGTGAGTCAAAGAGCTGGAGTAACATCGAATCCGCATACTTTTTTATTCAAGAAAATGAGAAACATCCTGGAAGTTACCAATTTGGTTCCGACGAATCCACTTTTTGGATAATTACGACAGGAGTGCCTGATTGTGCAGGTGTTCAAGCCCCCGTCACATTGACAGTCAAGAATACTGAAAGCGGAACACCATATTGACCCTTATCGCACTTCAAGTATGACACAACAGGAAGAGTATAAACATATTGCAGAGTGGCTCGCATATCTACGAAAAGAGAATGCTGGCATCTTTGAGGTATTCTTCTATGACAAGGAGGATATCAGTGACTCTTTTGTGTCAAAGCATCTGTCATGGATGGCTCAATTCTTTGAGATGCCCCTACCCGAGGTTCTTGCTCAGAGTGAAAAAGTAGCTCAAATCATTATCGGCAATCATTCAAAAGAAGAAGAAGAAGAAGTGCCTTTAGTCTGCTATAATTGGAAGATGCTCCAGGAGAAAGGTATAAATAATAAATCAGCCTTTCTTTTGGTTTTATCTCACGAATTGTCTCACTATTATTATCAGAGTCGGGATTTTCGTCATTGTCATAACAAACTCTGGGTTAAAGAACTGGCTTGCGACTATATGGCTGGTGCAATCTCCGCGCTGAAAGAAATCGCAGGGGGAAAATACAAATACGTGGTATCGCAAACAGAAGCTACAATTACTCATCCTTATGGTAAGATACGCAAGAAATGCGTTGAGGAAGCCCAGTCCTTTGTCAGTCGAGCCGATAAGGAATGGACCATCACGGAGTGCGAGAAAGGCTTCAATTTGTTTATGATGCGACATGCCAAAGAGTTGAATCACTACCTCAAAGAGCATCATCATGAAATTATTCAAAAGAGGAGTCTTGACGGAATAGAGAAGAGAGAGAATACAATAGAAGACATCATGCGTCTTCCTGATACGAACCTTATTAAGCAAAAACTACTGGAATATGGAAAGAAATAAGGCAATCTATAATCATGGCACCGTCGTTAGTATTGATTACGAGGAGGCATTACAGGATTACTCTACTATATATATAATAGGTGGAGAAGATTTGGCAAATAAAGTCCGTGCTGCTTTGGATTCTTTCGACATGGATGAATGTCTGTTCGATTATCATGTGCAGTTAGCAGATGCATTGCCTGATTGTTCATACGAAAAGGCAATAGCTATACCCCTTTATGAACTCAACCGTTCTGAGCGCAGGATGATAGTAATCCCTGTCGATGAGACGATGGTTGACGCAGATGTCGCGACCCTTATTCACGATGCCGAAGAACTAGCTTCTGAAGCACTGCATAAAGGTATGGAAAATGTTGCTTTCACCAATCCTGAGCTCTTAAAGGATTTACTGAGGAGTGCAGAGGCGGATACGAGTCAATGGAACCATTCTGTTTGGAATTGGCTTTCTGACATCTCATTCAATATGCTGCCCGATTTTGCAGATGCTGAAAAGGTGGGCGCAACTGGCGACGGTTTGGCAAAAAAGATAGAGAAATTCTTAGGAGGCAAGTCCACAGGTGATTGGATAGACAATTTCGTAGAAGTTTGCAAGCAGAACAAGAACGCTCCATCCTATCAGTCACAGGCGCTCATAAAGGATGTCTTGAATAATCTGTTTGACAGAACCTCAGCAAATGCCATGCACTATCTATTGGAGAAATTGACTGAAGAAAAAGACTATGCATATTTTGCTCATAATTTTCTCGACGCCTATGCTATGGCTAAAAACGCCAGTGTCAACTTGATTGTTCGGAAAATCAAAGACCCAAGGCAGGTAAGTGGAAATAATGGTTGGATTCAGATCTTCACGCAAAAGGACAATAAAGGAGAACAGTGTCTTCACTTTGAACATAAGCCAACATTTATTATCTATTTAATGTATTTAATAGACAAGTTTAATAGAAAAGAAGACGCCTTGTCCCTTGATTTGATGAAAAATAAGACTTCCTTCAATGATCTATACCGTTCTGTCTATTCTTATTCATCAAAGAACGCAGACAATGAATTTGAAAAACTGATAAGAAGGAATGTGAATGGAACGTTTAGGCAAGGCCGTCTGCCTCAGTGTATGTCAGATTTGAGAAAGACATTGGCGGATGCATTTAAGAACTACGATGAAAACTATCTACCTTATACTTTGTCATCCAGGACTCATTTGTCTATCCCCGCCAATAAGATCATTTTCGAGGGAGACGCTATCGAGTTGACGAAAATATCCTTCGTTTGATTTTTGGCAATACAAAAAGAATTATTCCATTAAAGGATATTCGTATTTTTGCACCCGAGAAGACACTCTCAGAGAGTCTTCTCACCAGAAATATTAATGTCAAATTAAAACTTTACGACGATGGATGAAGTAACAAAAGAGGTACGCAAAATCCTCAAGAAAGAGGGGTTGATGCCAGAAAAGTGTGGGAAGGGTCTTAAATTCAAGTTCCAGATGCTCAATTATGGTTATAATAGAGATCAGGATGATGACCAGTTTGTCACTTTCATAATTCCCGGCATTTTCGATGTGAAGAAGGAACAGATTGTAGAAGCATTTTATGCTATTAATACAATTAATGTATCTATTAAATATGTGAAGGCTGTTGTTTACGATGCAGAGGTCTGGCTCATCTTCGAACATTTCTATGACGAGTCCGTTAATTTGAAAGATTTAGTGATGACAGCCATTGCCGCACTTTATTCTGCCTATCACAAATTCGCCAGCCTTTTGGAGGATGAGGAGGAATGCCCCCAGAGCGATGAGTATCCGACCTTGCCTCCTGATGCAGTGGCATGCTAACAATAAAAAGGAAAGAATTATGGAATGGACATTAGAAGACAATAACCAAACAAGACAGTTAAATTCTGCTGAAGACATTAAGTCTGCAGTACTTGAGGCAATGGATGAAACAATTGAATATTTCATTTTAACTCCATCTGAGCAAATAAGGAATTGTCCTTTTATGCAGGCTACAAGGTATGAGGGAGATCGAATTCATTTGGAAGTATGCATTGTTAAGACGAAGGGAGTCAATAGTGTTTATAGCCAAAAATGTTCACCTGGTGTGGCCACCATCCTACTTCAGCTCTTTTATACAGAAGGGGCTGTTCCAGATTTGAGTGACTGGAAGTTCGTGGGGGATTTTAAAGGATACGATAAAGAATAGCCGTAGTTATGAACATATCATATCTTATAGGTCCTATATCGGGTGGTATCATTGGATATTTTACCAATTGGCTTGCTATCAAGATGTTGTTTAGGCCACATCTTCCCTTTGATGATCAAGTCGGTGAATTGCAAAAAGGACATGATGAGCAATTGATACAACATAGACAAATCCTTCTTGATGGATATCGACAGGTTATCTCCGTTCATTTGCCAAAGATACTCTCCACCATCGATATTAGCCGCATAATTCGCAAACGAATCAATGAGATGGATGTGAAAGAGTCAGAACGTATTATTCTTTCTGTGATGAATAAGGAACTTCGTGCCATTGTATGGCTTGGAGCATTACTTGGTTGTGTTATAGGTGCATTTTGCAGCTTATTTTGACGTTTTTATGGCTATCAGCGTTAAAAAAATGTATTTTTTTAGCAACAACAATTATTCTGTAAATCCTTTTTTGTAATTTTACAACGAAAAATTATTAAATAAACCAGTCTTTGAATACAATATATATGTCGCTTACAATAACTGTATTAGGTATAAAAATAGCAGCACCAATCGTTGCATATGGGCTGAGAATTGCTGCATACGAAATAAATAGAGCATGGAACGAGTATCAAAACAAACAACGTTCCAAGTCGATGTCCAATGCGTCTACAACCAACATTAAAGGGATTGCTATTCTTGGGACTAAAGGTTCCGGTAAAACCACGTTATTAAATGTTTTAAGAGGTAAATCTTATGAGAAACCTGATATAACAAGTTACGACAAATACAAGGAGTTTGTCTATAACAAGCAAAATGGCAATAGTGTCACAATTCGGCAAGGTGTAGATATTGGCGGCGGATCTTCCTTTAGGATTCATTATGAACCAATGATTGAGAATGCCGATGTGGTATTTTTCTTATTTGATATTAGTAAGTGGAAAACTAATGAAGAAGATAGGCGCGAAATAAGATCACGCTTGCAATTTGTTACGGAGAAATGCATAAAAAATGACAAGTTTCTAGTAACTTTGCTAACTCATCCTGATATACTAAACACTGATGAAATCAAAACAATACTTTCGCAGTATAAAAATGACGTATGCGAAAGAGATAATGGTAGCTATAAAGCTGCGGTTGTAGACTATCCTTTTGTTCCTTTAAACACAACTGACGAATCTTCTGTAAAACAACTAATTGATACATATTTATAATGGCTAATTTTTCTGAATACATACTTTGGACACAAAGTTTCTCGACAACCGGAGATGACATCTTACTTGTAGATGGCAACAAATTATCATCTGCAGAAGGAGAAGAATACTTCTCTTATATGAGTCTTATGTCAAATGATATAGACCCCAAATGGAAGCCTCTCTTTGAGAACGACATTAACTATCAGGACAAAAGTAAGATAGCGTTGTCACGTTCCTTTTCAATTTATCAAAATAGTGAAGGATGTACTCTTGTCAAATCATTATTTCTTGATCAAGATGAAACAGGACGAAAAATTGCATATTTATTTTGTTGTCATACTCTTAACTTAAAAGATGTGATAATAATATTGATGAATGTAGCGGTTTCTGTTAACAGGAGTCTAAATACTTCTGATTTATCAATGATAGCCACCTTGAGATATAAAAAATGTATTCCTTATATTGGACTACTTGTTATATTTGTTATTTCATTAATAGTTTTTGTATTATGGACAATGTTAAAATAGAGCCCTTAACAGGTGATGTGTTGCATATTACATCTGATGAGAGATCTCGTAACTGGATGCTTGAAAGAGACGCCAAAAAGATTTCTCGTGAAGTACAAATTGTTTCAGTTGACAACCTCCCTGCTTATAGAAGATCTGGTGTACAACTGCCATCTCGTCGTATATGTGAAGGTGACATCCTTATTCGTCATCCTTATGAATCTAACTTGTTTCTTGATGCAAGCAATGCATCTTTCGAAATACGTTTTTCAAAATACACTTTAATAAGTGAGATAGCTCAAAGACTTGGAGCTACTCATTATGAAATTGAAGAAGCTATTGAAACTATTGAAGAGCGTGAGTGGTCTGCCAAGGGCAATTTAGATTATAAAATGGTAAAAGCATCAATGAACATTAATAACAAAGATGACTTGAAAAGGAAAATGGGCATTTTAATAGAAGACCAATATCCAAAAACAAAACCGTCTTCTGAAGATGCAACATCTTTTGCAAAAAAATACAATTTATGGGAAGATTCAATGATTCGTTCTTTAATAAGAAAGTGTTCATACGAAGGAAATCCTCTGTTACACGAACATCTTCGTTTTGATGTGACGAAAGAAGCTAACTCACTTTTTGATGCAGCATTTTCGTTAAACGCTTTGGGAGGAATCTTTAATCTTGATTCTTCCTTAAATAAGACTCTTCAAACACGTGAAACTATTATACTTAACATTAAATTTGATTTTGGATGATTCCGATATGAAAGTATAATTCTATCAGTTTTCTATATGAGGAGAAAGAACAACTTATTTACATTTAAATTCATCACACCATGGTAACAGGAACTGAAATTTTAGCAACAAGAGTTGCAATTGAATGTATTGGCAAGTATATAGGTATAATTAATAGCACTTCTACAGATATCAAGAAAATGATGCATAAAGACCTGCTTTCTGCAAATGAACTACTCAATGATGCAAAACAATCAGAAATGGATGGAAATAGGCGTATTTTTCTCAAAGAAGCTTTGTCTAAATTTACAGATGCAGTACAACTTGAAGAAGACGAGGCAAAAATAACAGCTTTAGCGGGAAAATCTATGTGTCATTTCTTATTGAATGAAAAAGAGTTAGCTTTTCAATATCGAGATAAAATTAACGAGGTTAGGTTGTCAAAAATGGAAGACAGGAAAGGGCGTGTAAAAGATTTTGCGAAAGGAAGTAGCAAATATTTAATGGGGCCAGTTTGGGGTAATATACTTGGCCCATATTTAGATACATTGAGATTCAGAAAAATGAGGATATTATCATTAGAAGTAAGCAAGAAGAAATGGATTAAAGAATTGGATGAGATGTTTTCTGTTAAGTTATAGTTTGAATAATATGTGAAAGATAATATCTATAAAATTTAAAGAATATGTCATTACTTTTAGAATCTATAGGTACAATCAAGTCGCTGGCAAAGTTAATCGAACGAAAATATCCAGGGACGTGTGATGGTTTCATTAATGAGATAGATCAAGTTCAGAACAATCCCCTTTATTTGAAAGAGCGTATGAAAGATATTGAAGAAAAATGGGAAAATATTAAGGATTACATTTCTTCAATAAAGGATCCTGAAGTATCTGAAAAAGTTTCAAATTTTGATTTGACTAACACAGAGGAATGGAAAAATCTTGTTGACAGACACATTTTAAGAGCAGACATTGTAGAAGATGGCTCCTTTTGGGATTCCCTGATAGATGATATTGGAACAATATTTGAATTTACAAACTGATTCTAATAATCTAAAATACATAGATTATGTTCTTTTTTTACATTTTTAATGAATAATAATAGATTCTTCTTTATAATTTCAGATATGTCAACAAAACAGAACAATCCAATTGAAGACATTGCAAGGTTCTTCAAAAACATTGATTATGACAAGCTCATAAACAATGCTGGGCTTGGTTTAGAGTATGTTAAGAAACAAGCCGCCAAGGGAAGTATTGAGACAACACGAATAATGTTGGAACTTTACTATGTGATGATGAGTGATAGCACGTCAAGATTCAATAAGATAATTATTGGATCTGCACTTGCTTATCAACTATTACCCAATGATTTTATGCCTAAGGAGGATTATGGTGTCTTGGGGCTACTTGATAATGCAACCGCTTTGTATCTCGCCTATAGGCGTGTCAAGAAGTCTGTTACTCCTGAGATTAAGCAGAAGGTGGATGACACTCTCGCAGAGTGGGCAAAGTCTGCCTCTGAGTTTACAATAATGAAGCCAGAAGAGGAACGAGTATGAGTTTTAGCGGTAAATTTGAAATTGTACCTCAAAGGAGGTTAGCTGGTACGCCATTGTATTCTTTTGAACTGAAAAATACAAGTTGGTTTGGTAATACGACCTTCGATTGCATGATTAGTGATGAACGGGGGGTGAGCCCATTTTACTTCCGAGGTATCAGTTTGAAAGCAGGGAAGCGTCTGCGTTTTGATTTTGATACGGAAAATTGGACATGGTATAATCATGATTTCTTTGCTATATTGGGGAAAAATGATAAGATTCTACAGAAATGGGAATTGAACCTGAAAGAGTATAGACCCGGGGAATGTCCAGATTGTCATGGTACCCATCAATGTCGTAATTGTCATGGAAAGGGATTCATCTACCCATTAGGTCATCCAGAAAAGTATCAAACTTGTGAAGCATGTGGTGGAACTGGAACTTGTATGAGATGTGATGTCCCCATCAGGAAGTATCCTGGTGGAGGCGGACCGACGGGTCTTGGTAATAGCTATTAATCAATATCATACAAAACAATAATATGAAGACAGATAATCCCTTTGAAATCTTTAACGACGACATAGTTTACCAGCATTATATGGATATATATGACAAGGTACACCACGGGAAAGAAAATGACATCTCTTCATTTTTCTTAATAAAGAAAAACTATGATTATTTTTCTAATGAGAAAGTACCTTATGTCAACAACTATGGTAAAATTGCAGGTAATATATTAAATCTATTTTATGATACGACTATTAAAGAATTATTGAAATCATATCAATTAGAACAGATTAATTTTCTCAAAAACAACCCTGATATGATCAGGAGAGAATTGTTTTATAGTTTAACCACGTCTTGTCTTTTACTTAATGAAAGCAGTAGATTACACGAGGCAATTAATACAAAAAAAACCATTGGAGGTCTATTATTGGCATCTTTAAAGAGCCTCAGTTTTTCAGGAGGTGCTACGAAACTATTGAATGATAGAATAAATAAACGTAGAGAAGACATGATGTATTCTGTTCACATTGCTATAAAATTATTGATGAATGCTTACTACAAAAATAAAAACATAAGTAAATCTGTTGCGGATGAAATTCTTTCAGACTTGGTATATGTACCCGTATGGGATTTTGATGAACTTTGCTTCTACACTTTCTCTTCATTTATGGATGAGAGCATTAAAGATTTTATTGAAAAAAAATATGATTCATTTACCTCTTTTGCTAAAAAATATTCCGCAGAATTTCCATCTTTACAAACGATTGTTGATAGATGCAATGGATTTTACAAAGATAGGTTAAATGAACTTGCTTCTATTGAAAGCAACGCTTATTCTTTTTATAGAGATAAGATTAAAGAATGGTGTACAAATTATCCAGCAAATAAAAACACAAATAACTATTTCCTTGTTTGCGATTCTATCAGGGAAATTATGGGATATCCATCGAAACAAATAGAAATGGATTATAGTTTATCTTTATTAAATGGTAATCAAAAGAAAAGTTTAATGTATTTATTAAAGAAAAACAAAGGTTTTGAAATGCCATATTATTACTTAAAAATAATGCAAAATATTAAAGAGCTTATTTCATATTGGAATGCATTCGATAAAAATGATGAATTAGAAATGATCTTATAATATGAGTTTCAGAGGAAAATTTGAACAATATACGTCCCTTCATCAAGGTGGGAAGAAGGCATATTCTTTCACCTTGACTTGCAAGAATATGTTGATGCCAGAAACTTTTGACTGTGCAATCATGGACAGTTCAGGACAACTGCCTACACAATTTCACAGACATTTGAAACTAAAGGCTAACGAGTCGAAGGTGTTTAACTATGACGAATGTGGGTGGGATTGGTACCAGGGTGATTCTTTTGTTATTTTGGACAAGAATGACAAACCTAAACAACGCTGGGATTTGAATTTGAAAATATACGCTCGTGGTGAGTGTCCAGAGTGTCATGGGAGTCATAAGTGTATCAAATGTAATGGCTCTGGTGTTATCAAGGACATTCATACACATACGATCTCTTCATGTCGGATATGCAATGGAACTGGCATTTGTCAGAAATGTTATGTTCCGATTAGATCTGGTAGCAATATCGCCCAGGAGGTATATGGTACCCATCCGTTACCTAATGCAGACATGGCCAAGCAGCGGAAGATTGCTGCATTACAACAAACTATCAGCAATCTGGAGGCACAAGTAGCAAAGGCTGGCATGGATGCCAGAATAATGCAGTTGAAAGGGATGGATGTTTCTGCCCGTACTGCATATATGGCACATGTTGAGATGCAGTATACCCTGCAACGACAATTAGATAATGCTCTGCATGAATTACAACAGTTGATAAACACAAATAGTTATTAAGAAACAAGAAAGGATTATTATGGGTTTAATGGATTTTTATCTGTACATGGTTCGATTCAAGTCATTACAGAGTTTGTCAGAAGAAGAAATTGCTGCCGCCGTAAAAAGTGCAACAGATTTCTTTGGGATGCCTTTCCCGAAAGTTCAGGACAATACATATAATCCTGAAGGGGGAACAATGTTTGCACATACTAATCCACATTCATACGACGATGACTGGATTTGTTATGATATGGCGGAACTTGCACAATTGAATGTGAGCACCCTCAATGCATTATCACTTGTACTCACTCATGAGGCATCCCATCGTCGCACACAGATGTATAAGTTCCCAGGTCCAAAGAATGGTGCCTATGCCAAAGAATGTATTAGTGATTGGTATATGGGGGTAAGGGCTGGTATGTTGGGGATGAAAGACATCAGAAATGTTTCCGAAGGTCTGGGAGCAGAACCTGGCAGTAAAACTCACCCTGCTGGCTTCATCAGAAAGCAGTTTATTACAGATGGAGTTGGAAAAGGTATCCTTAATAAGCATCATTTAGGGGCCAATTTTGATTATTTTATCAATGACTTCAAAGAGTTCTATTTCAAGATGTTGCCAACAATAGAAAAAGAATATCCAAAGTACTATAGCCTTATGGAGAGATTTGGCAATAAAAAGACTTTTGATTTCTGATACGATAGGCAGAAAATTTTTGGCAATACAAAAGTTTTGCTGGCATCGACAGTTATTCATACCTTTGTGGCGAGAATGCGAATAGCACGCTTCTCGCCACATTAATAATATAGGAATAAGGATATGAAAAAGGAAAGAATTATCAATTACTCGATTCTTTGGAATCGTATTGAAGAGTATGGAATGAAAATTGGAAGATTGAGTGCCAAACCGATTCTGATTCTATGGTTTGTCCTAATAGACAAAGGCACCCCTAAGAAGGATAAGATGCTGATATTGTCTACATTGTCGTATCTCGTATTGCCAATTGACATCCTTGATGTAAAGCGGCTGCCTATAATTGGTTGGTGTGATGAGATTCTTTCTATTTCAGTAACGTATCAAAAAGTGTGCAAGAATATCACACCAGAAATAGAGGCTAAGGTGGAAGCGATATTAGATAAGTGGTTCCCCGTTTTTACAACATACGAATTAATTGAAGAGTAATAAGAATGGTAGTTCCAAATAAGGTTCGCTCACTCTTGGGCAAGAATGGTAAGAACTGGGTATTCTTCACTGGCGCAGGATGTTCTGCAGCCAGTGGCTTGCCAACATTTCGTGGCAAAGGTGGCATTTGGGACGAGATAGATGCAGAAGCCGTTGCTACCAAAAAGGCATGGTACTGTGGGCGTCGTTCAGACTGTAATGAACGTAGACAAAAAGTCTTGGATTTCTTTAACCCCATCCGTCGAAAGATTATTGAATCTGAACCTAATGAGGCTCATTGGAAGATTGCCGAATTTGAGAGACTGTCTCCATCTGTGGTCGTTATTACACAGAATGGTGATGACTTCCACGAAAGGGCGTGGACGGGAAATGTTATCCATTTGCATGGAGAGGCACTGAAGAACTGCTCCACTCTGCATCCTTATATTCCACTCGCTATTGACATGGATAACCCAGACATACGCCTTGGAGATAAGGCAGAAGACGGGTCACAGATCCGGCCGTATGTGATTTTCTTTGATGAGGAACTCGACAAGGAAATCTGGAAGCAATCAGTCGCTATCACTAAGGAAGCAGATTTCTTTGTCATTGTAGGTTCGTCTCTTAAAGTGTTTCCAGCTGTCGAATTGCTAAGCATGATCAAAACGGATTGTCAGGTTATTATCATAGACAAAGAGAACGTCGAACTTCCAGAGAATGTGCGTATAAATATGCCTCTCCGATATATCAAGGCAGATGCAGCTGAAGGACTGTCGCAACTATACTCAGAGGTGGAATACGACTACAAGAATAAAGGGGGAGTGTATTTCAATGTCATAATTTGATGCTGAATAGTTTTTGGCAATACAAAAGTCAAATATAATTCGACAAGTATTCATACCTTTGTAGCGAGAATACGAAAGACGCATTTCTCGCCACATTAATTAAATATAGGAGACAAGGATATGGCAAAGAGAATTGTTTTTCTTACAAGTGAAAGAATTGCTGGTAATGCAGCCGAAAGTATCCACCTCTATAAGAGGATTGTCAGCTTTCGGAACTGTGCAGATATAACAGTTATTACACAAAGTAGTGACACGCATCCTGAGCAAGCGGGCTGCAAGCAGGTTGTACATATTGATTCAATGGGCGAGAATCAGAATACTGCTGTTAGTGTCGCTAAACTGGCTGATATGTTTGTGGTTGTTGGTATGGCTCCAAATACTAATCCTTCTGCATCACTGCTCAGTAAGACTCGGCCCGAATGTTGTATTGCTGTTATCAACAAAGGCTGTATGGACTTGCCTGATGATGTCCATCGTGAGCATGTCCTCAAGATGAGGGATATGAGTGTTGGAACCGGACTGATGTTTCTTTCTATATATCGCTGGATGATGGATTTGGTGGAGGAATAAAAATAAAAAAAAGACAATTATGGCACACAAGAAGTATTATGGCTACAAGAAGCCACATGAGCATTATGAGGTGACCTTCTGGGCAGACAAGGGCAAAGAGGGAACCGCTCTCTACTTCATTTATGAAGATGGGAGATGCGGCATGAACAAGTATTACTGGGGTTCAGATATTGACTATGAGTATAACAGACGTGGCGAGGTTGAAGCAAACTACATATGGGATGAAGAGAACACGAAGAAACTTATGCTACGTACTGGTACCCATAATGGAAAGGATATGGTGAAGGCCATCTATGAGCGGTTCAAGCAGCACAAAGATTCAGCAAACACTCATATCTGTAAATGGTGTGAAGAGAAAGATATCAAATATCAAAAACAAGTATGGTATTAAAGAAAAAGATGTTTAATCTGGCAAGGAGTATCGTATTATTGTTAGGAACTTTGTTCCTTCTTTGGGGCTGTTCAGAAAAGACAGAACACTCCAAAACCGAGAAGGATGTGTGGTCTTATCCGGGAGTCTATGAGGTAGATTCGGTGACAGACATTCAGGCGTATTTCGATTCGCTCTACCATCAATGTGGTGCCGACATCTGGACGCATAACCCAGAGGACGGTGAGTCAATAGAGGTATGGAATGGCGTGAAGGAACTCCATCGGTATGTGAACCAAGAACGTAAGTATTATCCAGTAGAGGAAGTGAAGAAAGCTCTAAAGCATATGGCTTTTGAACAAGGATATATATTTAGCCACTGCGTCGATGATCCTGACAGCGTGAATGCCGGCGAGGTGTTTATGTTCCGTTTCCTGGAACAGGCAGCTATCCACAGCCCTCAACTGGACTTCATCACCGACTTCCATGCAGAGGATGGTGAGGCGGGTATCTTGTACTACCCGGAATGGTGCAGTTTCAATCCGCTCTATTCGTTCTTGGTGTATAAGACTAAACAAGGATATAAGGTATTAACTGTCGGACAAAAAGGCGATGTCAAAATCAACAAGATCTTCCGTTTGCAGGGTAAAGATGGACGTATCTATTACCTTTGCTCCAACAATGATGACAATATCTACTTCCGCCAATATCTGTATGGTTGGGATGGCGAGACAATGACTTTACTTTGCAAAAACGACAGTGTTTTTGGGGACTGAGATGATGATGGCTATAAATATCAAAAAGTAGAACGCAATGTTTAGAAAGTTATATATAAAGTGGTTAGTTTGGCGGGGGAAGGCCATAGATATATGGTCTAAGAGTGATTATCCCGCAGGTGTGTTGTCGAATCTGTGCAGCAACGGATTCCGTTTCGACGGAATGGTATGTGGCAGTATGGAAGGATTTCTTCAGTCCTTGAAGCAAAAGGACAAGGACAAGCAACGCCAAATATGTTCGATGAAGGGCAAGAATGCGAAGAAGATGACTTCTACAGGCTGGCAGACAGACCAGATAGTATGGTGGAAGAGTAACCCGATAGACCGGCAGTCACAAGACTACTATGATTTCGTCAGTGCTGCGTATTTAGAGATGTTTCAGCAGAATGAACGTTTCCGTACTGCCTTGATGTCTACAAGAGGCATGAAGCTCTTTCATACCCGTGGTGAGCAGAATCCATATAAGACAATACTGACAGAACGTGAATTATGTCAGATACTCACACAAATACGTGATGATTATGACAAGAGAGACAGGCATGTTGGTAGTATAAAGATAGTACTAAACTTTCGCAAGTGAATGATTATTCATCACGCTGCGTATAAATTATACATTTGATAGAATTTATGGAACTTAGGATTGACATCAATAACCGCAGAAAGCAGTTCGCTGGCATCGGCAGAGAT
>Ga0265298_10005897_pt1 | contig 15247 bp, 13 predicted proteins | sample AusTroGonzalo_MG_3_FD_193486 | JGI IMG/M metagenome (GOLD analysis project Ga0265298, IMG submission 193486) | Bovine rumen microbial communities from tropical cattle in Woodstock, Queensland, Australia - Gonzalo_01 | ecosystem: Host-associated > Mammals > Digestive system > Stomach > Rumen ... | reverse complement strand
GACGACCTGTGTAGCGCAGGGAATACTCATAGGCAACATTCGACTGCTCACCGAAGGTACCAGGAGCAGCCTCAATATTCTGCTCTGACATCAGGGCAGAAATATCGCTTGGCATCAGACCATGCTGCTTCATCACATCAGGCTTCAGCCAGATACGCATGGAGTAGGTCTTCATACCAGGGCTCTGCACATCGCCCACACCCTGAATACGCTTCAAGGCAGGAATGATATTGATATTGGCGTAGTTCGTGAGGAACTGGTCGTCGTAACGTCCGTCAGATGTCAGGGTGTACATAATCACCTGAGAAGACTGACGCTTCATGACCGTCACACCGACACGCGTTACCTCAGCAGGCAGCAGGGACTGAGCCTGAGACACACGGTTCTGTACGTTCACGGCACACATATCGGCATTCATTCCCTGACGGAACATAATCGTGATCTGTGCCGAACTGGATGAAGCCGTCGAGGTCATATAGTCCATACCTTCCACACCGTTGATACTCTCCTCAAGCGGTGTGATCACAGAATTCTTCACGGTCTCGGCATCAGCACCAGGATACTGGGTGTGTACCACGACAGTAGGCGGCGCAATATTGGGGTACTGCTCAACAGGCAGCGACACCAGACCGATAAGACCCAGCAGCACAATGACGATGGAGATCACCGTCGATAGCACCGGGCGTTTGATAAATGCGGTAAAAGTCATACGATTTTTCTATTTGACAATTTACTATTTCACTATTTTACTTTTTCATGGCACCCACGATGTCACCAGCACTCATAGCCTTGTTCTGCTCCTGAATCTTCTGCTGGTACCTCTCCTGCGTGATAGGCACAATCTCCATACCGTCGGAAAGTTTGGTAATACCATTGGTCACGAACTTGTCACCCAACTTCAGGCCCTCCGTCACGATGTAGTTGTTGCCATCATTCTGCGGATCAACCTTGATCTCAGTATATTTCACCTTATTGTCCTTATCGAGCAGATAGACGAAGAGCTTATCCTGCACCTCCGATACACAACTCTGAGGAATGATAATGGCATCGTTGTTGCTGTGAGGGATGACAATCGTACCAGAGCCACCGCTCTTCAACAGTTTCTCAGGATTCTGGAATACGGCAATCATCTGTACGGATCCCGTGGCAGCGTCGATCACACCGCTCATCTTCGTCACCGTTCCCTCCAGACCATAAAGCGTACCGTCGGCCAACTTCAGCTGGACGGCGGGCATATCTTTGATGGCACCATTCAGGCCACCGGCGCTCTTGCCCATCTCCAACACGTCCTTCTCAGTCATTGAGAAATAAACCTCCATGGAACTGATATTGGAAACAGTGGTCAGAGTATTGCCAGCACTAACGAGGGTACCAACTTTATAAGGCAGAGAACCTACGACACCAGCAGCAGGACTCTTCACATAGCAATAGCTCAGCATCTCCTTGGCAGAGGCCAGCGAAGCCTGAGCCAGAGCCAGACTGGCCTTAGCCTGTTCGTACTGATTGGTAGCCGACTGAAGTTCGAAGTCTCCGATTACACCATTCTCATGCAACTTCTGGGAGTTCTCAAAGCTCAGTTTGGCTGTATTACAGGCAGCCTCAGCCGTATTGACAGAAGCCTGAGCCTGGCGCACCTGAGCCTGATAGGTCACATTATCCAATACGAACAGTACCTGTCCGGCACCTACGGTCTGGCCTTCCTTCACATTCACCTGGGTGATAAAGCCCTGTACTTTCGGATGAATCTCAACATCCTGTACGCCCTTAATCACTGCAGGGAATGTAGTCTGCATCGTTGTGCTCTGGGAACCTACGGTTGTAACCGGGAACTCATTGTCGCCGAAACTTGGACGACCACCGCCACCACCACAAGAGGCCAACAGCATTGTTGCAGCAGCAAACATCATAATCTTGTTCATCTTCATACTTATTTTTTCTAATTTAAAAATTCGAATTTTCGCCGAAAACTCATGGTGAGAAATTCAGTTTTCGGGATGCAAAGTTACACAAAATATATCTTAAGATATATCTTTACACCAACAATTTTAACAAAGTTTATTGGCTATTATGGTTTTTATTCTTTCACCAGCCCCATCTGCTTTGCCTTTTTCATGAGCAAAGCCATCAACGGCTCCCGTTCGTTCTCCACCTTATTGTCGAGAACGGCATCTTTCAGATACTGTTTCAGCACACCTACCTCACGACTGGGCTTCAAACCAAACATCTCCATGATCTCATTTCCGTCGATTACGGGCTGGAGCAAGCGCACATAATCCTTTTCTTTCAAATCTGCCAACTTCTCCCGCACCATACGGAAATTCTCGAGGAACAGTTTCTTGCGCACCTCGTTCTTCGAGGTGATATCTGCTTCGCAGAGTGTCATCAGATCGTCGATATCCTCCCCTGCATCGTTCAGCAAGCGGCGGACAGCACTGTCAGTCACCTCTTCATCGGCGATGGCGATAGGACGCATGTGCAGTTCCACGAGTTTCTGCACATATTTCATCTTGGTATCCATCGGCAACATCAAACGACGAAAAATCTGGGGTACCATTTTCGCCCCTATCAGGTTATGGTTGTGGAAGGTCCAGCCAATGGTAGAATCCCAGCGTTTCGACTTTGTTTTGCCAATGTCGTGCATCAATGCCGCCCAACGCAACCACAGATTGTCTGTTTTTTTTGCAACATTATCCAGCACCTCCAGCGTATGATAGAAATTATTCTTATGTGCCCTGCCATTCTTCTGCTCGACAATATCAAGGGCGGCCAGTTCTGCCAGGATGATATTTAACAACCCACAACGCTGCAGATCCACAAACCCCTTACTTGGTACGGGTGAGAGGATAATTTTATTCAGTTCATCCTTGATACGCTCACCACTTACAATCTTTATCCTGTCGGCCATCCTCTCCAGAGCCTCAAAGGTCTCTTCCTCTATGATAAAGTTCAGTTGCGTGGCAAAACGGATACAGCGCATCATCCTCAAAGGATCGTCAGAAAAAGTGATACCAGGTTCCAGTGGGGTGGCGATGATACCGTCTTCCAAATCTGCCAGTCCGTTGAAGGGATCTACAAGTTCGCCAAAACGATTCTTATTCAGACAGATAGCCATCGCATTGATGGTGAAGTCACGACGGTTCTGATCATCCTCAAGTGTACCGTCTTCCACGACGGGTTTTCGCGAGTCGTGGCTGTAACTTTCCTTACGGGCTCCCACGAACTCCACTTCATACTCCACTCCTTTCTGGTGGAATTTTACCTGCGCAGTACCAAAGTTCTTAAACACAGACAGATGCGCTTTCCTGCCCACCATCCGTTTCAATTCCTCAGCCACAGAGATACCGCTCCCTACGACAACCACGTCGATATCGTTCGAGGGGCGCTCGAGGAAGATGTCACGGACATATCCACCCACCACGTAACACTCCAAACCTAAATGGTCTGCAGCCTCACTGATTTGGTGGAAGATTTCCTGATCCAGTATCTTTGCCAGTTCTTCGTCGGAGTACAGTTTCATCTTGCCATGATCTTTTTGAGCGTGCAAAGGTACATATTTTCTCACATATTTCCAAATTCTCATCCTTTTTCTTGTTTAATTCAATATTTTATATTATTTTTGCAGTCAGATTACAACAATTATTTAAACTAAAACATTTATGAAAAAGAGCCGTTTCATATTGTCCGTCATCATCGTACTGATGACTGTGACCAGTGCTAATGCCGGGAATTACCAGGACATGGAGCCTATGAAGTTAGAGACCCCGGAAATGAAACCCGAGTTGGTGGAAGTTCCAGCAAATCCTTTTACCAGTCCTGAGACGAATTACACGGGAACCAACACCCAAAGCATGGACTTTCGTTTCTTCAAACAGGTGACTAATCCTGGCGTGAAACCTTACAAGTTTATGGACGATCTCACCTTTGTGGGTATTCCCATCTTCGCAGCAGGATGGATCATCAAGGGTGAAAAGGCTTCTTTCCGCCAAGACTACAACAACACACACACCAACACACGACTCATCTCAAACTTCAAGACGGGCATTGATGACTACACGCAGTTCTTTGGTCCCGTAATGACCGTAGGACTGAAACTTGGAGGCTATGAGGGTCGTAGCGACTGGCCACGACTATTGGCATCGTCGCTGATGTCGTATGCCATCATGGCCGGATTCGTCAACGGCATCAAATATACCGCGAGCGAGATGCGCCCAGATGGCTCAACAGCCAATTCATGGCCTTCAGGACATACGGCTACCTCCTTTGTGGGTGCCACAATCCTCCACAAGGAGTATGGTCTGACACGCTCACCCTGGTTCTCTGTAGCTGGCTACGGTGTTGCCACAGCGACTGGTGTCATGCGTGTTCTAAACAATCGCCACTGGATCAGTGACGTGCTTTCCGGAGCCGGTATCGGCATCATGTCCACTGAGTTGGGTTACGCCATCGGCGACCTGCTCTTCAAAGGCAAGGGTTTGTTGCGCAACGACCTCGAAGGTTTCAGCGAGGATCCATCATATTTCGCCATTTCTATGGGTATGAGCTTTGGATCCAAGAACCTTGACTTTGGATACAAAGACTTGACGAACACAGAGGATTTCGATGACGAGGATTCGAATGAGAGAATCAATATCGATTTCCACACCGCCACATCGGTCGATGCCGAAGGCGCTTATTTCTTTAATAAATACGTTGGTATCGGCGGACGCCTACGAGTGAGAGCGATGACCGCAAAAAGTTGGAGTGACTTCGTCGGCGATGCCATTAATGATCGCGCCGAGGCCACCCAATACATTTTCGACATGTATAACACCTACTCGTCCACACCACTCACCGAGCAAGAGTTCCAGGCGAAGATGAAAGGTATGGTCACCGAAGAAGATATCACTGTAGAGAGCGACCACCTCACGGAATTCTCAGCCAACGTAGGACTTTTCCTGAATCTCCCGTTGAGTAAACGTTTTTCTTTGGGTACCAAGTTCCTGATCGGACGCAGCATGACCCAAGAACTCGATATCAATGCCCATTACAAGGGTACAACGAAGGCAATGGATTCTCATATCGAGATCGACAACAACGAGTTGACAGACCTTGAACTGAGCAATATCCGAGATGGTAGTGACTACGATATGGAATGGGATTACCTGACTCTGGGCGGCAACAACTCCACTACTTATGGCACAGGGCTCTCGCTGACCTATAAGTACAAGTCGAACTTCATGTGGAAGGTGTTTGTCGATTACGACTATTCCGAGAAGACCTTCACTCTCACCTACAACCCGCTGAGATTCATGAAGGTGACTACTCCTGACCTGGGCGCAATCTTCGAGATTGGAGGTATTCCATTAGATCCTTACATTTTCGAACGTGAGAAAAAGATGCATTACATCACCATTGGTGGATCCTTCGCCGTCAATTTTTAAAAACAGATGGGAAAAATCCTGACAATATCCGTTATTTTACTTTTAACGGCAAGCTGTGGGAACAGTGAGAAAGAGCAGGCTGAGCACATGCTACAGGAGGCGCAGGCTCTCTTTGAAAAGGGACGACTTGACGAAGCAAGGTATTATATCGACTCGTTACGCAAGACCTACCCGAATATCGTAGAAGCACGAAAGGGAATTCTGGAATTACATCAGAAGATTGAGCTGAAAGCTGCTCAGGAAGAGCTGGTACGGACAGACAGCCTGCTAAAGATTGCCAATCAGAAATTGGATTCCATGCAGACGATAGTAGAGTCAGACAAAGCAGCTCTGAAGGCCACTCCAGAGGAACTGACGCTATTGACACGTACGAGAATTTGGCGCGACTCCATTCGTACCCAGTTCGAGACACTTGGCGCGAAAATACATTACATCCGCCAGAAACAAAAGGAAACAAAAGGCGGAAAGTAAGAAGAGGAAAATGAAGGGTGAAAAGGTTCGTACATTGTTAATAAATGTAGAGCAACGACAACTTTTTCACCCTTCACTTTTCTCTTTTCACATCTTTTTTGTAAATTTGCACCCGATTATGGCAAATTTGGAAAAAACAAACGCCCAATTCGAGAAGGCCATGGCCGAATGCCGTGCGCTTTTCGAGAAAAAACTGCACGACTATAAGGCTTCGTGGCGCATCCTGCGCCCCACGGCGCTCACCGACCAACTCTTCATCAAGGCCAAGCGCATCCGGTCGCTGGAGATTAAAGGAGAAAGTAAGGTTGGAGAGGGTATCAGGCCAGAGTTTGTGGCGCTCATCAACTATGGAATCGTGGGACTTATCCAACTTAACAAGGGATTCGCCGATGTGGTGGACATATCCAACGACGAGGCCATGACGCTTTATGACCAATACGCTCATGAGGCTCTGGATCTGATGAAGCGCAAGAACCACGACTACGACGAGGCGTGGCGCTCAATGAGGATCAGTTCCTACACGGATTTCATCCTGACAAAGATTGAGCGCATTAAGGAAATCGAGAATCTGCAAGGCGAGACACTCGTCTCAGAGGGGATCGATGCCAACTATATGGACATCATCAACTACGCGGTCTTTGGAGTAATTAAATTATCAGAGTGAGGAAAGCAGTCGTCAACATCTGCCGCCTGGTACTCGCAGTGACGTTCATTTTCTCAGGGTTCGTCAAGGCTGTGGATCCGCTGGGGACACAGTACAAAATACACGACTATCTGGCTGCTGCCGGTCTGGCACATTACGTGCCTGACTTCATGACACTCTCGGCATCCGTAGCACTCTCTGCCCTGGAGTTCATCCTCGGCATCTGTCTGCTTTTCGCCATCCAGCGAAGGCTCGTATCGAGAATCGTTCTGGCAATGTTGGCGATCATGACGCTATTGACGTTCTGGCTCGCACTGACAGACCCGATCACTGATTGTGGCTGTTTTGGTGATGCCATCATGCTCACCAATTGGCAGACCTTTACTAAGAACGTGATCCTGATGGCAGCGGCGATAGTAGTCAGGAAGTATCCGTTGGAGATGCCACGACTCATCAGTGAGTCAAACCAATGGATTGTTGTCAACTACTCAGGCGTGTTCATCCTGCTTATCATTGCGGGCCGGAGTCTATATACCCTGCCCCAGTTCGACTTCCGGCCCTACCATATAGGCACTGACCTCAGGGCTGGCTGGCAACGGATGATGGAAGGAGAGGAGTCGCCATACGCAGAGTTCTTCATGGAACTCGATAACGATGGTGAGGATATCACGGAAACAGTTCTCAACGACAAAGGATATACCTTCCTGCTCGTCTCTCCCCATCTGGAACAGGCCGATGACTCACAACTTGATGGTCTGAACCAATTGTATGAGTACAGCCTTGATAACGGTTACCCCTTCTACTGCCTGACGGCAAGTACGGAGCAGGCCATCAATCGCTGGCGCGACATCACAGGAGCAGAATACCCGTTCTGTTCCACTGACGAGATCACACTGAAGACTATGATCCGCTCGAATCCCGGACTGCTGCTGCTTAAGGATGGCAAGATTATCCGCAAGTGGAGCCATAATAACCTGCCTGATGAAAGCGAACTGTCGGGAAGGCTGGAGAACACGGAACTGGGACAGCTGCCCACCGATACGGTTGCCAGCAAGATACTGTGGATACTCACATGGTTCGTGCTGCCACTGGTACTCCTCACAATAGCTGACCGTCTTTGGGCATGGACCAAGTGGATCAGAACCAACAAAACCGGCAGCACCAGTAATACAGAAATCAATAACCCTTTAAATAAAGAAGAAAAAAGAATTATGAGAAAGAAAATTGTAGCAGGAAACTGGAAGATGAACATGAATCTCCAGGACGGTATCGCTCTTGCAAAGGAGCTGAATGAGACATTGAAGGCCGACAAGCCAAACTGTGGTGTAGTGATCTGCACTCCATTCATCCACCTCGCATCTATCGCACAGTTCCTCGACCAGGACATCATCGGTCTAGGTGCTGAGAACTGCGCCGACAAGGAAAAGGGTGCTTTCACTGGTGAGGTAAGTGCCGAGATGGTGAAGTCAACTGGTGCTCAGTATGTGATCCTCGGCCACTCCGAGCGTCGTGAGTACTACAAGGAGACTCCCGAGATCCTGAAAGAGAAGGTGCTGCTCGCCCAGAAGAACGACCTGAAGGTGATCTTCTGTATCGGTGAGAGTCTGGAGGAGCGCGAGGCCGGCAAGCAGAACGAGGTTGTTAAGGCCGAACTCGAGGGTTCTGTATTCAACCTCTCTGAGGAGGACTTCCGCAAGATCGTTATCGCCTACGAGCCCATTTGGGCTATCGGTACCGGTAAGACCGCTACCGCTGAGCAGGCTGAGGAGATCCACGCTTACATCCGTAGCATTATCGCCGACAAGTACGGTCAGGCTGTTGCCGACGACACAACCATCCTCTATGGTGGTAGCTGCAAGGCTTCAAACGCTCCTGAACTGTTCGCTAAGCCCGATATCGATGGTGGTCTGATTGGTGGTGCCTCACTGAAGGCAGCCGACTTCAAGGGTATTATCGACGCCTGGAAGAAGTGAAACGACTACTTATCATACTGATATTGTGTGTCGGCTGTGTGACTGCAGCCGACGCACAATCTTTCACTCAACGTTTGCAGCAGAGTAACCAGGGTGAAGGGAAAGTCACCGTGAAACAGAGTAAGGAGATTGACGACCTCGTCAACGGGACATCAAACAGTACCCCCTCCTCTACGACGGCGAATCGGAAACAACAGGAAAAGGAAAAAGACAACGACCACGTTGCCACGAAAGAGGAGAAATCACCCAAAGCCCAGTCTGAGAAAAGAGACTCCACCGACATGCCTGACTCTACTATAGACAACCAAAAGAAGGTGATGAAGGGCTATAAGGTTAGCGGCTATCGCGTACAGGTTTTTGCTGGCGGCAATTCGCGCAGCGACAGGATCAAGGCTGAGAGAATCGGCAACGAGATCAAATCACTCTTTCCTGGCGTACCCGTCTATGTGCATTTCTACACTCCTCGGTGGATATGCCGCATGGGCAACTACCGCAGTTACGAAGAAGCCCACGAAGTGCTTAACCGGGTCAAGAATCTCGGCTATCAGTCGGCTATCATCGTTAAGGGAAAAATCACCGTACAATATCAATGAACCAAGACATAGACATACAGACTCACGACAACCACTCTTTCCACGAGGGGCTTGACGAACTGGCTGGGCACTACAAGGAGGTGCTTCGGTTATTAGGTGAGGATACCGGGCGCGAAGGGCTGCTGAAGACCCCGATGCGCGTGGCCAAGGCCATGCAGGTGCTTACTCGGGGCTACCAGATGGATGCCCACAAAGTGCTCACCGATGCCCTCTTCAAGGAAGATTACTCGCAGATGGTCATTGTGAAAGATATTGATTTCTTCTCGCTTTGCGAACATCACATGCTGCCTTTTTACGGCAAAGCTCACGTGGCCTATATCCCCAACGGCTATATCACTGGTCTGTCGAAAATCGCCCGTGTTGTCGATATCTACGCCCACCGTCTGCAGGTTCAGGAGCGTATGACCCAACAGATCAAGGACTGTATTCAAGAGACACTCAAGCCCCTTGGCGTAATGGTCGTCATTGAGGCCAAGCACATGTGTATGCAGATGCGGGGCATTGAGAAGCAGAACAGCATCACTACCACCAGCGATTTCAGTGGTGCATTCAATCAGGCTAAAACCAGACAGGAATTTATGAATTTAATCCATAACAACCAAATTTAACCAAGATGAATCAGACAAACAACAGAATCAACTACAGCAGATCGAATGAGACCATGTCTCAGGCTTTTATCCACAGCTGTTTAGGTAAACTGCTTTTATTGGCGGGCATTCTCATCGTTCTTCTGATTGTCGCCTATTTTACGGCTCCCAATGAGAAAGAGATGAGAGACGAGATCAACGACGACATCATGCAGTGCATGGAGATGAACGACAGTATTCGAGGTGACCAGATTGACGACTACGTTCATAACCTCGGCTTCATCTTCACCACGGCCGACACCACGAAAGTCGGCGAGGAATGGCGCGAGGCCTTCGACAAGTACAACCGTGTGGAGATTTACCGCCATACTTTCTTCACCACGGCATACGTCTATAATAACATCCTCACGGAGGGATCCAGGGTAGGTATCGGAGCTTTCGGCATCGTCATCCCTACCATGAACTTCAATGATTTCCTGTTGCGTGTGGGGCCGATGCACAAAGGCTACGACCAGAAATTAATCAGAACAGGTGTTATTCCTGACGCTGATCTCGGCACAAATCCCAACATCCAGGAATACCACTACAAACGTAATCCCGACGATTAACAGATTAACGCTCTGTCTTCAAGAAGGCGTTCACCTGATCAGCTATCTGGCGCATTCCTTTCACAGAAGGATGCCCAGATAGTTTATTGATGTCCGTCAGTTCAATGACTGGCACATCATAATGAGCACAGATAGTCTTAACCGACTCATCAATCTCATCGCGCAGGTCATCGTTCAGAATGAAGTATATCTCCGTATTGACATAACGGTCCGTCATCCACTGCAACATCCTGGCAAGGGCAGGACGGAACTGATAGAGGTCGCCCCACGTAATATTCTCATATTTATACTCGCCAACAGGTGAGCCTGCCCAACTGTCGTTGGTAGCTCCAAATACGAAAATGATGTCAGGTTGGCCGAGATTGTCCATTCGAGTATTGAAGGAACGTGCGCTGTAGTCATTACCGTCATAACCTGTATAACTCACTGTGGCACCGCTATACGAATTGTTAATACATAGCCGCCAGCCATTCTCTTTGATGACCTGATGCCACCATGTCTGACGTACGTTCTTTACATCGGTTCTTGCCTCAGGGTTCTGAGCATAATACCACAGTTCGTTGGTGGAAGGTGTCATGAAACCCTCGTATGTAGAATACGAGTCACCCAAGATGGACACCGACTTCGTCTGGGCTGTAGTGAGACTGGCGAACAGGATCGTCAGCAGCAATAAGGATAGTTTCTTCATCTTATTTGTTAGTCGTTTTGTTAGTCGTTCTTTGAGAAAAGAAAAAGGACCTAAAAGAGTTTTTTCTTCCAAGTCCTTTATCCTTAATCCATATGTGATGTAGCGGGAGCCGGGATTGAACCGGCGACCTCATGATTATGAATCATGCGCTCTAACCAGCTGAGCTATCCCGCCATCATTGCTGTTAAGCGGGTGCAAAGGTACTACTTTTTCCGAAACTACCAAAATTTTTCTGGAAAATATTTTGTGTTTCGGATATTTTTCGTAATTTTGTGGCGTAGAACAATCCTAAAGCCAATAACAAAAAACCGTAGCGTATGGGAAAACAACGTATTGATATCGAATATCCTCTGACCACCAAGTCCCCTAACATTGTGTGGGAGCAGATCAGTAGTGCCCATGGGTTGGAACGGTGGCTGGCAGACCATGTCACGGAAGAAGATGGTGTATTCACTTTCACTTGGGGAGAGCCGTGGACAGAACAAGACATCCGTCAGGCACAGTTAATAGAATATGTGAAGTACGACCACATCAAACTGAAATGGGACTATGACGATGAGGAGGAGGATACCTATTGGGAAATGCGCATCGGAAAGAGCGAACTGACAAGCCACCTGACCTTGCTGATCACAGACTTTGCCGATGACGATGATGCCGACGGGCTTAGGATTCTATGGGAGAGCAATCTCGACAGACTGCATCGCGCCAGTGGGCTATAAAAGGTAAAAAAGGTGAAAAAGTGAAAGGCGGTTCTCGCTTTTCACTTCTTTTTTGTACCTTTGCACGCTGATTATGTTCCGAATCAAGAAGTTAGACATCTTCATAGCCAAGCAGTTTGGTCTGCTGTTCATGGGCACTTTCTTCATCTGCCAGTTCGTGCTGATGATGCAGTTCCTGTGGCGCTATGTCGATGAACTGATCGGAAAAGGACTGTCACTGGACATCATGGCACAGTTCTTCTGGTACATGGGACTGATGCTGTTACCCCAGGCTCTTCCATTGGCCATCCTGCTAAGTTCTCTGATCGTATTCGGTAATCTGGGTGAAAGCTCGGAACTGACAGCCATCAAGGCGGCAGGCATCTCACTGATGCAGGCATTCCGTCCACTGATAGTCATTGTGATACTGATTGCCGGCGTTTCCTATTATTTCCAAGACAGTATCGGACCGAGATCCAACCTGCACCTGTCGCAGTTGCTGGTCTCTATGAAACAGAAGAGTCCAGAACTGGAGATTCCCGAAGGCATTTTCTACGACGGCATTCCCGGCTCGAACATCTACGTTCAGAAAAAGGACCTGAAGACAGGTATGCTCTACGGTATCATGATCTACCGTCAGACTGGCAGCTATGAGGATCAGGCCATCATCCTGGCAGACTCAGGTATGATGCAATCAACGGAAGAAAAGAAACATCTGATACTTAATCTGTATAGCGGGGAATGGTTTGAAAATATGCGATCTTCAGATATCGCCACCAGTGCAAATATCCCCTATCGGCGGGAAACATTCTCCAGCAAGCGTATCGTGCTCGAATTCGACGGCGGCTTTAACATGGCAGACATGAATGACGTAGCGGGCGATGCCCGTGCCAAAAGCTTGAAATCGATCCTGCACGACATGGACTCCATCAAGGAGTACAATGACAGTGTCGGCAATGCCTATTATGCAGATGCCAAGCGTCATCTTTTCAACCGTCCCTCCCTAAGTAAACAGGACTCTATCAAGGTCATCAAGACAACCGCCGAAGACACGACCCCATACGACTCTGTCTATGAGCGACTAAAGCCGTCAGACCAGCAGTTGGCAGTAAAGGGAGCCCTCTCCAGTGTGCAGAGTATCCTCACCGACATGGAGATCAAGATTGAATATGTCAGCTACCTGCACCGCAATTATCGCCGACATCAGATCGAAGCCATCAAGAAGTTCACCCTCGCCCTGTCGTGTCTTATCTTCTTCTTCATCGGTGCTCCTCTTGGAGCTATCATCCGTAAGGGAGGTCTGGGTGTGCCCGTCATCGTGTCCGTTTTGGTGTTCATCGTCTATTTCATCTTCGACAACTCTGGCATGAAGATGGCGCGCGACGGTCAGTGGACGGTTTGGTTCGGACAGACAATCTCAACGGTCGTCCTCACCCCTATTGCCGCCTTCTTCACCTATAAGGCCAATAAGGACTCTACGGTGTTCAACATCGACCTTTACAAGAGTATTCTCATGCGCATCCTCGGTCTGCGCGAAAAACGCCATATCTTCCGCAAGGAGGTTATCATCGAAGATCCACAGTACAAGAAGGATGTGGATATCCTGCTCAATGTTTCCAAGGAAATCGAGATCTATAGCGAGCACCACAAGTTGCTCAGATGGCCGAATCCCATTAACGTATTCTTCCATCCTGGCGATGACCATGAGATTGAACATATCAACGAGGAACTCGAAACGGCTATCGAAGATCTGGGTTACACGCGTGATAAGCTGATACTCTCAGAACTCAACAACTACCCGGTCATTGCCGTACGCGCCCATACCCGTCCGTTCCGCAAGAAATGGCTAAACGCCGTGACTGGCCTCCTGTTGCCATTAGGCGCATTCTTCTACATCAGGATGATCCGTTTCCGTCTGCGCCTATACAAAGATTTACGCACAATCAGACAGACCAACGACAAGATTATTCCAAGGGCACTGGAACTATCTACAGAGCAGAAGAGCATCACGGAGCTCCTATAATATATAATAAGGTAAAAGCAATATGGAAGATTTCAGACTAAGCACCATAGAGGAAGCCGTAGAAGACTTCAGAAAGGGAAAGTTCGTAATCGTGGTAGATGACGAAGACCGCGAGAACGAGGGTGACCTGATCATCGCCGCCGAGAAAATCACGGCAGAGAAGGTGAACTTCATGCTGAAATATGCACGCGGTGTCCTCTGCGCCCCCATCACCATTGAGCGCTGTAAGGAACTCGACCTGCCCCATCAGGTGCAGGATAACACCTCCGTACTGGGAACGCCCTTTACAGTGACTGTTGACAAACTCGAAGGTTGTACGACGGGCGTCTCTGCCCACGACCGTGCTGAGACTATCAAAGCCCTGGCCGACCCAACATCCACCCCAGAGACCTTCGGGCGTCCGGGTCATGTAAACCCTCTCTATGCTCAGGAGAACGGTGTATTGCGTCGAAGCGGACATACCGAAGCTGCTATCGACCTCTGCCGTATGGCTGGCCTCTACCCTGCCGGTGCCCTGATGGAGATCATGAATGAAGACGGCTCGATGGCACGGCTGCCGGAACTCATCGGACTGGCCAAGGAATGGAACATGAAGATCATCAGCATCAAGGATATGATTGCCTATCGACTGAAGAAGGAGTCACTGATTGAAGTCGGCGAAGAAGTCGATATGCCAACAGACTACGGCCATTTCCGTCTGATTCCCTTCCGTCAGAAGAGTAACGGCCAGGAGCATCTGGCACTCATCAAGGGCGAGTGGAAGGAAGACGAGCCTATCTTGGTGCGTGTCCACTCCTCTTGCATGACGGGCGACATCCTTGGATCAAAGCGTTGCGACTGTGGCGAACAACTTCACAAGGCCATGCAGACCATTGAGAAGGAGGGCAAGGGTGTGGTCATCTACATGCAGCAGGAAGGACGCGGCATCGGTCTGATGAATAAAATTGCCGCCTATAAGTTGCAGGAAGAGGGCCTCGACACCGTTGATGCCAACGTACACCTCGGTTTCAAGCCCGACGAAAGGGATTACGGCTGCGGCGCCCAGATGCTACGCTACCTGGGTGTCCACAAGATGCGCCTGTTGACGAACAATCCCGTGAAGCGTGTAGGTCTGGAGGCTTACGGACTGGAGATCATCGAAAATGTCCCCATTGAGGTGACACCCAATCCCTACAACCTGCGCTATCTGGAAACGAAGAAAACCCGCATGGGACACACCCTGCACCTGAAATAAATAGTCAGAATGTCAGTTTTTAGGCCCGATTCGCGAAAAAGTGGTATTTTCCTTTCGTTTTCAGAAATATAATGATTACTTTTGCACAAAATTTGTACAAATATGGCACAATTATCCAATCGTCTGCAGCGCTTAGCTCCATCAGCCACGCTGGCAATGTCTCAGAAAAGCTCTGAAATGAAGGCTCAGGGCATTGACGTTATCAATATGAGTGTGGGAGAACCCGACTTCAACACCCCTGACCATATCAAACAGGAGGCGAAACTCGCCATCGACGAGAATTATTCGAGATACTCGCCCGTGCCCGGC
>Ga0265298_10005896_pt1 | contig 15247 bp, 6 predicted proteins | sample AusTroGonzalo_MG_3_FD_193486 | JGI IMG/M metagenome (GOLD analysis project Ga0265298, IMG submission 193486) | Bovine rumen microbial communities from tropical cattle in Woodstock, Queensland, Australia - Gonzalo_01 | ecosystem: Host-associated > Mammals > Digestive system > Stomach > Rumen ... | reverse complement strand
ATTGATACTTCCCTGCTGACGGATGACTGGTTCAGCAGCAACCGCGACTGGGAAAGTGATCTGATCTACAGCGGGACTACGAATACACCCAGCAAGCCTGGGAAAAAGGCAACTGAAGGCCAGATCCTTGCCTATGACCTGTATCAGTACAGGAGGGCGATGAAAGATACCAACAGCGCGAAGACGGAATGGGCAGCGATGCAGGAAGAACTGTCCTACTGGGCAAACAGGCAGGACCTGAACATGAGCGATGACGCGATTGTCGGCAAAGTACAGAATGAGATGCAGAAAAAGTATCCGACCCTGTACAAAATGCAGAACAGCAGCATCGCTGACGGGAATATCCTGGAGCTGAACGAAGGCACAGACTTCTCAGAGGACGCGATGTACGGAACCATCTGGAAGGCCAGGAACCAGGACTATACCGGGAATATGTACGGCGCGATGGTCAACAGCGTTCTGGGAAACGGAAACACATGGAAATATAATCCGGAGATCGCTGAAAAACTGAATCCGGAAAGCGAACAGTTCAATCCATATTCTCTGGGCAGCGTTGGGATTAATGACGCTGGCCTTTATTATAATGTTCCTGCTTTCGGAGAGAACTGGCTGAAAGAGCACCAGGGAGACGCATACAGCGATGACAAGACACGGAAGGATATGTACCAGAAGGTATGGACCGCTGAAAAAAACACGAAGGCTGCTGAGAAAGCTGTAACGTCTCTGAATGCATGGATTGATAAAAAACTGTCCGGCATGGAAGATTTTACACGGGCCAAGAAAAAGCTGGATGACGCGCTGACAACCGGGAGCATTACGATCAACGGGGAGAAAGTAGATCTTGGCATCCTGAACAAGATGGATGACAGCATCGGCAAAGAAGGAAATCCCGGGTCCGGGAATCTGGTTTCCACTACCAGAGCGGTCAACTACAAGTATGACGATGTGATCAAGCGGATTCAGGAAATGTGCGACAAGAACAAGGGGAAAGCTTCTTCCGCGAAGGTGCTGACGGATGCTATCGGAAGCATGATTTCCACTGTTCCGAAGATGAGCGATGCCACAAACTCCATCGTGAAGGCTGAGCAGGATAACGCGGCTGATGTAATCGACCATGTCGGAGATATTCTGACGAACGCTGAAAAGAAGAACTTTGACAAATCGCAGGCTCCGATCACGATCCCTGTTGTGACTACCGAACCGAAAGCAACGCCTGCCGTATACAAAGGTGAAAATGATACATTCGTTTCAAATGCGGCCAGGAGCGCTGCCGAGACTCCGGCACCCGGGCCTGTTCCGCAACCCGCACAGACACCTGAACCGACACCTGCGCCGGGAAAGACTGCTGCCGCAGAAATGAAAAAAGAACCGGAACAGGCAAATACAAATGAAAACACAAAGGCGGCAGGCATTGTACGGCGTATGGCCATCAACAAAATGGTCCGAAACGGGATTATGAAAAGTCCGCTGGAGATCGCAAGCGAAGCCATGACGGTGAAGGCAAACAAGCATCTGCAGGTTCAGATGGATACGGAGATCGAAGTCGGCGGATGGGAATCAAGAGCTGATGAAAAGCAGAGACTTGAACAGGAACAGAAGGACATTGAATCGAAGATCGGCGATAAGATCAGCGCCATGGGTGAAAGCTATGAAGATCCTGTGATGCTGTTTGACTACAACGGAGAACAGCTTCAGGCATCTTTCCGGAAGGAAACGGACGGAAGCTTTACCCTGACCGGCATCCAGGACGATCTGCGGAACAACTGGGCTGACTTTGAAACAGGGGAAACAAGCCTTGGCTTCTTTGACAATTACAGCGAGGATCAGCTTCTCAGCAGAGCAAAGGGGATGGCGGCTTTTCTGCAGGAAAGAGAAAAGAGCATCCAGGCGAACGGCGGGAGCGTTTCTCTGACGGAAGAAGAACAGGAACAGTACGACAAGTACAAATACAACCGGGCAAGGATTCAGGAGATTGACGATTACCAGGTCCAGCATTATGACGAATATATCAAACAGCGCAACGAACGTGAGGAATCCGAACGCAGCCTTTCTTTATTTCGGAATACACTGATTAAGAACGGCGGCAGCGATATCGAATTCCAGCGGGCGGATGGTGTGCATCAGTTTTTGAGTGCATTTGACGGGCATATTAACGATACGCCTGACGCATGGAACTGGCTGGATGCATACCAGGACATGAACACGAAACCGGACATTCCAAACCTGGGTGACGCGAAGGCAAAGGATCAGGCGGAGATCGCGGAGCAGGCGGCTACCATCGACACGATGCTGGACAACATCCGGTATGTGAAAGACTACATCGGCAAGAACGGTGTGAAGGTTCCGGATGAATACATGGCTAACCTGAACCGGTATGAAAACATCCTGAACCGGAACAAAAAAGCGTATGAATACTACCAGCTGACGCTGAAGGATGATTTTGTGGAAACCGCCAGAAAGGCGTGGGAGCAGGCTGAGTTCCTGATTGAAACCGATACAAGCGGCAGGACAAGGGCCATGAACAAGTACATCCCGGCCACGCAGGAAGGCGAGATTATGTCCGACAGCGAGAAGATGATCTTCTATTATCTTCACGCGACACAGGGCATGGAAGCAGCTATGGAATACTATCAGTTCCTTGCCGATCCGAGTACAGGCGTTCTTGGGGCAAGGACAAACCTGGCTGCTGAAAACCTTGCGTCTGACATGGTTTCCAGCGGACCGCTTGGCGCTGTCGGCGCTACCGCTCTGGCAATTACGCTGGCTCCCGTTGACGCAATTTCCGGCGGTATGTGGTATCTCGAATCCCTTCTGACCGGGAAAATGGCTGGTAAAAGCACATTGATGGCAACACAGAGCTTTTCTTCCGCAGCGTACCAGAACACAATACAGAAAATCAAAGAGGATATGAAGGCGATCGGTGCTGACGATCTGACAACCGAAGTCGCAACCGGTCTTTATTCTATCCTGTATAACCATGGACGAAGCGCGATGAACGCCGCTGCATTCTTTGGCGGCGGTGTGAAAACACCAGGATGGGTTCCCAAATGGGCAGCCGGATCAGTTACGGAGTTTAAAGGCGCTGTTATGATGGCCATGGGTGCAGCCGCACAGTCCTCCGCAGAAGCGATGAACAGGGGCGGCAGCGGGACGGAACTGGCTGCTGGTCTGATCGGTCTTGTGACTTTTTTCTCCGAAGCAGGTACGGAAATGATCCGTATGAACCGGCTGAACAACGTGATGAGCAAGGTCGGAAGCGCAGGATCGTGGAAGAATGCTCTGGCAGGGATGTTCCCGGATATGCTGTCTGAAATGATCGGCGAGACGCTGAATGAATGGTCCGAGCAGAAGATTGACGAATTGACCATGGGCGATCTGTCCAAGCACAACATGGCCGTACAGAATTATATGATGTCCGGCATGATGCCTGACGAAGCGAAGGAACAGGCGGATATGGACGATATCCGTGAACTGATCCGGACGGCCATTACCAGTTTCTTTACTCCGGTCATTGACCTTGTGCCGTTTGCCGGTGCGAAAGCAGCGCAGACCCTTGCCTACCATCAGGAAGCCAGGACAATTAACCGGGAAGTGGCAGCGCTTACGGGCCGGAACGATCTGAAGGTAACGGTGAAGGAACTGCGGGAACGGGACCAGGAGCTGGCGGACAGGGTTATGGAAGCCGCCCGGAAACCTGTGACGGTTACGGACGCAGACACAAAAGAATATCTTGCGGACCGCGAGATGCTTGGAGAAGCAGAGAAGACGGATGACGCGACTAAAGCGACAAACATTATTACCGTGCTGACGGCTGACGAAAGCGATACCGGAAGCGATGTTGCCGGAGCTGCCTACGCCAACTCTGACGATGTGCTTGGTGATAACCCTGTATCCAAACTGCGGAATCTGCTGGATGCTGCTCATGTGGCAGGAGTTCCGGCATGGCAGGTGAAGAATGGAATCCATATGGCGGCACTGAGTAAAAACAGCGCTGCATGGCAGGTAATCAACAGCGATGAATGTAAGAACGCTTCTGCTTTCAAACAGGCGAGAATGCTGGCTGAAGCCGGGATGACGGATCTGTCCAATTCACAGGTACAGCAGGATGTTGCCGGAGCTGTGCATGACAACCGGGTTGCAGAGAAAACAAAGGAACTGATGGCTACCGGGAAGGCTGACGCGATTACAGCAGAACACGATGCCTACATGAAAAAGATGCGGGCAAGAGCGGAAGCGGAGGCTTCAAAAGCGCGGCAGCAGTCTGTGCTGGATGCCAAACAGAAAGCGCTGGATGAGGCAAAGAAACTGCTGGAAAGCGATCCTGCAAACAAGAGCTACCAGGGCGCGTTTAATGCCGCACTGAACGAACTGATGTCTGCTGACGCTGTGCTGGAAGAGTGGAATCAGTCCGTATCCAATGCTGAACAGGAAGAAACCGCTGCGGAAGAAAGCCTGAACAGGGCAAAAGAACAGAAGATGTCCGAGATCCGCCAGCAGGCAGAGCAGATGGTTGCTGACGAAGATGCCCAGCGCGAACAGCAGGCGGCAGCGGAAGCGCAGGCAAAGCAACAGCAGGAAGAAGCGGAAGCGAAACTTCAGGCCGAGCAGGACGAGCGGACAGGGAAAGCATGGGAAGACCAGCGCGATACGATTGTTGAGCGGCTGCTGGACCGGGACAACCTGCAGGGAGAGGAACGCGAAAAGCGCAGGGAAGAATACCTGAAACGGGCGGATCAGATCAAATACGGCAAAATTGACATGACCGGCCTGATGAACAATACGGAAGGTATGCTGGCTGTTTATGCATTTGGACGGAAACTTGGCATTGAGATCAAGGTGACTGACAAACTTCCAAACGGTGCCAGAGCAAAGTATGAAAACGGTGTTGTTTATCTGAACCAGAACCTGATCAAGAGCGGAAACATGACGGTCGGACAGGCTCTTGTTGAAGCATCACTGCATGAGATTACCCATGCGATGCAAAAAACAAACGCCTATAAGACTTATTCCAAAATCGTGATGAAATATCTGTTCAACGGCGAAGATGCGGAAGCGAAACTGCAGGCTGAACGTGAACAGAAAAAGGCAGAATACAAAAAGATCGGCAAAGAGCTTACCGATCCGGAAGAAATCGATCAGGAGATTGTTGCTGACTTCGCGAGAACCCATCTGAACGAACGGGAATTTGTGATGCGGATGCTGGACAACGGCCTTGCCGGGAAAATGCGGAACGCCCTCCACAACGTGAACCAGGCGATTAAAAACTTCCGGCTGACCGGAGAAGAACGCGAAAAGGCTGAATATCTCCGCAGGGCAGAAAGAACATACCAGAAGGCACTGGATCAGGTGGCAAAAACTTCTGTGCATCCGGCAGGAGAGCAGTTCAGCGTTGCCCAGATTGCGTCTTCCATGAATCTTGGGATGACGTATGACGAAGACAATGTAACGATCACATTGCCGGACGGAAGAATTGTGGACGGCGTAAATGTGAAGATCACTCCTGACATGATTGTGCAGACACCTGTCGGAATGCTGATTGACATGGGCCTGACAGACGAACAGCAGAAGGATGCGGATGGAAACCCGCTGGAGGACGAATACGGCAATCCTGTGACGCAGAAGATGGCGGCAAGGAAGATGTTTGCCGATCTGATGAACCTGTGTGCGAGGTACCGGGACAACAATCTGATCTGGGAGATTGCAGGAAGCGAATTTGCAGAGACCTTCAGCGCACTGAAGAGCAACAGCGATCCGCAGTACAAGACCACAGTGGACTTCGGAACAATCTGCGCGAAAACGCAGGCGATCATCGATACGCTGAGCGGTACAATGCTGCAACGGATAAAAGATATCGAGCAATGGAACAAGGAGCATCCGGACGATCAGCGGGTGTTTACAGGACTGAGCCGGGAAGACATCATGATGGTATATGACAAGACGCACAACGCGAAGCTGAGTGTGCCTTGCCCTGTTTGCTATGTCTTCAGCCGATGGATGGGCGTACCAAGCCTTCTGGGGCAGATGAACCGATTCCAGCATGAATATGTTGTAACAGCGAAGGATGAAAACGAGAACACCCTGTATGACGAAAACGGTGATGCCGTGATCGATATGGAAGCCACAAAGAAGCGGGCGAACGATTACATCAAATCCATGCTGGACAAGTACGGCAGCAAGGAAAAGATCGCAGACACCAAGACTTCGCTGAACAACAAGATCAAAAGCCGGGAAGAAAACCTTCCGAAACTGCAGGAGGCGCGGATCGCTCTCCAGCAGGAGCTGAAACGGGTACAGGATACGCTGACAAAAGAGCTGGAACGGGAAGAACTGGATAAGAAGGAACGCAGGAAGCTTGAAAGCCAGCTGAACCGCGAAACAAAAAAGATCCAGAAAAAACTGGATACGAACCAGAAGAACATCGACAAGAATATCCGGGAAACGGATCAGTTTACGGAAGAGCTTCGCGAGGTTGAAGCGTTCAACTGGGTAACGCAGGCGCTTTGCAAGCAGCACCAGGAAGGGAATACCCGGGTAAACGATCTGGACGAAAACGGCGATTATGTCATTGATGGAGAATTCCGGATGACACCGGAAAAAATCCTGTTTGACCTGAACCGGACCGGTGAATTCGCCGGGTATACAAAGAACTGGAAATACAGGACCACCCGTGGAGCCGGTATGGGGAAGGCGATCATGCCTTATTCCGGTGCCAGCATCGGCGATATCGTCAACGGAAACGCAAAACGCTGGACATCTGACCAGAATCCCTTCGCAAAGATGGACAGAGAAACAGCACAGAAAGCGTTTGAGAACGCAAAAGAACGGGTGAGGAAACAGAATCTTGTCGGCGGGCAGCGTTTCCAGAGTACCAGCGACTTCAGACCTGAATGGGGCCTTGACTATGTGCTGAGTTTCCTTGAGATGCAGGCGCTTGGCAGCAAGGTTCAGATGTATACCAAGGTGATCGAAGCTGTAGACTTCCTTGGCAGCATCGGAGTGGACGGGAACCTGAGTATCATGGCCCAGGGTAACGGATACCATGAAGCGACTGCGGAAGAGATCGAACAGGCATCGAAAGAAAAATGGAATGGTGAACTACGCAGCAGGATGATCACGCTGGACGGGAAAACCTATGTGATGGATTTTTCCAGCGTCACAGGCATTGATTACAACCAGGCAAAGGAAAAGACAAAGAAGTACAACAATATCCAGATGATCCTTGTCGGAATGAATGATATCCATATTAGGCTTGCGCTTGCGAATCAGGACATTGACTTTGTGATTCCGTGGCATTCCAGCGGAAACAGCAAGGACGTTTTGCAGCAGCTTGTGCATTCTGTCGGCGAGGCGCTGGAGGAAAGCGCTGACTATACAGATTTTCAGACGGATCAGATTAAATCCCATAAAGAGAAAATTGACGGCAAGGAAAAAACTATTGATGACCGGACGGATGCGGAAAAGGCGCTCTGGGATGCCAGGGTGAAACTGCTGACAGAAGGCGGAGACAGTCTGACAAAAGAAGAGCGGAAGATCCTTCTTTCCAATGAGTTCACGAAGCAGCTGTATATCCGGTTTACTGCCAGAAAAGGCGAAAAAGGATATGATCCTGACTGTTCCGGACTGACGCTGCCGAAAGAGCAGGCAGAACAGATTTTCCCGTATGAATACTGGGACAAGACCAGCACAAGGGAAAATGCTGACGTGAACGGGCAGAGGTTTGCTGATTACTGCGATGCACTTGGCCTTGTGCCGAGATTCAGCCAGTTCAAGAATGTTCCAGGGTACTGGAAACTTCTGATCGACCGGAAGATGTATGACAACAACGTTGTGGATGAAGACGGAAATGTGGTTGAATACGGAAAATACAGGGACCAGCAGGTGGTGGACGTAACGAAGGCCAGCATCGGCCAGCTTCCTACTTCCACAACGGCGAAATATGGCACGGATTATTCCGATCAGACACTGAGCGCAATTGAAGACGCGACCGGTGAACTGAGGAAGAAGTATGATGTGACCGGAAGCTTCAGCGCATACGGCGATGTGACGGCGGCAGACATGGGACAGATGATGCATGATGCCGCACAGGACTATCAGGACGCTGTTGGCCGGGGAGATATGGAAGCGGCACAGGAAGATGTGGATTTTGCCGCTGAAGCAGCTATGCCGGAAAGCACGATCCGGGACGCGGACGGGAAACTGCTGGTGGTATATCACGGAACTTCCGAAAAGTTTACTGAATTCGACATGAGCAAGGGAAGAAGCACCATGGATATCCAGGGGGCGTTCTTCTCCCCGTGGGAACTTGACGCTTCCGGATACGGAGAAAACGTAGGAAAGTATTATCTGAATATCACGAATCCGGCTTCTGTGGATTTGGCATATCAGGCGCTTCGCAGGTTCCAGGGACAGAATGAAGCTGGCAGAAAAGCAAAAGAATACCTGATCAGCCTTGGATATGACGGAGTTGTGGACGGAACGGAAGATGAAGCGTATGAAATTATTGCCTTCTATCCGGAACAGATCAAGAGTGCTGACACCGTAACTTATGACGATAACGGAAACGCGATTCCGCTGGAGGAGCGGTTCAGTACGGAAAGCAGAGATGTAAGGTATTCTGCAGGAGGAGAACTTACACAGTCCGATATGGACCGTGACCTGGTAGAAAGCGGAGTGGTCACAGGGCAGGAACTTGCGGAAGCAAACAACCTTCCCGGAATGCCTGCAACGGATGAAGGCTCTGCTCAGCGGCAGTTCGGCCATCAGACGGCACAGGAAAGCGATGCGCTGCATGACGAAGTACGGGAATATCTGTATACCCACAGCGACTACACTCCTGAAAGCAACAGGGAACAGATTGACCGGGCCATCGAGTGGGTGCGCGGACACGCAACCGAAAACGATCCGGACGGATACAATGAAGCGTTGAGAGAAGTTACAGATCCGTCTTTTGATTATCGGAGCGCTGACGGCCAGGCCCGTATGCTTACGGTGATGGGGATGGCTGCGATGAGATCCGAAAACGGAGACCAGCGGGCGCTGGATGACGAGCTTCGGATTGCTGACGCATACAACAAACAGGGCACCAACATCGGACGTATGCTGCAGGCCAGAAAGATCTTCCGACTGATGACACCTGTAGGACGTAGAGCCGCCCTGATGGGAATTGAGAACAAGATCAATGCTGAGTATGAGCGGGAAGGCAGCAACAAGCGGGTACATCTTTCCGAAATCCTACTTCTTGCAGCCGGAGAGGCGAAAACAGAGGAAGACTTTAAAAAGGTGCAGGATGTGGCTGAACAGGAACTTGCCGACCAGATGACGGCAAACTGGAAGGACAAGCTTCGCGGATTCCGGATGCTTTCCATGCTGATGAATCCGAGAACGCATATCCGGAACATCCTTGGCAATATGCTGTTTGTCCCTGCGGTCGGCATCAAAAACAAAATGGGCGCCATTGGTGAAATCGTGACAAGGCAGAAACAGCGCACAAAGACGTTTTCTCCGATCCTGTCCAAGGAAGCAAGAGCTTTTGCCAGGAAAGACGCTGAAGTGCAGAAAGATGTGCTGAGAGGTGAAGCCAAGTACGGCGAAGAAACCAAAGTACGGCAGAAGATGAATATCTTTGGCACCGGAAAAGGAATCCTTTCCAGAACAGCCGGAAAACTGCTTCAGGTGCTGAGTGATTTCAACAGCAACGCGCTGGAAGGCGAAGACTGGCTTTTCCTGAAGGGGCATTACCGCAGGGCGCTTGGCGGCTGGATGATGGCAAACGGATACACAGCAGAACAGCTTGCAAATGATCCGGCGCTGCTTGCAAAGGGAAGAGAGTACGCGATTGAAGAGGCACAGAAGGCAACTTACCGCGACTTCAACGCCCTGGCACAGCAGTTTAACCAGATCAGCAGGAACGGCGGTCCTGCCGGATTTGTTCTGGACGCGATTCTTCCTTTTAAGAAGACACCGGCGAACATCCTCCGCAGGGGCATCGAGTATTCTCCGGTTGGCATCGCAAAGAGCCTGACAGCAAACCTGCATCATCTGAAACAGTACATGGATTATCAGAACGGAAAGCTTTCCGCGCTTCCTGAAAAAGCAATCTCTCCGAATCAGTTCATAGACAACCTTTGTTCCGGACTTACCGGAACGGCGATTATGGCGGTCGGAGCGATTCTGAGCCACATGGGTATCGTAACCTGCGGCATGAAGGAACCGGAAGACGAATTCGAAAAGCTGGAAGGCGATCAGGAATACGCTATTACCTTCCATATCGGAGATCAGGATATCAGCTTCACAATGGACTGGGCAGCTCCGATGAGTATGCCGTTCTTTGTTGGCGCTGCTATCGAGGGAGAATATGAGAAGGAAGGAGATGTGGACATCAATGCTCTGATTAACGCATTCGGAAACATCACGGAGCCGGTATTCAACCTGTCCATGCTGGATGGCGTGAACACATTGTTCACCACAAGCCAGAGCGAAGATACGAACACGCTGACGCAGATCGGAGCGAAGGTGCTTTCCAACTATGTGACAAGCTATGTTCCTTCTGTTGTGGGAGCTGTTGCCAGGAGTTATGATCCAGTTCGCAGGAAATCCTATGTGAAGAGCGGAGAAGGCTCCGGCGTGATGGGAACTTTCCGATATGCATATGAACAGACACAGAACAAGATTCCCGGATGGAGCCAGACGAATATTCCGATCCGTGACGCTTTCGGAAGGCAAAAGGAAAGTCCTACATGGAAACGGATTCTGGAGAACTTTGTACTGCCTGGATATGTTTCCTTCAAGGAAGATGATCCGGTTGTCAACGAGCTTGGAGATCTGTATGAAAGAACAGGGAACCAGTCCATGGTGCCGAGTCTTCCGCAGAAATACTTCCAGGCCGGAGGAGCAAAAGTCACAATGGATGACAAGCAGTATGACCAGATGACAGAAGAACGTGGGCAGACGGCATATAAGCTGATTCAGGGCCTGATGAACAACAGCTATTACCAGCAGGTAAGTCCGGACGATAAGGCTGAAATGGTCGAAGACGCATGGACATATGCAACACAGAACGCGAAGTATAATATCGACAACAAAGCGAATGTGGACAGCTGGGTGCTGAATTCCAGGCCTGATCCTGTACAGGGAATCGTGAACAAGCACAAAAAGAAAGTGGATGACGAGTATAAGGAAGGATACAAGAAAGAGGCTCTGAAGGCTGTGCAGAATGGTGACAATACAGCGCTGCAGGCAGCGATTGCCGCACTTGAAAATGTCGGTGTTTCCGAAAAATCCGTAAAGACTTATGTAGGGAACGCTTACAAAGCGGATTACATCAGGGCATACCAGAATGGCGATACCGTCACAATGAACGACATCGAAATGGAACTTGAAGCGTCTGACCTTGGATTCGATGAAGACGATTATGACAAGTGGATCGAAGAAATGGGAAAACAGACAAACAATAATTTATAACGACCAACCCCGGGAGAAATCCCGGGGAATTTTCTATTGGGTTATTACTTCTCTACTACTACCATAAGACGCTGGAATCGTTGAAAATAAACAATTCTTTGTTGACTACGAATCAAAAGGTCGTGGGTTCGAATCCCGCCGGGCTCACCAAAAAGGGGACCTCATTGGAGGCCCTCTTTTCTTTTGTTTTCAACGGTTTCAGCCGTTTTGCAAGGATTTTCCGTACTTCTTCCGGCTGTTTTTTTGATGTTCCGTTACAGGTGCTTACATACCGCTATTACTACCTTACTACTACCAAAAAAAGCGGGATAACTTGTTTGATTTCAGATCAAACACGCCAAGTTATCCTAAAACGATTTGGTAATTTTATCCAGCTCAGTCAGGTCTGTTGACTGATATTTCGTCTGTGTGAAGGTGTAGTCACTGTGGCCGATCAGCGCAGCCTTGTCGATATCTTCGCCTTCAGCCTTTTTCAGCTTGTTTGAATAAGTGTGCCGCGCTGAATAGGGCACTTTGCCATCTGAGAGGCCCAGGGAGGCCATCATGGGTTTAAAGATGGATTCCCGTAGGTAAGCGTCCGTCATAGGCTTAAATCGCTCAAAAACGTCCTTATTTCGCGTGAAGACATACATGGGGAACAGCAGGTCTGTTCCGGGGATATAGGAACGGTCCAGAATGATCGGCAGGATCTTCGGCGGGATCGTCACAATCCGGTCCCGGCCAGCTTCCGTTTTCTTGCCTTCCACCAGATACCAGATGTCGTTTTCTTCTTCGTGATGAAGCTGGCTTTTCTTCAGTTCCAGCATTTCCCCCGGACGAAAGCCAAGGAAGCACAGGCAGTAGATGTATTCCGCATAGCGGTATTTTCCGATTGCGTCCCGGATCGCGTCCACTTCTTTCTCTGTCAGCGCTTCCCGTTTCCTGGACCGGCCTTTTCCTGTGTACAGGTTTTCCGTGATTTTCCGGTCCACATACTTCCGGTCGAAAGCATAGGACCAGAGAAGACCGGCGGTTACTTTCATCATCTGGTGGGTGCGTTTTCCTTTATCGCAATCGTCCATACAGGTCTGCAGCTCACCGGTGCTGATCGTGCTTATGATCCGTTCATGCAACGGTTTAAAATGAGCGAACGCCGCGCTGTATCCGGACATGGATTTCACCCTGGGTTCGTACCATGTTTCCCATTCGTCATAGATCTGCTTCAGGGTTTTCGGATCAGCTTTCGGTTCTGTGTTCAGGAGTTCCGCCCTCATGATCGGGCAATACGACAGGGCAGCGGTCTTGGACGGGAACCCGCTTTTCTTTTTCTGCTGGCGCTTCGGATTATAAACTACTGCATGAGCTGTCCATGACTTTCCGTTTGGGGCAAGATATGCGGTGCCCTGACCGTTCCCTCGCTGCTTTATTTTCTTTTTTCTTGGAAGAACAGCACATTTTTTTCCACAATACGGGCAGAAAACTGCATCATCCTGGAAAGATTTCCCGCATTTTACACAGTTCAATTAAACCAACCTCTTCTGTCATCGCCATAATCAGGATCTTTTGGCTCAAAATAATTGATGGCATCATCAACAAGTTTCTGCATTTTTTCGCATTTGTCTCCGATCTCAGCAAGAGAATCATACATTGCTTCGTTGTTATCAATATCATTGTCTTCGCAGAGACTTGCAATATATCTCAGATCATCCGAAACGGTATACAGATTGCTGATCTTTTCCTCTGTTTTCCTTGTCTGCTTGGATGATCTGTCCTCAAAATACCAGATAACAACACCGATTACTGCAATAATTCCGATTGTTTTCAATACCTTGTTCCAGTCTATTTTTTTCATTCCTTATACCCTTCCATATAATTTCCAAGATCAGCCAGAGCTGATCCGTCCCGCAAAGAAGCATATCTCTGGTATTCAAACAGATTAAGCACATACGGCATAAACTGATCGCGTATCTTCCTGTTTAATTCAGCAGGGACAGAAACACCAGGCTGTTTCCGGATGCACGATAAGCAATGATCATAAAATCCGGTAACGTTTGCTATTATTTCCGTTGTAAGCCTGATTCCGGAAGCCTTTATAGAATGGATAAGCGGACGTGGACAAAGCAGATGATGTGCAAAACACTTTGCCTCTTCGTTTCTTGCCTCTTCCGGTCTGGAACCGTCATGGCCCAGGATAATGTGCCCAAGCTCTCTGGCCAATGCGCGGTTTATGATCCCTGTCGAGAGCAGCTGATTATAAGTAACTATATACTTTTGTTTGTCTCCGGCAAGGAACACCGTTGTAACGGCATCCTGGTTTTTACATCCAAGCAGGTTTAAGATATCTTTCCGGTTAACGTTTGTCCTGTCGGACATTTCCTGGAACGTAAACACAAGTACATCTGGAGTCTTCTTCATGATCGGCAGCGGGTCAATGGGGGCAGTTCCGATATTGTGCTTGATCAGGGTTTCTGTGGCTTTGATTGCGGCTCTTTCGTAATCAGGTGTCATCGTTTTCGTTTCCTTCCTCAAAGAATCCAGGGTACAGTCCTTTCATCATGGTCATGATCGCTTTTCTCTGCGCTTCCGGCATTTTGTCCAATCCTTTTGCCAGGACCCGCGCCTCTACGGTTCGCGGTGGTTTTCCCATGCTTGCCTCTTTTTCTTCAGCAAATGCTCTTGCAATCAATGTTCGTGTGTTTGGCACTGGTGGCCATCCGTCCTGATCGTCCATTAGCCACACAGGATTAACATCAAGCGCTCTTGCCAATTTTGCTATGATCTCCCTTTTGAGATTGACAACAATACCAGTTTCATATTTGTTTATGGCTGCTTTCTTCACACCTACCATGTTGCCAAGCTCTTCCTGAGTCATATTTTTTTCTGTGCGTAATCGTTTGATTTTTTCGCCAATGGTCATTTCATTTTCCTCACTTTCATAAATATAGTAGCAAAAATAATTATGCTTTGCAAGAAAAAAATATCTTGACAAGATATTGTGGTTCATGTATCATGGTATCGTATTCAGATACAAGAAGAAGGAGGTGACATCATGGACAAGGCTCTTCTGATTTATCACATGAACAGACATAATGAGACGCAACAAGCTCTCGCAAATGCTCTGCATATGGCACAGTCTGCACTCAGCAAGCGTATGAATGGAGAGATAGACTTCCGAAAAAACGAAATGGAAGCTATCCAGAAAAGATACAGCTTATCCGCTGATGATATGCAGGCTATTTTTTTTGCTTCGTGAGTATCTGATTAAGATACTCTATATAACTAAATTGCGAAGTATCGAGCTGTAATCAAAAAATCGAGAAACGCAATGATGGCAACGGATTGAGAAACTTTTTGGGAATTTTGGTATTTCGCAATATTTCAAGATTAGGGAACTAAGGAGGAAAAACCAATGGAAAAGACCGTGAACCCTTACCGCGAGGAAATGAAGAACATTGCTTACACGGTAGCTATGCGGAGCATCCGCAAAGTTATCCGGGACAGCGACACTAACGACACCGCGAAGCTGAACATCATCATGGCTATCATCCATGACTTTGAGGAAGACCTGGAGACCGCTGAGAACACCGAAGAACGCCGCGCCATCCAGGAAGACGAAGCACAGATGCAGCGGGAAAAGATCAATGAGATGTTTGAAGATATGGCAGCTCCGCTGGACGATCTGAAGATCAGGAAGGACGGCAAGTGATGGCCAAGGACCATATGAAGCTGGAGTTTGAAGGCAGGGACCTGCCGGAAGTGATCGAAAAGATGATCGCTTTCCTGAACATGATCAAGGGGATCAACCTTG
>Ga0265298_10005895_pt1 | contig 15247 bp, 11 predicted proteins | sample AusTroGonzalo_MG_3_FD_193486 | JGI IMG/M metagenome (GOLD analysis project Ga0265298, IMG submission 193486) | Bovine rumen microbial communities from tropical cattle in Woodstock, Queensland, Australia - Gonzalo_01 | ecosystem: Host-associated > Mammals > Digestive system > Stomach > Rumen ... | reverse complement strand
AGAATGACTTCGGTGTCCGTAGCGAATACCGTAGTGGTGTAGACCACTTCGCCGTCCCCGTCCTTAATAATAAGAGTGTAGTCAGGATGATTAACCTCGAAGGTCAGCGTGTTGTCCTCGATGTAAACCAATGGCACCTCAACAGGGCCTCTGCCAGGGCCATTACCAATGGGTGTATGGTCAATATCAATACCAACCGACAGCGGAACCAAAATTCTAGCCCATAAACTTGTGCTTAACATGAAAGCACTAACAATCAATAATAAAAGTTTCTTCATAATTTTACTTCGTTTTAAAAGTTTTCGAATGCAAAATTATGAGGAATAAATGATATAGGCAACAAAAATGGAGTTTCAGAATTAACCAAAAATTAACCTGAATTATTCTTTTGATATTCAGATTGTTAATTCAAAACCAATGCTCAATTTTAACATCTGTTATGCTAACTGTTTTTGCATAATTCCTTGTACAACTCCTTTGAAGAGCCCTTCTTTCCAAATGTTTTGCCCAAAATATCTGTACTGACCTTGGAAATATATGGTGATGAAACACCAAGCATATTGGCAATCTCACCAACCTTAAAGTGTAGACGCAATAAAATGCAAATACAATATTCTGGGGAATTGATATTAAAATGGGATACGATAAAGTCATAGGAGGAAGGAAAGTACTCACATATCAAATTGCAGATGGTGTCCCAGTCACTCTCAGAAAGCTTATGGCCTTTATATGCCATCTCATTTATTTTTTGATAATTAGTAGAATTCTTCATGTTGTTTTCAGTCTTCTCTATGCCAAAGTAGACTAATTTACTATATCTACCTAATTTCTTTTCTAACTGTTTAATCCTTTCCTCGTTTTCAGAAATATGCTGTTGGCTGGCGGATGCATCACGCTTTAGTTTGTAGTTTTCTCTCTTCAAATCATCTAGCTTAGTGGCGGTCTCACGCAAACTCTCTATTACTTTTTTACGGGCAATATACAGCCAGGATGATAAAAGAAGAACAGCTAAAAGCACGATAAAACAAATAAGCAATTTTCTATTTGCCAATGCTGCTCTTTCGGACTCCCTTCTTGCCACTTCCTGATGACGAGTGTAGTCGTAAATGGCCTGAATACGTTCTACATCCTTAGCTGTCCTTTTCTTATACAAAGAATCACTCATGGCATAAGCATACAAACTATATTTTGCCACTGAATCTGGGAAATGTCGTTTTTGATAAAGTAGAGACAACCCTTTCGCCCCTGCATGCTGATTATTGAAGTCCTTCCCATCACGCAACTCTTTACGAAAATAATATTCAGCTGAATCCAACACACCTGTATAAAAGAAATAAAGGCCTTTTACATTGTAGTAAACTTCACGTCCTTGCACAATATTACCAAAAGCATCAAAAAGATCAGACATGCTTTCATACATTTTTATATAATTTCTGGCTTTATCAAAATCACCCAAATCTATAAGGGGGCTTATACATCCTCCTAAAGTAATGGCGCCTTTTTGGATATTTCCTAATGTAATGAACTCTTTAGCAACATGTTCAAAGATTGTTATAGCTGAAATAGTATCTCTCAAATCAAGATAAGCATACCCTTCTTGTTCATAGTTTCTAAGAGCAAGTAAAGTGTCTTTTCCTTTCCAAGCGAACTTTACAGACTTCTCATAATAGAGTAACATATTCTTATATAAGCCCTGATAATAAAACACTTGTGCCATCTGTCCATAAACCCGAGCCAATTGGGCATAGTCACAATCGGTGGCGGTGGTGTCGGCACAGTCGGCGGCTTTCTGATAGCACTGGAGGGCCATGGGTGCCTCGCTATGGTCGTAGTAGGCGAGACCAAGGAGGTAGTGGGCCAGTAGGCGGTCGTTAGGGGTGCCGTGCTCGTCGAAGAACTCGACGTATGGCTGTACGTCACTGACCGTAAAGGACTTGCCATTACGGTTGCGCACGTTGATGCTGTCGAGACCGCTGCGCATACGGCTGCGGTCAGCCTCGGTGGTACAGCAGGCCAGCGTCAGCAAAACAAGAAAAAGTACCATCAACTGTTTCATGGCTGCAAAGTTAATCATTTCCTTATAAATTAAGTAAAGTGAAAAGGATAGTTTAACATAATTCCCACATAAAATATATATAGGGACTTTTGAAGCCTATGTGATAAAGAATTTGAGAAAAAACACATAGAACAATAAGCCTCAAACAAAAAGAGAGTGACCCATTTGAAAGTCACTCTCTTTTTGTTGTCCAAGGCGGATTCGAACCACCACAAACAGAACCAAAACCTGTTGTGCTACCATTACACCATTGGACATCGATTCCGAAAATCGACTGCAAAGGTAAGAAATATTTGGCATATCGCCAAATATTTCTTCACCTTTTATTATTTAACTATCAAAAGATAGTAGTTCTTCTTACCCTTTTGAGCCAAGAGATACTTGCCGTCGATAAGGTCTTCAGCAGTTACAGGACGGTTCTGGTCGGTGATTTTCTCCTTGTTCAGAGAGACACCGCCACCCTGCACCATCTTACGCATCTCTCCCTTCGAGGGGAAGACGGGGGCAACGGTGGTAAAGAGCTCGATGGCAGGCTGACCCAACTGGTCCTTTGAAATCTCGAACTGGGGCACACCGTCGAAGACATCGAGGAAGGTCTGCTCGTCAATCTTCTCAAGGCCTTCCTTGGTAGATTTGCCAAACAACAGGTTGCTGGCTTCAATGGCAGCATCAAGTGCTTCCTGTGAGTGTACCAGCACGGTGACCTCTTCGGCCAGACGTTTCTGCAGCACGCGACGACCAGGATCCTGCTTATGTTCCTCAACCAGAGCGTCGATGACATCTTTTTCTAAAGAAGTGAATATCTTGATATACTTCTCGGCATCATCGTCGCTGACATTCAGCCAGAACTGGTAAAATTTATATGGTGTGGTGCGCTTGGGGTCGAGCCAGATGTTGCCGCTCTCGGTCTTACCGAACTTCTTACCGTCGCTCTTGGTAATCAAGGGACAGGTCAGAGCAAAGGCTTCATTCTCGTAGCCCAGTGTACGACGGATCAGCTCAGTACCGGTAGTGATGTTGCCCCACTGGTCATTACCGCCCAACTGCAACTTGCAGTTCTTGTGCTGGTAAAGGTACAGGAAGTCGTAACCCTGCAAGAGCTGATAGGTGAACTCGGTAAACGACAAACCGTCACGAGCCGTACCATTCAGGCGCTGCTGCACACTGTCCTTGGCCATCATGTAGTTCACGGTGATGTGCTTACCCACCTCACGGGCGAAATCCAGGAATGTGAAATCCTTCATCCAGTCGTAGTTGTTCACCATTTCAGCGGCATTGGCATCCTTGCTCTCAAAATCGAGGAACTTCGATACTTGTGCCTTGATGCACTCCTGGTTGTGGCGCAGCGTCTCTTCGTTCAGCAAGTTACGCTCCTGTGACTTACCAGAGGGGTCGCCAATCATACCAGTTGCGCCACCTACCAGAATAATGGGCTTGTGACCACAACGCTGCAGATGACGCAGCATCATGATGCCACACAGGTGACCGATGTGAAGTGAATCGGCTGTAGGGTCAGTACCCAAATATGCCGTTACCATCTCTTTCTGGAGCAGCTCTTCCGTGCCAGGCATCATCTGTGCCAGCATGCCACGCCATTTCAATTCTTCTACAAAATTCTTTTTCATATAATAATTATTATTTTGACATTTCGACATTTCAACGTTTCGGAACCTATGGTACCGGGTCATAGCCACTGCCTCCCCAAGGATTACATCTGAGTATTCGCCAGATAGCCAAGTAGAGCCCTTTAAAAGGGCCATGCTTCAGAATGGCTTGACGAGCATATTCCGAGCAGGTAGGCGTAAAGCGACACGACGGTCCCAACAGCGGAGATATGCAGATCTGGTAGAAGCGGATAGGCAACACCAGCAGCCAAGACATGAGGCGCATTATTTTTCGGAATACGAATCTCACTAACCTCACGAATTAAGTTTTTCACTAATCCGCTGCATCAAAGTAACAACACGACCATCAACCTCTTTCGACGGACGATGCTCATCGGACAACCAGATGAAAGCCAAGAGCAAGCGTTGTGTCTCAGGCACAGCCTGATACAATAGATCTTTATGCTGGCGGAAGACTTCACGCACCTGACGCTTCACACGATTACGGTCGACAGCATGCTTGAAACGTTTCTTAGGCACACTGATGAGCAACTGTACGGGAGCCTCATCGCGCTGACGCTCAGAGAGCATGTATACCGCCCTCAACGGAAAAGCAGCCACAGACTGGCTGCAACCGCCTCCAAAGAGCGTTTCAATCAGCTTGAGACTGACCATACGCTCCCGTTTTCTGAATGTTGAACGTTGAACGTTGAACATTGGACGTTGAACGTCAGTCTTCAATGGTCAGCAAATAATGCTGCAGAGCACCCGTCATAGAGGGATATTTCTCTGACGGTGCTTCAATATCGAGGCGTAAACCTGCGTCACGAGCGGCCTGAGCCGTAGCAGGTCCAAAAGTGGCAATGGCTATATCACCCTGTTTGAAATCAGGAAAATTCTTGGTAAGCGACTCAATACCAGCAGGGCTGAAGAATATCAACATATCGTAGTCAAAAGTCTCGACCTCCTCTGGTGTAAAGTCGTTGCTGACAGTACGATACATGACACACTCTGCGTGATTCAACTTCTTGCTGTCAAGCAATTGAGCCAGACTGTCATTATGGACGTCGCTCATAGGAACAAGGTACTTCTCAGTCTTATGCTTTACCATAGTGGGCAGCAAATCATCAATCTTTCCCGTTGTTCCGAAAAATACTTTACGCTTGCGGTACTGCACGTACTTCTGGATGTAAAGCGATACGGTCTCAGTTACACAAAAATACTTCATGTCCTCAGGAATAGCTATACGCAACTCCTTGGCCAGTGTGAAAAAGTGATCGATGGCATGACGCGAAGTAAAGACAACGGCTGTATAGTCCAAAATGTTCACTTTCTGCGTACGAAACTCTTTGGCTGTAATACCCTCTACCTTGATAAAAGGACGGAACACCAGATCTACGTCAAATTTCTGAGCGATGTCATAATAGGGTGACTTTTCGCTCGATGGTTTAGGTTGGGATACCAGAATCTTCTTTATCATCGTTTTGTCCTATAAATTTATTTTCAAACTGTTTGTTACGAAGTCCAATGCGCCCCAGAAAGCAAGCAAAGGTACCATTTCGAGGGCACAAAAGTACAAAATAATTTGCAATTTAACGACATTTCTCCGAAAAAAGGCTACGTAACACTTAAAAAATGTCAGTATTTTAACAATAATCAGTACAATTACAAAATATATTACGACATTTTTTTCTGTCATGTCGAAGTAAGCTTGTAACAACACAGCTGGTAGGAACACCACCCCCTCCATAGATGATATGAACAGTTTGGTCTTCATCCAGTGTCTGTTTTTTTTACTTCCAAAGAACACAATATTAACAAAAGTGTAGAGAAATCCCTTGACCACAAAGTAGCATACCATCATCACCAGATAAACGGCAATCAGAAGGTATTGCGACTTCAAAATAAAGGAATCGCCTACGAAGTGAATCACATAGAAATAGTAAAGCAATGATAGCAAAACACTGCTCAGCAAAACCAAAAACAACTGAATACGAATCTCAGTACCCGTCTCAGCCATCTCCGTCGACCCGCCGCTGGGGACATAGAAGAATTTTTTCAGCTGGCGAATGACGAACTCGTGCGTATTTGCAAGGGCAATGACCATCAAGATGAAGAAACCCAACAATATCGACGTGATGATACTGTCGTTATGGATATTATAGGGCACCGGGTCACCAGCCACGCCAAAACGTCCGCCTGGTATTTCGGGATGGAAGAGTGTATCTTTCGAAAAGAATCCTTCACGATAGTACTGCGGCAACTGCACGTCAAGCAAGCTATGTCCTTTCGTAGGAATAGGCAAATGCAAGGTATCTATGCTGTCTTGCTGCAATGCCATTGCTTAGAGTTTGAATGCGCGTTTGATATCGTCTACACGATCCAGTTTCTCCCATGTAAACAGTTCGACATCAATGGTCTTGGTCTCATGATAACGACTGGTAAAGGTCTTCTTAACCACTTCACACTGACGTCCCATGTGGCCGTAGGCTGCCGTTTCCAAATACATAGGCTGACGTAATTTCAACGAGCGTTCAATAGCCTTCGGACGCAGGTCGAAGAGTTCCTCAATCTTCTTGGCAATCTCACCGTCTGTCATCTGTACGTTTGAACGTCCATAAGTATTCACGTAGATATTCATGGGCTTGGCCACACCGATGGCATAGCTTACCTGTACCAACATCTCGTCAGCTACACCTGCAGCCACCATATTCTTGGCGATATGGCGGGCAGCGTAGGCTGCAGAACGGTCCACCTTCGACGAATCCTTGCCTGAGAATGCACCACCACCATGAGCACCCTTGCCGCCATAGGTATCAACGATAATCTTACGACCCGTCAGACCTGTATCACCATGAGGGCCGCCAATGACGAACTTGCCCGTGGGGTTGACATAATATTTGATGTCGTCGCCAAACAGCGACAACACACTTTCAGAATGAATTTGCTCCTTGACACGAGGCATCAGAATATTGATGACGTCCTCGCGAATACGGGCCAGCATGCGCTCGTCGTCACTGTCAAACTCATCGTGTTGTGTCGAGACCACGATGGTATCGATACGTTCTGGAATGCCTGCATCGCTATACTGAATGGTCACCTGGCTTTTTGAGTCCGGCCGCAAGTACGTCATCACCTTACCCTCCTTACGGATTTCCGCCAGTGTACGCATAATGAGATGTGCCAAGTCCAATGAGACTGGCATTAGATTCTCCGTTTCGCTGGTAGCATAACCGAACATCATGCCCTGGTCACCGGCACCTTGCTCGTCCTCGTCGCCATTGTCCACGCCACGATTGATGTCTTCACTCTGCTCGTGGATAGCGGTCATAATACCACAGGAGTTTCCGTCAAACTGGTATTCCGCCTTGGTATAGCCTATCTTTTTAATCGTGTTACGAGCAATGGTCTGCAGGTCAATATACACTTCGCTACGCACCTCACCCATAATAACAACCTGACCCGTGGTGACAAACGACTCACAAGCCACGCGGGCATGCGTGTCGTAAGCTAAAAACTGGTCGAGAATAGCGTCACTTATCTGGTCAGCCACCTTGTCGGGATGACCCTCTGATACTGATTCGGATGAAAATAAATAACTCATAATTAAAATTTTGGGTGCAAAGGTACATACTTTTTATGACATATCAAAATAAAACGGCCTGCAACTTATTAAGAGCAGGTCGTTTTATGCATTTTTACCAACAAAAGACTATTCTGCAGGCATCATGATGACCTCAGCATTATTGCCAGCTTTCAACAGTTCCTTCACGAAAGCAGCAATACTTTCCGGTGTTTGGGCATTCACCACCTTCTCATAGTCGGAATGGAAGTCGAGACTCCACTTACGCCAAGTATTGATCTGCCCCAGCCAGTAGCTGTTCTGCTTCAGCTGGTCACCATGGTTCTTGAGCATATACTCCTTCACTTTCGCCAGTTTGTCAACATCACAGCCTTTGGTCAGCGCATTCACCTCGTCGCGCATAATCTGCAGCGCCACATCAGCCTTCTCGGGCTTCATAGGGCAGTAGACGTAAATAGTAGCGTTCTCTTCGAAGTCATCACGGCTCATGCTGCCACTGGCACCAACGGTATAGGCCGCACTGGCGTCCTCACGGATTTTCTTCAGATACTCCATTGACAGAATCTGACCAGCTATTGATGCCTTGACACTATTCTCCAGGGTATAAGGCAGCTTCTTCGAATACCAAAGCATGACGGCAATAGACTTAGGCGTCTCAGCCTTATGTTTGAAGTCGTTAATGACACGTCCTTTGAAGTCTGTATCGATGAACTTACCCTTTTGCACCTTCTTCTGAGCGGGCAGAGAACCCAGATACCGTTCGATGAGTGGACGGATGGTCTGCTCGTCATAGTTGCCAATGATGGTAAAGGTATAGGCAGCGGCATTGGCGGTACGCTCCTTGGCCATCTGCAGGATACGGTCGTAGCTGACCTTCTTCAAATCATCCACCGTCATCGGCTTTACACGCGGATGATGATTACCCAACGTCAGAGTCAACGAATCGCTAAAGACGTTTTCAGGCTGTAACAGACGATTCTTCAGCGACACCTCCATGGTTTGCATGAGGTTGTCGAACGACTTCTGGTCCTTGTTGATGTTGGTAAAGTAGAGGTATACCAGCTGCAACATCGTCTCCACATCTTTAGGAGTTGAGCTACCATTGATGTGCTCGCGATAGTTGCTCATATACATTGACGCACTGGCAATCTTACCAGCCAAGGCCTTTTCCAGTTCGGTATGTGAGAAATTGCCCAGTCCACTGGCTTCAATCACGTCACCAAACATTCGCAGGTTGGGCAGTTCCTCATTGCCATACAGTGCCTCGCCACCAAAGCCCTCGCCACGCAACAATACCTGGTCCTTCTTTAAATCGGTCTGTTTCAGGATGACAGTAACACCATTCGACAGTTTCAACTCGGTATAGCCGAACTTGTCGTTTTTCACCTCTTTCTTTATCTTGCCTGGCTTGGGCAGTGTCGTCATCAGCGGCTCGTCCTTCACATTATCGACATATGCTTCAATCTGTGCAGTACGGGCTGCATTGACAGCCTTCTTCAGTCCATCTTCAGTAGGATAGACAGCACCTTCCTTCTCATTATTGAAGTTCAACACCACAAGATTTTTGTCACTATTGCCGACGAGTTCCTTTATCAGAGCATTAATGCTCTCAATAGGAATTGCAGGCACCAACTGCTTCATCGTCGAATAGGTGAAGTCGATGCTTGGCATAGGATTGTTATTCAGGAAGTGTCCAACACACTGGCTCACAAATTGGCTGTTGTAACGTTTATCCTTGTTAGAATACTGCTTGTCTAGTCCACTGATATAGTTAGCCTTATAGCGACTATACTCCGTTGCCGTGAAACCAAACTCTGCAGCGCGGCGCGCCTCTGTCAGAGCGGTTTGTATAGCAGCCTCTGTCTGTCCCTCCTTGGGAAGAACGTCTACTTCAAAAGCATCAACCGTCTTTGACAGCAGATAGTTACCGTCACCGACAGAAGCCTGCAGGAACGGGCTCTCAGGTTTCTCGGCAAATTCCTTTAGGCGGTCGTTCAACATTGAAATAGCAGCCCCCTTTATGTAGTTGGTAACGGTATAAGCCAGAGTTCCTTTCAAGGAGTCGGGGAAGGCCTCATGCTTCATCATCACATAGGCCACATTAATTTGCTGCTCCTTATCCTTATCGATGACGTAGATGGCCTCGTTATTATCGGGCACAGGATAGGTTGTCACCAAGGCACGGTTCTCAGGCAGTTTGATGGGCGAGAAGAGCGTCTTGATTTTCTGCTCCACCCTATCCACGTCTACGTCACCCACCACGATGATAGCCTGATTGTCCGGGCGATACCACTTCTCGTAGTAAGCCTGCAGGAACGGGCGCTCGAAGTTGTCGATAATCTCCATCAGTCCAATGGGCATACGGTGTCCGTACTTCGAGTCCGGATAGAGTTTGGGCAGGTCGCGCTCCAGCATACGTTGTGAAGCGCTTGTCCGCAGGCGCCACTCCTCATGAATCACACCACGTTCCTTCTCAATCTCCTCCTGTTCCAACAGCAAACCATCGGCCCAGTCGAAGAGGATGAGCAGACACGAATCAATGATACCCTCACGCGTCGTAGGCACATTACTTATATTATACACTGTCTGATCTATCGAGGTATAGGCATTCAGGTCGGTGCCAAACTTTACGCCTACGCTCTCACACCAGCGCAACATCTCGTTACCCTTGAAATGCTTCGAACCATTGAAAGCCATGTGTTCAAGGAAGTGAGCCAGACCACGCTGATTGTCATCCTCCTGAATAGAGCCCACCTTTTGAGCAATGTAGAACTCAGCACGCTGTTCAGGCCAAGCGTTATGACGAATGTAATAAGTTAATCCGTTGTCCAGCTTACCAATACGTACATCAGGATCAACAGGAATCGGTGGCATCTGCATTGCATTCTGCGCCACCGCGACTGCCGTGCTTATCAGCATCAGAGCAGCCACGAATAGTTTTGTTAGTTTCATCGTTCTTTTTATTATATTTTACAATATAGTGTCCAATTTTTAACGGTTCAACAACTTACGTCCGCCACGAATCAGGAGGCCTTTAGTCGTAGGACTGACGCGTTGGCCTTGCAGGTTATAGACAGGCATATGTTTGTCATGAATGTCTGGGCGTAACTCCACGATACCCGCAGGAGCCTCGACCTCGTTAGGTGTCTTAACAATATATAATTCGTCAATAATTTGACCATTTAGGCGATTTGTGCCGAAGATAGCCTCTATATCATAATACTTGCCATCGTAATTGATTGGCAACGAGCCACCTTGCGTGCCAAAGCGTGTATAGACACGTACGCGCTTGTCGTCACTGACAGCATAGCAGAAGACGTCTTTCACCAACTTCACGCCCTTCAACAGCACATAATCAGCGTAGTCGTCTGCTGTCAGTTCTTCAAGGCTCTTCACATGAGGCAGCACCTCGTCGCCACCAACTACCACGATGTCATCGACATTGGTATAGTCAGTTACCGGACTGAACTGTGCCATGTTGTTGAGGAATGTCAACTTACCATATACCTGACCACTGAGACGGTCATTTCGTTTCAACGAGACACCTATGTTATTAAATGTGATAGCTCCTGTTGAATCGCGTAAGTAGACGCGCGACTGATGAGCAAACAGCACTTCAGCACTCTTCAAAGTAAGGAACATTTCTTCTTTTTCGTTCATCGCCTTGAATTCAACAATAGAGGTTCCCGTCATTTTTTTAACGGTTACCACACAAGAGCCTGTCAAATGATTAGAACTGACAGCAGTGATGACACACTCACCTTCACTGACTCCCGTTACGACACCATTGTTATTGACAGTAGCAATAGCATCGTTACTGCTCGACCATTTTAAAACACATTCGGCATACTCGGGATCTGGCGTAACCGTCAGTTGTTTCGACATATCTATGCCAACCTCTAAAGAGTCGGGCAGTGAGAAGGAATTCAGCGTCAGGGCATCCCGAATATCAAACGATACGACGCCCTGCTCCTCACGAATATTGAACAGCCCCCACTTCGTAGCCTTACCACTCCAAGTCTTAAGGTTGGCCGGACTGGTACCATTATGAAGTTCTGTCACATTGCCAAGGCCAGGGAACGGATCATAGCCGGTAGATTTGGTATAGGCACCCATTTTTGCGCGTCCAAACGCCCTGACCAATTCATAATAGTTACGTTCTGGATTAGCATTGACAGTATTATTATACCATACATTTTGGTTGTTTAAATCCACACGATACACCAGCAGACCATGTCCCGGCAAATAAGCATCCCACTTAAAGTCGCCATTCTGGCGGTTCTCCAGAAAGAAGAACTCATTCTCCACCGGCGACTTGATTATAAAGCCACTTTGGTCGATATGCAAAGGATTGAGGGTATAGGTATCCTCCTTTTCTATAATCTTCGGTTCATCGGTGAAGTCCACGTAGTAGCGTTCATAAAGCGAATAACCTGATGGGGTAATGCCATTATCAAGATAACACCCAGCATCCATGACTGACCAATCACCTATGGTAAAGCTCTGGCCATCCTCTTCATAATTCGTGTCGTAGAAGTCTGGCAAGCCCAGCACGTGGCTGAACTCATGGCAGATGGTGCCGATGCCATCAATCATGATAGTGGACGGCTGGATCAGGTGACCAGCCATCTCTACTGAACTGGCATAGTCGTACAAAATGGTTCCGTCCTTTCTAAGCCAACTGTAGGTCTTTGGATTGAAAACTACGCCGCGGTGAGGCCACCACAAGTCCTCATGATTGCCTTCATAGTTAGCACCATAGCCTGCCATGATGAAAAAGACCAAGTCAGCCTTACCGTCACCGTCACCGTCATAGTTTCTGAAGTTCACATCCACGTCGGCAGAATCGATAGCTGCTAACAGTATGTCTAAACTCTTACTCTCAGCAGTTCCATATTTACAGTCATACTGGCTGAAATCAACAGTATATGGCCCCACGACATCAAACTGCGGTTTGAACTTACCACCGGAGTTGTCTGAGAAGTAGTCACGCACGCTACCCGACCTCTTCTGGTCGTCAAATCCCGTATAGTTCTCCTTGTTCACCATATCAGTGATAATATCCTTGTAATCGGGACGTGAGAACTTTTTGTCGTTAAATTCTACGAGAACAATCAAGCCCTTGAACTTCGAATAGTTCGTAGCACGCTGTCCCTGAGCGCGACGCTGAGCGCCTGCAGCCTCCACACGTGCCTTCATATCGGAAACAGAAGCGCTCATTTCAGGAGCCTGGTACTTCTTCACGCCTGCCAGAAAGGCTTGCTCATCAGCCGAACGGTTAGGCACGTCATGAGCCACACGCTCGGTGGGATGCAGCTGACCGTTCTTCTTCTCGGCATAGACATAGAAGCCGCGATTGCTTTTCACAACGGAATAGCCATCAAGAGTTGTTTGGAAATGACACCACTCGTCGCCAACAAGACACAAGGTTATATAACTGCCATCAGGCTGTTGCACCTTTACAGGTCTTGGATGTGCCGGCACGGCCATAATGGTCACAACACAAAACAGGAATATAATGGAAAACAGTAGTATTCTCTTCATAATGGCTGCAAAGGTACGAATAAACAAGTGATAAACCAAAGAAAAAACAAAAAATAATCGGGAGACACTCGTGAAGCGCCTCCCGATGATATAGAGTGATGTAAGTATCTGATTACTTATTCATAAATTTACGACCATTCACGATGACCATACCCTTGTAGTCCTTGCCGACCTTCTGGCCAGCGAGGTTGTACATCTGGCCATTGGCCTTTGTATCAGACTTGGTAACAGCGATGCCAGACGGATCTGTACCGATTGTCAGACCTGTAATAAAATCTACAAAGAAATCGAAATTGACAATCTTGCTGGAACGAGAAAGTACGAGGGGAGTACCCAATGTGTAAACATCGTTCGTTTCATCATAAATAAACACGATATTACTCAGGCTTGCACTTCCCGTCGCCTGATTATAAGTATAGCTAAGCAAGAATGCCTGGAAGCCACTTGCCAGTTCGCCAACATATTCACCTGCAGGGATCATTACATATTTAGAGCCTTCATTTTCAATCAACTGACCTATTATACAGTCATTGTCAAAATAATTTGAGTAGAGACCCTGAATATAAACCAAACTGCCTTCCTTGGCAACTTTTACATTACCAGTCATATCAACAGATTTCCCTGTATCAAAATCATAGTAACTACCTGTAAATGGCTTCTCTACAGCAACAGCAGTTTCAGGCATTGTGTATGGAGTTGGCTTATTTTCTCCAATAAACAGACCACTATAGTAATAGTCTTCATTGCCTGTAGAACTCTTGAAGAACTCAACCCAATCCGGGCCATAATATGTGTTAGCCTTAGCATTATATTCAATGATGAAATCTACGGGTTCGCCTTTAGATCCATATCCACCGAAGAAATGCGATGTCTCATTTACAACACCAGTGTAAGTAACAGGAATGGTAATGATACCGCTTTCAGCATCCAAAGTTCCTTTTACCCATGCTTCAGGAATCTGCAAGTCAATACCTTGGAAATATACGGCGTTATCAGCTACAGCCACATTGACAGTACCAGTTTTCTTGACTCTTTCGCCATTTTCTTTAATAGCATAACTGCACGGCATAGCAACAGGAGTCAGTCCCTCAGGCAGAACAACCAATTCGCCTGTCTCTGCCTCTGGGTATTCGAACTCAGTACCATCAATCAAAGTAATTGTGAAAGGAGACTGAGCAAAACGCCAGTACTGTGCATAAGAATAAAGTGACCAATAATCGTCAGACTTTAGTGTAGTAGCGGTGCCCTTTCCCGGCACATCCAGATACAAACTACCCTTAGCTGTTGAACCAACGATATAATAAAGACCAATTTCTGAGCCGCCATAATCTACTGCATTATCAGAACTCAAGACAAAGGTCTTGTCGGAATTTAAAGTAATAGTAGCGCCAAGTCCCCATACGCTGAAATTAAATACAGTAACCTCTTTGGTGTCCTCATCTTGCACGATAAGTACATTTAAAGTCTGTGGCTCATATTCGCCACCATTTTTGGTCATTGCCTCATATTCCATCACACCATTTGCTGGAGCGATATTAGAATAATGGAAAAAAGAACTCCAATAATATGTTTCGCCCTGATACACTACTGCGTCAATCCACAAATCCTCAAGAGCAATTATGCCACCCTCATATACCGTACCCTTCAGGTCACCTTCACCAGTTACATTTTGTATGAAGATATCACCATACGTCTCATCCGTATAAAGTACTTGTCCAGATGGAATCGAAATAGTAGCGGTCTCAAGGTCAATAGTTGCATTGATGGCATTAGTAGCATTTGGTGTAAAACCATAGATGGCAATCGTATTCTCACCAGTCACCTCAATCGTTGCACCACTTCCAGAGTATGCTACATCAGCAGGAACAAATTTCATCGTCGAGTCAACATCATACTCATAGTTTGCAACTACGAAATCACCATTCAGCTCATCAATACTTGACAACTGGGCTCTACGAGAAACCGCCTTTCCAAGCACCTTGGTTCTTTCTGGTGCAGTAACTCCTTTTAGAGAAGGCATAGGAGTAATTTTTTTCTCAACCCCCTGAGAACGCAACATATCAGAACTCGGTAAATGCTTCATCACACGCGGTTGTGCGAACGAAACGACAGCAAAAAGAGCTGCCAGCGATGTAAGTAAAAACTTTTTCATACGCATAATAATTAAAAGTTAATAATAATATATTAATCACTGTATAAATTTCAGATTCAGGAACTGGTAAACGATTCCCTTACGGGCAGCAGCCGATGCACCAGTGGCTGAGCTGAACTTGCAAACGATGATACCGTCAGTAAGGTAGTTATCAGCAAGATTGCCGTTACGCACATAAGTGAAGAACGGCATTGCATTCTCGTCCACCTGCCATTCAAAGGCCATACGGTAAGCTGTCGTCTCCATCGTCGTCACCTGTGTAGGATAGAAGCGACCACCAGTATTCTTATTGTAGGCACTCATCAGAC
>Ga0265298_10005894_pt1 | contig 15248 bp, 24 predicted proteins | sample AusTroGonzalo_MG_3_FD_193486 | JGI IMG/M metagenome (GOLD analysis project Ga0265298, IMG submission 193486) | Bovine rumen microbial communities from tropical cattle in Woodstock, Queensland, Australia - Gonzalo_01 | ecosystem: Host-associated > Mammals > Digestive system > Stomach > Rumen ... | reverse complement strand
ACCCCTGTTATCCTACAAATATTTTACGACATTAAAAATAAACACGAAAAACGATGACACATATGGCTCAAACGCAACGCCTGCTACAGCCACCAATACTCACGAATAACGGCAAATTAAATTTAGTGTTCAACACAAAAAGCCCCTCCACGTGGCGTCCGTAGAGGGGTATAAGTAGAAGTATATTATGCAGGATTTTTGTTTTAACCTTATTAAGATGTTAGTGAAAGGAACGAACATTATGGATATGTTCACTTTAATTATATCACACACTAAAATGATATACAACGATTTAGAAGCTGCGTGGCAATAGTTTTAATTTTCTGGTTTTCAAATTTCAACCACGCCTGCTTATAAGCTCTAACACACATATGCAAATAAAGGTTTTCACGAGCATTAGTAAAAATAGTGTTTTCAGTATGATCATTATAATCAAAAACAAATTTACTCACAGTGTTTGGATCATAATCATTAGACATATAAAGATAACCATTCTTACCATACCACAAACCAATACTCGTGCCATTTATAATTAACATACCTTCAAACCTTGCATCATGTGGCCGCTTTTCAATGAAATGCAAATTATCACGGAGGCTTTTATTATCAATGGCATAATCACCATAAGTAGTACCAGAAATTAATTTACCAAATTTACTATTTTTCTTGGCGGCACGATACGCTTCATTCTTTATATAATTTACTACAATAGTACCATCTTTAAATGTTTTAAACTCACTATTATAAGGTAGCTCCAGATCAAAATAACCAGTATAAGGGTTTCCGTAAAAACTTGTATTGTTACCTAAAAATATAACCTGAATATCACGTAAACGGCCGATAGTTTCTATAAAGTCTAGCATCATAGTAACCTCATTTTTGAGGTAACGATAAGTACCTGAATTATCCAACATATACTCATCAAATATAATAGTTTTAACTTTTGGAAACGCCGTAGATTTTAAAATATTAGATGTAGATAAGGGAATAGCATAACCACATATTTCACCATCACAGGTAAACTTTGTAACCATTTTGTTACGCTTAACTTGTAGATCATAATCTTCAAAATAACCGTTTTCTTGTAGATCCGTCCAAAAATTATTTAAAGCCGAGTCAAGCTCGGTCTTATATCTTCTAACATAAACAAATTCTTCACCAGTTTTCAAAAATTTCTTTAAAACGGCAACTTTAGCATTAAATGATTTACCAACACCACGTTCACCAATTACAAAAGCTAGTAGAAACGGGTAACTAAATAACTTGTCAAAATTGTAATATATACTCATATCATCCTCTAAGCGGTGCCAGATATAGTTATTGTATTACACTATTTTCCATATAGACGATCTCTGTGGCCGCCTTTTCAGCGGGGACGATGCCCACTTAGAGATTATAATACATTAAATAACTATACCCGACTACCATTAAATTAAACCTCCAGCGTCAAACTCGCTATTGGTTACTACTATTATATCACGAAAAACCCCTTCTCGCAGTTATAAAGGGGTTTTATCGCATAACTTATATTAGGTGTAATTTTATTGTACACCATGTTATAATAAAAGTAAAGCTTTTAGCACATTAAGGAGGTGGTCTTTGTGATTTTCTACGGAGTAGCAACTGTACAGAACGCAACACAATTGGATAATTTATTAGAATGTATAAGAATTTTAGGAGGTGATCCAAGACACAATTCAAATGATGTTGTAGTAGAGTATGAAGGCACAAAGGATGAATGCGATATATTTATTAAACTATTTGAGCATTATCCTGAACATGGAATTTACACTGAAGATTAACCATAACCCCTCTTAAAATGGAGGGGTTTTTCCACAAGTGGAAAACTCATCTTAAAAATTGTACTTGACATACATTTAAACGTAACATACAATGGAACTATAAATAAGTAGAAGGAGGTTTAATCAAGAATGAAATGAAATTCAAAGACACAAAAAACTAAACTGCCAAAAGGCATCCATTATATTAAAATTAGAGTTAAATAGGAGTTATATAAAATGAGATTAAGTGCTAATAAAACTATCGTAAAAACTGAAACTTGGAACAAAAACCTTGCAAAAGGTGCAAGCCTTGAGGGGCGTTATACAGGTCAAGAAACCTTTATTGGTAATTATGGTGAAACTACCAAATATATCATTGAAGGTAATGACGGAGTAACTTATGGTGTTTATAGCTCGGCCAGCCTTGCTCGCCAATTTAAAAACATCCCTGAAGGTGCATACGTGTGGATCACTTTTGATGGTGAAGGTACTACCAAAAATGGCCGTACAGTAAAACTTTACACAGTAGATTACGATACTGAAGCTTAATAATTAAATAAACGGGTGCTTATCAAGGTATAATACGCATTTACAGTTTTCGTAAACATCCTCCGCCAGCAGATAAGTTAAATGTCGCATGGAGCAGCCTAGTAAAGATGGAGGTAAAAAATGGCTATTAGATATACAAAAGCTTATAATAAAGAAATTGCAAAAGCTGTTAAACACTTTAATAGTGTTAGAAAAACGTTAAGTAAACGTGGCATTAAATTAACGCCAGCTCCGCTAAAGGTTAGTGAATTAAAGGCAAGATACCAGACTAGAAGAGATCTTAATAAGGAATTAGCTCTTCTTAATAAGGTTTCTTCTAGTAGTGATAAATTGTTAAAAGAGGTAGAAACGGCTGGCGGTGCTAGAGCAATTAAATGGAATATTGATTATCTTAAACAAAATGCTAAACAAGCTATTGAATATTTTAAATGGGAAAAATCTTTAGAACAAGCACGCAACCCTATTTATCCGTATGAACGTATGAGAATTGATGAACTTGACGCAAATATTGAAATCTTAAACATGGATGTAGATTATATGAGCCAAGAACAGTTTAAAGGTTATAGTGGTGCTATTAGTGAATATTTCCAAATTCAAAAACACATGAAATCAGGTTATAGAGGTTTCTTATGGCAAGTAGAAAATGCTATGAGAATATCTGGTTATAATGATGAACAGGTTAACACTTTATTTGATAAACTAAAAGTGCTAAACCCTAGTGAGTTTCATGAATATTATAGAAAAAATGATTTAGTCAAAAGAATTTATGAGATGGTAAAAAGCCCAACTAAAAACGGTGAAACTAAATTAACTACAACCGAAGAAGATGCTAGAGTTTTATTAGATACACTCGTAGAAGAATTAGATCAAGATATAGCAGAAATAAAAAATAAATAGGATAGCACATGAACTTAAGGAGGTGTTTTAGTGCTGATTTTGAAACCACAACAGATGAAAATGACTGTCGGGTGTGGGCTTATGCAATATGTGGTATAGCAGATCACGAAGATTTTAGGTATGGCAACTCTATGGCCGATTTTATGAAATTTTGTGCTGATCCAAAAATTAACTATAAGCTATGGTTTCATAACCTAAAATTTGACGGTAGCTTTATTATGGACTGGCTATTAAATAATGGTTTTACTCATATTCAAGATAGAAAAGATAGACAGGATAAAACTTTTACAACACTAATTACCAATTTAGGTCAATTTTACAACATTACAATTTATTTTAAGGTGCATGGTCATCACACTAATAAAGTAGAAATATATGATAGTTTAAAAATATTTCCAAATTTCTCAGTAGAGCGTGTAGCTGAAGCATTTAAGTTACCAATTTCTAAACTTGAAATAGATTACAAAGAAAAAAGGGAAATAGGCCATGAATTAACTAAACAAGAGGTAGATTACATTAGAAATGATGTAGAAATTATGGCACGTGCTTTAAATGAAATGTTTTCAAGAGGTTTAACCAAAATGACTATTGCTAGTGATGCGATCCATGATTTTAAAGAACACCATATAGCAGATTTTAGGCGTAAATTTCCTATTTTACCTAAAGAGGTAGATGCTGATATACGAGCAAGTTATAGGGGTGGTTTTACTTATGCCAGTGATGTATGGCGTGAAAAGAAGGTAGGTAAAGGCATTGTTTTAGATGTCAATTCTTTATATCCATCTTGTATGCATTCACCATATCATTTACCATTTGGGAAACCTAAATTCTTTGAAGGGCAATATAAAGAAGATAAAGTTTATCCATTATACGTTCAAAGCTTTACGGCCATATTTGAATTAAAAGAAGGTAAAATACCATCAATTCAAATTAAAAATAACTTAAGTTTTATAGCTAATGAATATGTAAAATCTAGTAAAGGTAAAGCAATTGCATTATATTTAACAAAACCAGATTTTGAATTATTTAAAGAACAATATAATATTATAAAGATAGATTATCATGGTGGATGGAAATTTATGAGTGCTGTGGGCTTATTTGATAGCTACATAGACTATTGGACGGAACAAAAAATTAAAGCAGGGAAGGAACATAACGCTCCACAGCGTGCTATTGCAAAACTCCAATTAAATAGTTTATACGGAAAATTTGGATCATCTGGTAGAGGTCGGCAAAAATCACCATTTATAGATCATACAGGAAAATTACGCTTTGTTACCGAAGATGTTGAAGACCGGGAAACTTGTTACGTTGCCTGTGCCGCCTACGTAACAGCGTATGGCCGTAAACGTACAATAGAAACCAGCCAGATTATTAAAGATTATACCAAGAAAAAATACGGTGAAGATCGCTACTTTTATAGTGATACTGACTCCATCCATGCAAATTTAAGTGACGAAGATTTGGAAGAATTAAAAGACATAATTAAAGTAGATGACTATAAACTAGGCTATTGGGCAAAAGAAGCTGAATTTCAACGAGCAATCTATATACGCCAAAAATGCTATGTAGAGGAAATTAATGGTAAACTAGATGTAACCGTAGCAGGTCTACCAAAATATCTAGCTCCACTAATCACTTTTGAAAACTTTAAACGAGGTTTTACAACTGAAGGTTTAACACTTGAACAAATGATAGCTCTAGCCTCTAAAAACGGTGCGACTCCAGAAGAAATTAAAAAGCTTCATCCTAAACTAACCTATAAATATGTTAAAGGTGGTGTGATCCTAGCGGATACAGACTTTACCATAAAATAAACCGCTGGGTGGGCGTAGCGGTCTATTTATTAGAAGGTTATAAGATGAAAAAACATCTTACTTGAATTATATCATACTCCATCTATTTCATCAAGTTTTTCTTGTAACATTTTGGCAGCTTCTCTATTATCTAAAACTTGCCATATACTAGCGTCTTGGAATCTTACATCATGACTTTCTACATGGCAACCAAGCACTTTAGCTTGAATGGCTGTCCTACCAGTAGCATAAATAGTTTTATATTTTGCCATTTCTCTTAATAATTTAGATTGTGGCATATTGCACAAAATATCTATGTCTTTTGGTAGTGAAGAAGTTGCATAATTTAATTTAATACTTCGTCCTGCATAAGCTTTATCTTTAGTCTTATTTTTTACCTTATACTTTTCCACAGCTTTGACATCAACAGACAGTGGTAAATAGATAGTCTTTCCAAAAAAGCTTACATTTTCTGCTGTACTAGGTAGACCACATACTAAAATACAATCTTTATAATTTTGTAAATATTCATAATAATTAGGATTTCTATTATTATGTATAAAAACAATAGAATGATCTGGATGCTCTTTATTTTCTGCCAATCTAATTGTTACCCAGTTTCTATCGGTTTTAACATTTGGAATAATATTCTTGACTATTTCTTTAGAATAATAGTATGCACCATTATATTTATCTTCTCCTAGTGTTTTCCACTTTGCAACATAATCTGGATGGTTATGGTCAATTATCATCTTTATACCCCTCGTTTAATTGTTCAAAGTATGTAGCTAAATCATCCCAATTTACTAATTTCAATTTCATATAGCCTCCGCTTTATTAAAATCTATATTATCTAAATCATTTAACATACGATAAATACATAGATCTTTATCAAACAAGTGAACATAACCAATTGCAACAACATTTTTACCTTTAAATATCTTATAGTTATAACCCATCTTATTGTGATAAAGTTTAGCGGTTAAACCATTCTTTTCAACCTTTTCTATGATCATACCAAACCAACCTTTTTAAGAATAGTCAAAGTAGGCTCTTCAATTCTAATACGATCAATAATCTCGCCTTTAAGCTTAATCTCATAGTAGAACTCGCCACGCTCTTTGACTATTTTCCATAATTTTTGATTACTTAAATAACTCATATTTGATATATAACCTCTTATTTACTTTTCTTAGTTTTACTCTTTTTCAAAGACTTTTTCTTAATCTCATTATTAAGTTTTTCGCCTTTAATTTCCTCACCAATAAACATAGCAATACAAAGTAGAATTACTATAAATATTGAAAATATAATACCAATACCTAAAGCGGCAAACACCGTGTTCATTTCTTTTTACCTCCATGAATTTTATTATTTGGATGATTTCTTCTCACATCCAAACTAATTTTAATAACTATACCTATTTCAAAAATTAAACTCAATATAAAACCTATTAAACCTATAATTTGATTAATTGACATTTAATTTCTCCAATGCATCAGCAATACGCTCTAACTGATTTGCTATATTGATTAAAATGTAATTGTTATTATTCATTATATGATCCCTTCAGCTTTTAAATTCTTTAATATGTTATCTATATGTCTAAAATGAAATTTATCATTTTCACATATTGGCATTAATTCTGCATAGCTTGGTTTATACTCTACTTTAATTTCCATATTATATCATCCTTTTAATACCTAATTCTTTTGCCTTTTCATAGAGTTTACGCTCTATTTCATTTAGATTTTCATTTTCTAAATGTCTTTCTATTTCGCTTTTATCCATTGTGTACTCCTTTTATTAATTGTTTATACCTCTATTATACACGACAAAAACGATATTGTCAACACTTTTTATAAAGATTTTTTATAAAAGTTTTCCACAACCAAAATAACCGCCGAAGCGGTTAATTGGCTGTTGTAAAGTAATTGGACTTATTTCCATTATATCAAGCTATTTATAATTGTCAAGAAAAAGATCCTCTAGCGTTGAGAGGATCTAGGTCATACACATTTATTTTATAACGCTAAAGCTATTATATTACACAAATTAAAAATAAGCAATACTAAAATAGTATGTTATAATTAAATTATGAACGAAATTCAAGCTCAAATACTAATTGCGGTTTTCGGCCTAATTGGCACAGTGGTGGGTGCGGTTTTCACTTATCTTGCTAAATCTCGTAAAGTTGCTATTGAAGAAGCTAAACGTGAACAAGAACAAAAAGATTTGTTCAAAAATATTTTTGATGAATTAGCTGGCATTAAAAGGCGATTAGATGAACATAATCACTATGCTGAAAAATTAGGATCAATAGATAAATCGTTAATATCAGTTACTAAAGATATAGAGTACATGAAGAAAAATAACTGCTATGTTAACAAGTCTTGCAAACGTATAGATTAATATAAAGAAAGGATGGTACAAAATGCAAGAAACAAGTGTAGACGAAATCTTGAGGCAATATCAAGGTGAACAGCCTGAAAATCAAGATGAAGGAGTAAACTTAGAAAAGGTAGAGGAGGTATAACATGGGTTGGAAACAAGTAACTAACTTTGATCTAAATAAAATGGGTACAACGGCTGGTATGTGTTTACAAAATGTACGGCTTGGTTATGGCATTGCACCAAAGTATGCATCAGCTAGAGATGCTATGAATGCATCTAAAGCACGTGGTACTTTTCATAATGGTTTAAGTGATATACCACAAGATGTAGATGTACCTATATACGCTGAAACTGGCTCACCATATGCACACGTAATGGTGGATGTACACGGAGCTGTTTACAGTGATGGTAAATACTTGCCATCTTTTGCTGGTATGAACATTGTTGGCTGGAGTGAAGAATTAAATGATGTACGAGTAGTAGAATATGTACCAGATCCTGTACCAGCTCCACAGCCAGCTCCAGCAGATGAAGGTTTTAAAGTTGGTGATGTGGTAGTACCAACTCGCTTGGTAGATTATAACGGTACACCACTTGTACAATATGATGATACATACACTATTACTCAAATTAGCGGTGATCGTGCAGTCTTAAGTGCTAGAGGTGCTATCTGGGCGGCCATGAACACTAATGATATAAAAAAGGTATAGTATGAAATTACCAGATAAACTATATGAAATTTTAAGATGGTTAACATGGATAGTACTCCCTGCTATTTCTACCTTAATTGCAAGTCTTAACGCAATATGGTGCTGGGGTTTACCAATAGATGCAATTCTACATACTTTTGTGGCCGTAGAAACGTTTATAGGCATAGTACTTGGTCTTGCCAAAATCTCTAATGATAGGAGCTAACTATGGTATTTTATACAGGTTACGTTGTACTACCTACTAATACATATTTAGCTTGGAAAACAGCGGTAGCTGGTAATGGTTATGATGCTGATGGCTCTTATGGTGATCAGTGTTGGGATCTTTGCGCTGAATTTTGGCATAATGTTGGTTTTCCTACGGGTTATCCTTTAACAGGTGATAACCACTATGCTTATGAATGTTGGACACAAAATAGATATAATAACGTTTCCTATAACGGTACGGCCTATTTTGACTTGATCACTAATTTAGCTTCAGTTAAACAGGGTGATGTAGTAGTATTTAATGGTACATCTGGAAACCCTGCTGGCCATATTGGTTTTGCAGATGAAGATTATAACCCAAATAAAAATGGTTATCTTGCTATACTCGGCCAAAATCAAGGTAGCGGTGGTACTCCTGTACCAGTAATTAACCCTGCTGGCGGCACTACCGCTAATGTCAAGGATCTTTATACTGCTACCGATTTTCTAGGAGCTTTTAGATATAAAGCATGGCATACACAGCCTGTACCACATCGTAAAAAATCACATTTTAAATGGGTGCTTTACGCTAGAAAATTTAGGTCAGGCAAGAGGTAAAATAATATTAACTTTAATAATATTTATGGTATAATTAAATTATGGATGATGATAAAATTTTAGAAATTACAAGCAATATTGAAAAAGCTCTTGGTGAAGAAGCTTATGGTACTATTGCTGACTCTATTGGTGAACTTCTAACAGGTAACACTGAAAATATGAAGGCTCTAGCCGATAGAGATGCTGAAATTGACAAGCTTAAAGATCGCAATGAAAAGCTTGTTTCTGCTAATGGTGCTTTGTTACAAAAGATACCTATGGAGCGTAGCAGAGGTGATGACGAAGAGAAAACAGAGAAAAAAGCTCCATCCGTTTCGTTGAAGGATGCTTTTGACTCCAAAGGCAACTTCATAAGATAATATTAATAATTTATAATGTCTTACAATATTTATTGTGCGACATTAAAGAAAGGACATTATGTATCCATCAAAAGGACTTGAAACCGCATTAAATGCAATGCGTGAAATGTCTGTAAAGAATGGCTCTATCTATCATCAATATGTTCCTGTGGTAACTGAGTCTACCACTATTGGTGAATTTGGTGCTCCAATTCTTGACAGTCAAAACTTGAATGTTCTAAATGACTTTATTGGCCTTCTTAAAAAAGTGGTCTTTACTGCCGTTTACAACAAAACCTTTAATAACCCTCTAGCATCTCTTGAAGGTGAGAGAATGCCACTTGGTCAATTCATTGAAGATGTTTACATTAACCCTGCTAAAGCACGTGGTTTTGATGTAAATGACTTTGCTGGTTTACTCCAGAAATATGAAGCTCAGGTAGCTACTCAATATCTATCTGTGAACAGTGATCTTCAATACTGTGTAACTATTACCCGTGAAAAGGTACGCAACGCCTTTACTTCTTGGGATAACCTTGAAAGCTTGATTTCTGGTATGGTTAACTCCCTTTACAACGGTGCTTATATCACTCGTTACAACCAAGCTAAAGGTCTTGCTCTCGCTGCCTTCAATGGTGGTGGTGTTAAATATGAAGTTATCACCAACCCTACCACTGATGCAACTGCCAAAAACTTGGTACGCAAGATGCGTGCTGATTATAGCAAGATGCAAATTCCTTCAACCAACTACAATGCTTGGGCAGACGTAAAAGGTGAAGGTGCATTTGCTCTTAAGACTTGGAGCGATCCAGAGGACATCGTAGTGTTGATTTCTGCTGATGTTGAAGCTCTAGTTGATGTAGAGGTCTTGGCCGCTGCCTTCAATATGTCTAAAGCTGATTTCTTGGGTAGAGTAATTGTTGTTGATGACTTCTCTCAATACGCTGACGATGGTACTGTTGCTGTTGATGGCTCTATGATCAAAGCTATGATCTGTGATCGTGCTTGGTTTAAGATTAAAACTCAAGACTTTGCAATGGATGAATTCTACAACGCAAATAACAGAACATGGCAATACTACCTCAATGATGTTCGCATGGTAAATTACAGCTTATTTGCAAATGCGAAAATCTACACTACTGCTGAGCCAACTCCATCTGGAAGTGATAGTGAATAATTATTAAAAAGTTTTCCACAGGTTTCTGGAGTTTTCCACAGCCTGTGGATAACTTATAGAAAGGAAATTAAATGACAGCAATTGCACCACAAACAGATGTACAACTTTTAAAAGTACCTCTTGAAATGGATAACGCAAACCAATTAACTTTTGCTAATGCAACAGCTCAATATAATTACTTTAATTCCCTACCTAAATTATCATTTGACAACTTTACATATCAGCGTAAAGATGGTGTAATTAGAATTCCAGCTCTCATTGATGACATTATACAGTATAACTATGTAATGTATAGAAATGAGGGTTTTTCTAATAAATGGTTTTACGCCTATATTGACAAAATGGAGTATTTAAATGATGGTGTTACAGCCGTTTCAATTTCTACCGACTGTTTTCAAACTTGGCAATTTGATTTAACCTATAAACGTACATTTGTTGAGCGTGAACACGTCAATGATGATACAGTAGGTTTACACACTGTACCTGAAGGTTTGGAGCTTGGCGAGTATGAAATTGTAGATTTACGTAACTCACCGCTTTGGGAAACTTCATCACCATCTACTGACTGGCTACCTTGTTTTTGTGTAACTAAATTGCCTAGTAGTACCACTCAAGTAACTAATGGAAGAGTTAAAGGTGATGCTGGTTATATAGGTGGTGTGTTTTCATCACTCAAATTCTTTGCAGCTCAAACTATTGATGCTGCTCAACATATTATAGATATTTATGATAACGATCAAAATCTAACTAGTGATGCTATTATTAATATTTATATGATACCTTCATGTTGTGTAAATATTCTTACTAGCCCATCCACTGCTAACTCTTATGCTCTTTATCCAATTTATAACTATTATGAGAGTGATGCCTATCAGTTACAACAGCCTGCTGTGCTTGCTGAAAATTATACACCAACCAACAAAAAATTGTTAACATGGCCGTTTTCATATTTTTATGTTTCTAATAAGTCTGGTGAAGAAGTAACGTATAAATATGAAGATTTTCCATTTGAAACTATTTCAAGTGTTACACGTAGAACAATAACTTATAAAAAGCAAATTGTACCTTCTACTTCCCTGTCTGCTAAATTATACTTTACTAAATATAAGAGTTATACCGAAGGTACTAGCTATGGTACTAGGATGTATAACTATGGTATTAATTTTGCTAAAGTACCTGTTTGTGCGTGGACTACTGATTATTATACTAACTGGCTAACACAAAACGGTGTAAATATGGTAGTAGATACCGCCGCTAGTTTACTTGGTGCTGGTATAGGTTTAGCCACAGGTAATGTTGCTGGTGCTGGTTTAAGTATTGCTCATACAATTGGTAGTACAATTGGTGAAGTACATAAAGCTCAAAGCACGCCGCCTCAGGCTCATGGTGATACTAATACAGGTGATTTCAACTTTTGTTTTACAAGAAACTCTATATCATTTTATGAAATGAGTGTTCGGCCAGAAATGGCAAGGATCATAGATAACTATTTTTCGGCGTATGGTTATAAAGTAAACACTGTTAAAACTCCTAACATCACTGGTCGCCGTAACTGGAATTACGTAAAAACAATTGGCTGTTATATAGAAGCTGATATACCACAAGAAGATCTACAAACTATTAAAAATATGTTTGATACAGGAGTAACCTTCTGGCATAATGCGTCTACTTTTGCTGATTATAGTCAAAATAATGATATAATATAAGAAAGGGAAAGTGATTATGAATAGAAAAATCAGGAAAGTACCGCCAAAGGATGCATTCAGGGATGCTATTGTGATGAATAATCAAACTTATAATGATTATTTAAACCGTATGCGTAAAATTTGTTTATCCATGTTTGAATGGATCAACCTACCTAAATCAATGAATGCTAGATTTCTTGAGCAATGTTTATTTTATCAAGGACAAGCGGCGTTACTTTACGACAATGATTTTGGTTATCTTAACACTATGGCAAGCGATGGAGGGTATATTAATATATACGGCCTACCTACCGAGATTATGTGTTACTCCTATCGGTTTAACCAGCGGAGGAGTCTATATACTGATGATAGCTCTGGAGCTGAAAAAGGTGAAGAATGTATTTTAGTTTTAAATAACTATGATAGAGTACCTACTACTTATACTATTTCCCTTTTCGCTTATAGACTTGCTGAAGCTCAAAGAACTGCTGATGTAAACATAAAAGGTCATAGAACGCCAATTTTGATAACCACAGATCAAAAGCAATATTTCACGCTTAAAAAGATGTACGAAGAATATGATGGTAACACTCCAGCTATTTTTGCTGATAAAAATGTTATCACACCAGATGCTATTAAATCGCTTAAAACTGATACACCAATGATTTTGGATGATATTATGGACTACAAGCGAGAAATCTGGAATGAATTTCTTACCTTTATGGGTATATCTAACTTAAGCGAAAAACGTGAACGGATGATTTCTAATGAGATTGACTCTAACAATGAATTAGTAAACTTAAACCTTCAGGCTCTACTTATTCCTCGTAAAGAAGCTTGTAGACAGTTTAATGAAAAGTACGGGCTTATGGGTGATAAAGCTATTGATGTTAAAGTACGTAGTGATCTATATAATATTGTTAAGCAATTTGAAAGCGTAACAGATGATTATAGAGAACAAATTAAAACTGAAGAAACTTTAGAAAGGGGTATAGATGGCTAAATTTACTATGGAAATAAGAGAGCTAGTTTCTACCTTTGGTGAAGAAGAGGTAAAAAGCTGGTTTTCACAGTATGAGTTAAGTGATTTTCTAACCCCTGAAGAAATTCAAGTAATTGAAGATAAAGGGGTATGGTCAAAAGAACAATTGAACAAAAGAATTATAGATCATTTCTATACCCGTGAAATCGGTAGTGATGCAATCGGCCAATGGATGCTTTTTGTAAAAGATAAAATGAATGAAATTATGGAAACTTATGCTCCTATAATCTATTCAGCATCTATTAAATATGACCCACTCGTAAACGTTAATTATAGTGAGTCATATTCTGGCACGAATGCAAGTCAAAGTAACTCTAATTCAACTTCTAAAGGCTCTGGTTTAACGGTAAACAGCGATACACCACAAGGAAAAATCACTAAAAGTGCTATTCTTCAAGGTGATTACGCTTCTTCTACTGGAGCTAATGATAGTGAAAACAATATTGCTGATAATAGCAATTCTCAAGGTCAAGAAGATTACGTAAAAACTATTAAAGGTAATTCAGGCGTTTCGGCCACTTCACAGGCTATGATCAAACAATACCGTGATGTGATACGAGCTATTAATACCGAAATAGTTTATGAGTTAGAGCCATTGTTCATGGGTTTATATTAAAGAAAGGAGTAAAATGGGTTTAATCAATTTTCAACCACAACCAAAGATACCGCCAATTGGGTTTTTTGAGCCGATTAGTGCTGATCCAAAAGACATGATGACGGATGTAGAGTACCTTCTCGGCATTTTGAAAAAACTAAATGAGGTAATTCTTCAGGTTAATAAGAACACAGAATTCATTGATGAATATTCTGGTAAAATTGAAGAAATTGAAGCTGAAATTCAAGCTCTACGTGATGAAATGGTTAATTTTGAAAATCAAATTAATCTTGAAATTTCTAATCGTTTTGCTGATATTCAAATACAGTTATCTTCTATGATCGCAACGGCTCTTGTACAAGCCAATGCTTATACGGATGCTAAAATTGCTCAAGTTGAAGCTGAAATTCAACAAATCTCTGTTGGTAACATTACGCTTTACGATCCTACTACTGGTATTTTATCACCATTACAAACTGTAATTGATAATATCTATGGTACGAGCCGTGAGGATGCGTTAACTGCTACCGAGTATGATGCATTACAGTTAACCGCTACGGCCTATGATGCATATCAAGTTTCAGCATTTGATTACGATATGTACGGTAAAACGCTTTTAGTTTAAATATGATATAATATAGATAGAAAGGATAATAAAATGTCATCTACGAATAAAACTACAAACTACGAATTAAGCCAATTCATTGGTGCTGATAAACCTGCTTGGCTTAGTGATTACAACACCGATATGTCAAAAATTGACGCTGGCATTCATTCTGCTCAAGGTACTGCTACTGGTGCTGATGGTAAAGCTGATGCTAATGCTGCTAATATTGGTAATTTAACAAATTTGAACACCACAGATAAAACTAGCCTTGTTGCGGCTATTAATGAGGCTAACACTGCCGCTGGTACTGCTCAAGGTACTGCTACTACTGCCGCTGGTACTGCTACTAGTGCTAAAACCAAAGCCGATAATATTGAAACTTATCTTGACATCACCAATAGTAATGATGCAACTGTTTCTATGACAGGTGGTAACATTGATACTGGCGTTACTAAAGTACGCTATGCGTTAAACGCTGCTGGCACGCTTGGTAAAATTTACGGTTATGTGAGATATACCTCCAATGTTACTACTGGTGGTACTTTGACTATTTCTGTACCAGCTCTTGCCGTTACATCAGCGTTTGAGATCTATGGTGGTACTTATGTAACAAGTAAAGAGGATGGTGTTTATAAGTACGTTTCCCCACTCGCAATGAGTGTGAACACCAACGGTACTGTTACTGTAACTTTACCACAAATTAGAGTTGGTGGCTTGGTAGAGATCTGGTTCCCTCCATGTTTGTATTTCTTCAAAAACTTTGGTGATTAATAGAAACGCCACTTCTACTTATACCCCTCTACGGACGCCACGTGGAGGGGCTTTTTGTGTTGAACACTAAATTTAATGTGCCGTTATTCGTGAGTATTGGTG
>Ga0265298_10005893_pt1 | contig 15255 bp, 9 predicted proteins | sample AusTroGonzalo_MG_3_FD_193486 | JGI IMG/M metagenome (GOLD analysis project Ga0265298, IMG submission 193486) | Bovine rumen microbial communities from tropical cattle in Woodstock, Queensland, Australia - Gonzalo_01 | ecosystem: Host-associated > Mammals > Digestive system > Stomach > Rumen ... | reverse complement strand
CCATGTTGCATGGTGAAATGTCGTAAGCAATGCGCTTATTTCCAGAACGATAGGAGATATTGGAGATGCCGCCCAAGTTGAGACAAGCATCGTAGTCGCCGAAAAGCAGTTCGTCACCGATGGGTACCAACGGCGCACCCTGACCGCCTAACGCTACATCTTTGGTGCGGAAATCACAGACCGTGGGGATTCCCGTCCGCGCCGCAATCACCGCTCCGTTGCCGATTTGCGTGGTCAGCCCGATGCCAGGTTGGTGGAAAACGGTGTGCCCGTGCGAGGCGATGAAGTCTGGTCTTGGACCATCCCCCAACCAAGAGTTAATGGCCTCCGCGAAGACTTCCGCCACGTCGTTATTCAACTTAACGTACTCTAACGCAGAAAGATACGTAGCATTGGCCAATCGTGTTTTGAACGCTTCGGAGTAGGGAACATTGGTCGCTTTTTGGATGCGATAGTTCCACTTTCCGTCGTCGCCCCTTTCGAAACGGCACCACGCCAAATCGATACCGTCCAAGGAGGTGCCGGACATTACCCCGATGCCTTCGCTTACCTTTTTCATGCGTTTAGAATCGATGTTAACTTGTTGAGTCGCATACTGTTGGAACCTTTAATCAGGACCATCGCATTCTCCAACGGATGTGCGGCAAAGTACTCATTGGCTTCATCCGCATTTGCGAAAACGTTCTGTTTAGCCACTTTTCCAAACTCTTCGCCTACAAAGTAGGTTTCAATATGCAGATTTTCAGCCAATTGTGCGATTTCCGTGTGCGCTTCCACGCTGAGGTCGCCCAATTCGCGCATATCACCCAAAATGGCCACCTTGTGCGGATGCTCTAGCTGCGACAAGTTTTTCAACGCGGCCGTCATGCTGGTCAGATTGGCGTTGTAGTAGTCGGAAATGATGACGTTACTGCCGATGCGATCGACCTGCGAACGATGGTTAGACGGTACGTAATTACCTAATGCTTTGGCAATTACATTATCTGGAATTTGGAAGAAACGGCCTACTGCGGCAGCACCCATAAAGTTCCAAATATTATAACTGCCCGTCAAATGGGTCTCCACTGTTTCTGTTCCCACGCGAATGGTGAGGTAAGGATTCATCGAAACAATTTGGCTCTCAGCATCTTGACCATAATAGACCACATTGTCGTATGAGAGGCCATTGCGCAAGACATTGTCCGTTTCATTGACGAAAAGCGTCCCGCCTTGGGCTATGACATGACGATAGAGCGCTTTTTTAGTTTGAATGATGTTCTCCTTGGAGCCGAACCCCTCAATATGCGCCACCCCAATATTAGTGATGAGTCCGAAATCGGGATCCGCAATGGCACACAGGTCAGCAATCTCCCCGACATGATTTGCACCCATCTCCACAATGGCCATCTCGTCCGTGGGCTTGATGGAAAGCAACGTAAGCGGCACCCCGATATGGTTGTTGAGGTTGCCTTTTGTACATGCGGTCTTGTAAGTAGTTGACAACACAGCGTTTACCAACTCCTTCGTAGTGGTTTTGCCGTTCGTACCCGTAATACCGATAACGGGCATTTTCAACTGTTGGCGGTGATAGTTGGCCAACTGCTGGAGCGTTTTCAGCGCATCCTCCACCACCACTGCGCGAGGGTTGTCCTGCAAATCGCGGTTTTCGGTGATCACATACGCTGCGCCCTGCTCCAGCACTTCAGCTGCGAACTTGTTGCCGTCAAAGTTGGCCCCTTTCAGGCACACGAAAAGACAATTCGGTGTCAGATTGCGGCTGTCGGTGCAGACGCATGAGGATTTTTGGTATTTTTCGTAGAGTTCTATCATAATGGTTTTGGTTTTTCGTTATACGCCCCCACATTGCGCTTTGCTTATGTGGGGTTAATTGCGCTTCGCGCGTCTTGCCTCTTTGAGGCTATCAGGGGTTGCGCTTTGCTTACCCCTAGCTACCAAGCTCTTGCCCCGCTCTCCATCCAGGGGTGGCGGCGCTCGTACCTCGCGCCTTACCCCTGGCTACCAAGCTCTTGCCCCTATGGGGCTGCTCAAGGAATATGTTTAATATTACTACCCCGCCCTTCGGGCACCCCTTCTAAAAGAAGGGGAATTGGGGTTGCTCGTTCCTTACCCCCTCAACTGCTAACTACTAACTGCTAACTCCTAACTATTCCCAGCTCTTTGTACTTGATACTCAACAAATCCTGCTCCACAGCAATCTTGTCGATGACCTTTTTCAGGATGATATCGAGTTCACTATTTTCGGTGTAGTTGGCGGGACCGATGTAGTCGGCGCGCTTCTGTTGGATGATTTTGATGCAGTTGTCGCGGGCGCTCACTGGGCGGGTTGGGGTGACCACAGAATTCGGGTTATAGACAGCGATAGTGGTGCCGCCGTAAAGGTTAACCATTTTCATGGCGGGCACGTCGGTCTCTCCGTCTCCAATGTAGATGAAGTTGGAGAAGGGCACGGCGCGTTCATCTTCCGGCACCGACTTGTTAATCAAGGTGTTATCGTAGGAGTTGTAGATGCCTTTGTTGATGCGGAAGAGGAATTGCGTCTTGTTAGTGTAGTTGACGCCGAGCGCGGGCCAGCAGGCGATGCCGTTCTCATCATACTGAAAACCAGAGGCATAGATAGTCTTGAAATGCTTGCCAATGCGGGTGCCTTTCACGATTTCGCGCAGTCCTGACGAGATGATGAAATGCTCCAAATGAAGATTTTGTTTGGCAGCGTAGGCATTGATACGGTCAAAATAGGTCTCCACTCCTTCGAAAAAGGTGATTTTTTCGCCGTATTTTTCGAACGTACTTTCCCGAATATCAAGGTGTTGCTCTTTCGCTTTGATCAACATCAGGTGCATGTAGGCGAGCACCTCGTCCATGTCGTGCTTCTTGGCCAGTTCATTGGCTTCTTGCCAAAACTCGCCTTTGTCCATGTTAAGGTCGGGAATGAAATTGTACTCCTGCATGTTGCCCGGAGCCAGCGTTCCATCGAAGTCGTAGGCGATGGCCACATTTCTGTTTTCTGTAATCATTTTTGTATCAGTAGGTTATCGTTAGTATTCTCTTTTTTGTTTATTTTGGCAAAGATAGTAATTATTGGTTTGGTATGAGGCAATAGGGAACAGGCAATAGGCAATAAGTTTACAATTACTCATTCTGAATTAGAAAAAAGGGACAGCCTTTCGACCATCCCTCATTCTATGTAACATTGTATCAACACTATTTCACCATCTGTTTGAAGCGGTCGGAGTGGCGATAGCGTTTGAACTCGGCATCGCGTTTGGCCGTCTTCTTATAGGATGAATCCAAATTAATGGCAGTAGTGAGGTTGTTGTAAACGCCTTCCTCGTTCTTCATGCGGGCAGAAAGAACAGCCTTCAGGTAAGCGGTCTTCGCATCCACATCATCAATACAATCGAGGGTAGCTTTGGCAGCATTATAATCTTTTTGGAGCAGCTGAACCAAAGCGGTATTATAATCACAGCTCTGATTGCCCATCAACTGAGCAGCCTTGGAATAGTCACCGTTCAAAATGCTGAGTGCACCGGTGTTGTAATTTTGGTTCACCGGCTGCACGGAAGCATTCGCGGAAGCTTCAAAATTAGTTTGCGCGGCAGCAAGGTCGCCGGAAAGGTAATCGGCAATAGCCATATTATTCAGAACAATACCGTTGTTCGGGGAAAGAGCGGCGGCTTTCTGCAAATAGTTCAAAGCCTCTTCCAAATCGGATTCGTTACCAGTCTGATAGTACTCGTTCAATTTCATGGCACCGAGATTGTTGTAAGCACGCCAATCGTTTTCGGTATTTCTGTTATTAATTAAAGCCTTGTAGATGTTCTCCTTGGTGGCCATGTCGGGAGCCACAGAAGCAGCGTAGAGACGTTCATTCACTGAAAAGTCACTCGGATTAGCAAGCACCAGACGGACAAGCTCTGCATCAGAGTAGGTGTCATGCTTTTTGCAGATCATTTGGATTTCCGCACGACGCAACGGAGGCAGGATGGCATCCGCGATCTCAGGATAAATATCCGTCATCTCGCGAATCTTCTGCTCGCGCATCTCGTTGCTGGATTGTGAACGCACCACGTTGAGGATCTGGTTCTTCTGTGCGATATTGGATTTCTCGATAGCTGCTTCGAAACCGTCCCAGTCTTCACCCTTGGCATTGTTCACATATTCGAAAACAGGCTTCTGCAAATCCTTCATTTTAATGTTATTACGCTTAGCATAATCTTTAAGGTAAGCGTTGAACTTGTCACTGAACCAGTTCTTACCCACTTGGAAACGACGTTCGGAAAGACCTTGGTTGTTGGTTTCCTCACCCTCGGGGGAAGCCCAACCGGAGATCACCACGCGGTCGATGATGTAGTCGTTGTTCATGAAATCGGTGAACGCCTTGATAGAATCCTTGGCGGCTTGGGATTTATTGTTAGGATTGCTCCAGTTCATCACCGCGCTGTTGAGGTCGAAAAAGAGGGTGGCCGTTCTGCCGATAAACTCCGCTTTGTAGTTATGGGGAGCCAGCAGGAATGCTGTACCGCTATTGGCGTTGTCCGTCAATCTCGGGGTCAGATTGGCACGTGCGCTGGTGTTGCTGATGCCCTCACCAAGGTTGCGGTCGCCAAAAACGTGCGATTTTTTCTTCAGATTGGCCTCTGCACCCGTCACTATCTCAGCATTTTCATATTTTTCGTCAAATTTGAACGTGCCGCTCTGCGTAAAGGTACCGCCATTCTTGTAATTAATCACAATGCCATCGCCTTGGGCTTTCTCGCCCTTCAGCTTGATAGTAGCAAAAGGAGGTGTAACTTTCTCACCATCAACAGATAAAGATGGCGTAAAGGTCATCGTAGCTTTCTTCTTCATGTACTTGGGAGGAATGGTGCCCTTGATGGTGTATGCCACCTCGCCACCTTTGTTCTCCAAATCGGGATTGTCGAGAGTCACTGTGACTTCGGGATATTTCTTGACCATTTTCCCAAGTCCGCAGCCGCCCAACATCAGCGCGACTGCCACTACCATGCTGATAGCAAATAATTTTCTCATAGGTTATTAAGGTTTTATTTGATATTTCAAAAACGGCGCAAAGATACGTTTTTTTCAGACAAATTTACAGAACGGTATAATAAGTTTTTTATTGTAAAAAAGTGTATTTTTGCCGCCGCAAAGTGGTGAAGGATTTTCTTCGTAAAATCCTGAGAGGGAAACAGGTGTAATTCCTGTACAGTACCCGCTGCTGTAAGTTTCAAGCCAAGAAATCGCACGTTGCCACTGTCGGAAGACGGGAAGGCGCGGTTTCAGAAACGAGTCAGAAAACCTGCCACGGCGCATTGTTATCGCTTCGGGAGGTAGGCGGATACAAAAGAGACCCTAATCGCGCTCTTCATTCCAACATTAACCGAAGCATTTTGTCAAACCCTAAATGCCGAGGATTATGCATTTATGTAACTTATTAAAAAAGAGTGTCTTATGGCTTCTTATTCTGCCAATTTTGGTCATTTCTTGCGTACCAAAACCACCTCTTCCGGAGCCTGAGCCTATCCCTGATACATACGCGAACGGACTTTTCATCCTCAATGAAGGTCTTTTCCAGATGAACAACAGTACCCTGTCGTACTATGACTTCACAACGGGCGAGTTCACCGAAAACATCTTCTTGGATGTCAACCATCGCGGACTGGGCGATGTGGGCAACGATTTGCAGCAATATGGCAGCAAACTCTACATCGTGGTCAACAACTCCAACATTGTAGAAGTGGTGGATGCCAAAACCGTCCAATCATTGAAAACCATCAATTTAAGTGGAAAACAGCCGCGCAACATCACCTTCTTGGACAGTAAAGCCTACATCTCCTGCTTCGACGGCGATGTGGTGCGCATCGACACGGCTGATTTGGAGGTTGAAGCCACCGTGCACACAGGTCTCAATCCCGATGGTATCTGCGTTTGCAACGGCAAGATTTACGTTTCCAACTCCGGCGGTCTCAATGCCCCGAACTACGGTAATACCGTTTCTGTGATTGATCCCGCCTCATTCACCGTTATAAAAGACATCACGGTGGCCATCAACCCCACCCGCACCAAAGCCTACAACGACCGTTATGTATATGTGGTCTCCAACGGCAATTACGGTAGCGTACCCTACACATTCCAAAAGATTGATGCACAAACAGATGAGTTGATTAAAACATACAATTTGGAGGTTTTGAATTTCGATATTTACCAGAACCTCGCCTATATATATATGTATGATTACAGCACCATGACCTCCGCTTGGATCAAGGTTTTGAATCTGGAAACCGACGAGGTGGTGAAAGAGCAGTTCATCAGCGACGGCACACAGCTGAAAACGCCCTACGGTATCAAGGTGAACCCGCTGAACGGCGATGTCTATATCACTGACGCAGGCACCTTCACCACCAACGGCGATGTCTATTGCTTCGACCAGAACGGCAACAAGAAGTTCTCCTTCGAAGCCGGCCTGAATCCCTCCGCAATGACGTTCAGATAGTTAGCAGTTGGCAGTTAGTAGTTGACTTTTGCCTATTGCCTTTATTACGAACAAACAAAAAATAAACAATATGAAAAAACTATTACTCTTTTTCGGTTTAATCTGCATGATTAACCTGACATTCGCCCAAGAAACGGTGACCATTCACCAAAATGGGCATGAGTTTCAAGTGAACGCGTCGCGTGCCACTACAGACTATCCCGCTGAAAATGTCCAGTTTTGGATTGGAGAAGGCACCAATAGCATTGTGGCTACATTCAAATGGTGTTTAGACGAGGATTCAGGCATAGGCATCGCCTATGGTTATCGTTGGAACGGAACAGCATCCATATATGACTTGTTAACCGCTATTGCCGCCGCTGACAGCCGTTTTTCCGTGTCGTTCAACAGTACAGGGACATTAATTAATCAGTGTTCTTATTCTGATGGCACCTACAATTTAAGTTTGGCTACTCCTGGTTATTGTATGTTTACTATGGGAACCGTTTCTCCTTGGGATGTTTTAGAAAGCCTTATTTCTGGTACTACTTTTGAGTTTGAGGAGTGGGGAGATTGCTATCCTTTCCCGAGCACCACGCCGATTATTGCGGTTACAGATCCGAACGTATCTACTGACCCTGTTGATGCATCCCTTCCTTTCAGCAGCCTTCAGTATTGGGTGGGTTCCGGTGCCAATCAGGCCGAGTTCATCGTCAACTTTGCGCAACCTGACACTGCTTTTGCATGGGGTTACCGCTTCGACGGTACTACTACGGCACAAGCCATGGTGGATGCCATTGCTGCCGCTGACCCGCGCTTTTGGACTGAAGGTACTCCTTCCAATGGTGGAGACATCCATTTCGTTCTCGACAATGGAGATACCTTAGGCCTTTCTCCTATTGATCCTGCTGTTGGTTGGAATTTCTGGTGGACCAATCTTAACGGTGTCAGTGCTGGTTCGGGCTCTGCTGAAACGCTTCATGACGGCGATGTGTTCAAGTATGGTGATTTGAATTCCGCCATCGGTTGGGATTTTCAATATGGTTATTATATGGAAGAAGCTTGGGTGAAGACGCCCACGCCTGTGGCACCTCCTGCCGCTCCTATTGAACCCGACACGCTGTGTACGACGATTCATCCATTGACATATAGCGAAGATTTTAGCAGTTATACTTCTGATCAAAGTATTCGTCCCCACTTCGCCAGTGCACCCATACCCGAATGCTGGACTGTTATCGGTAACGGCACTGTCCAACATGTTGGTACTGGCTCTTCCACCACGTCCGACTATTTCGGTGGCGTAGGCTATTCCACCAGCACTAACAGTTTTGGTGCTATTGCGGCTAACGATGCGTTCTTCTGCTTGATCGCTAGCCAAATTTACACAGGTACGAACACCAGCCATATCAACGACATGCTCACCACGGGTACCCGTCGTTATGCCATTCTTCCCGCTTTCGATGCTCCTCTGTCGCAAACTGTCCTTACCTTTGACCATCGTACGAATATGGCAGATGCCAATAGCCATCTTGCAGTAGGTTATATCGTGAATGACACCGCTGACTTTGTGGCTCTCGAAACCTACGTGGCTGACAACAAGGTCTTGCATCACGACACGATTCATTTCAGTCAGTATGCCAATATGCCGACCGATGCCCGTCTCACGCTGATGTGGGATGTCGCCAGTACCACCGCCAGCACTACCGGTCCTGGCAACCGCTATTGTGGTATTGACAATCTGAGCGTTGCATTGGAGTCTGCTACGCCTATCGACACTGTTATTCCTGGTCCTACTCCTGTGGAGGCTACCATTTCCGCTAATGACATCCTTTACTGGGTAGGTGAAGGTTCAAATCAGGCTGTCATGGCCGTCAACTGGGCTGACACCGCATTGGCTTGGGGTTACCGCTGGAACGGTACCGCTACTGTGGCTGACATGATGGACCATATTGCTGCTGCTGACCCGCGTTTCAGCTATGTTTTGGGAAGCTATGGCATTGATGACATCAACTATATTGATACTGCCGCCGGTATGACCACTCCGCTGGGTGTTACCCCGTTCAGCTATTGGGAGAGCAAGAATAACGGCGTGATGGACATGGGTCTCGGACAAACGCTTGCCAACGGCGATTTCGAAAAATGGGCAGATCCCGCTGCCGGTGTGGTGGTCGATAGCACATATTGGGAAGGTTGGGGTTGGAGCTACACATACGTCTATCCGATGACCATCTATCCTGTGAGTGTTCCTGTTATCGATACCACGCCTGTTATTCCTATTCCTGAGGAGGCCACTATCGACTTTAGCGAGATTCTTTTCTGGGTGGGTGAAGGTTCCAACGAAGCCGTCATGGCTGTAAACTGGGCTGATACCGCGTTGGCTTGGGGTTATCGTTGGGATGGTACCGCTACTGTGGCTGACATGATGGACCATATTGCCGCTGCTGACCCGCGTTTCAGCTATGTTTTGGGAAGCTATGGCATTGATGACATCAACTATATTGATACCGCTGCTGGCATGACCACTCCGCTGGGTATTACTCCGTTCAACTATTGGGAGAGCAAGAATAACGGCGTAATGGACATGGGTCTCGGACAGCCGCTTGCCAATGGCGATTTCGAAAAATGGGCTGATCCCGCTGCCGGTGTGGTGGTTGATAGCACCTATTATGATGGTTGGGGTTGGATGTACACTTACGTTTATCCGATGACCATCTATCCTGTGACGGTTCCTGACACAACGGGAGGTGGTGTCACGCCTCCTGATCCGCAACACGGTCCTTTCTGCGGTGCTGTGGGCACTGACGGCTGTAACGCTATTGCCGCCAACGACAACCAATTCGTGGCTTGGGCAACGGGCGTGGTGCTTACTCGTGGTCCACAAATGATTACCAATCCTGACGGTCCGTTTGCCTCCTTCGGTGGCGACACCAACGCTATTGGACCGGCTACCATGGATAACACAATGGATGCCGTCAGTCTCGGTGACGGTGGCTCTGCTCTTGTGACCTTCGAGCGTCCTATCCGCAACGGTGAGGGTCCTGACTTCGCCGTGTTCGAGAACTCCTTCAACGACAGCTTCTTGGAACTGGCCTTCGTAGAGGTAAGTTCCGACGGTGAGCATTTTGTACGCTTCCCTGCCACCTCTCTCACCCCGACCGATGAGCAGGTGAGCGGTGCAGTGGGCGGTGTGGATCCCACCATGCTCAACAACTTGGCTGGTAAATTCCGTATTGGTTACGGCACTCCGTTTGATCTCGAAGAGCTGGCGGGTAGCGAAAACCTCAACATCGACAGCATCGTCTATGTGCGCATCATCGATGCCATCGGTACGATTGACCCGCAATACGCTACTTATGACGCATACGGACACATCGTCAACGATCCTTGGCCCACGAACTTCTACTCTTCCGGTTACGACCTGACGGGTGTGGGTGTCATCTACCAACGTCCTGTGGGCATTGAAGACCACGATGTTACGCGCATCACTGTATATCCGAATCCTTGCAACGACCGCATCTACGTCAACCTCGACGAGATTCAAAAGGTGGAGCTCTACAACATGAACGGCCAGTTGTTGGAGATGATGCAACCCAACGACACGCACTTCATGCTCGACATGCAGCAATATCCTGCCGGCATGTACCTGCTGAAGGTCGGCAACGGTGTTCAAAAGATTATGAAAAAATAACCCCTTTTATATTAATGAGCAGCCGGCCCTTTGGGATGATAGGGTTGGCTGAAAACTGGAACGGCTCTGCGATGGCGGGGCCGTTTCTGTTGTGTAGGGCTGCCGCATTGCTCGTAGGGCTGTCGCATTGCGGCAGCCCTACTAATTCGATATGTTTCAAATATTTTTGTAGCGTCAAAAACTAATAACAGCAAAACTACAAAAACGAATAGGAGGAATAATATGCCATATTGAAACATTGGCATACTTTAAGTTTTGATACCGTGGAAAGCAAGAAGAATCGTCTCTATGACGGATTGGAATCACTTGCCAACTATGCAACCATATTCCCCAAGGCCAGACTTAAGAAAGAATGGATTAAAAAGGGCTGGCAGGAATATATTTGTGAGGATTTCCATTTTGCGTATGAGATTACGGTTGATTCTCATGGTGAAACGGTAATCGTCGTCCATGACGCAGTCCATAGTTTTTTGTACTATTAGTTTTCCCTCCTAAACATTTTTCTGCATAAGAGCGTTCGCCACGCCTCCGACACCCGCATCGGCTTGATGGACAGCACGGTGCCGATAGAAGCTTTGCTGAGCCCTGTTTGAGTCAGAATAAAATGTGATTACGCCACGAATGGCTTAAATGGTCAATATCAGCCCTGAAAACGCTTTTCTATTTCGCCACCTCCTTCACAAAACTCATAAACAACGGATGCGGATGCAGCACAGTGCTGGAGTATTCGGGATGGAACTGCGTGCCGATGAACCAGCGGTGTTCGGGGATCTCCACAATCTCAACCAAATCGTTCTCGGGATTCACACCCACGCAATGCATACCGTTCTTTTCGTATTCCTCTTTATACTGGTTGTTGAATTCATAACGGTGGCGGTGGCGTTCGCTGATTTGGGAAGTTCCATAAATCTCCGCCACCTTGCTACCGGCGCGAAGGGTACAGTCGTAGGCGCCCAAACGCATGGTGCCGCCCATGTTGGTCACGGATTTCTGCTCCTCCATCAGGTCTATCACGTTATGTTTTGTAGCCGAATCCATCTCTGAAGAGTTGGCATCGCTGTATTTCAGCACATTGCGGGCAAATTCTATGACCATCATCTGCATACCTAAGCAAATGCCGAAAACCGGAACGTCATGGATGCGCGCATACTCCGCGGCAATGATTTTTCCTTCAATTCCGCGCTGCCCGAAGCCGGGACATATCAGCACGCCCGCCACTTTGGAAAGTTTCTCTCCCACATTCGCTTCGGTGATATTCTCGCTGTTGATGAAATCAATTTTCACCTTCACATGGTTGTAAATACCCGCCAAATTCAAACTCTCGCGAATACTCTTGTAGGCATCCTGCAGGTCATATTTACCCACCAATCCCACTCGTACCTCCTTTTCGGCGGTCTGCTGAAGTTCCAGGAAATGGTGCCAGCCTTTCATATCCGGGGTTTCGCCCACCGGAACGCCAAATTTACGCAAGATGGCGGCGTCCAGACCCTGGCGCTGCATATTGACGGGCACATCGTAAATACTCGGCAAATCCTCGCTCTGTACCACGCACTCTAAATCGACGTTGCAGAAAGAAGCCACCTTTTGACGAATACCATCGGAAAGGTGCTTTTCCGTACGCAAAACGAGCACATCGGGTTGGATACCCGCACCTTGCATCTCCTTCACGGAGTGCTGGGTGGGCTTCGTCTTGAGTTCGTCAGCAGCTCTTAAGTAAGGCACATAGGTGAGGTGTATGCTCACAGCACGGTTACCCAACTCCCACTTCAGCTGACGGATGGCCTCCAAAAACGGCGCCGACTCAATGTCACCAATCGTGCCTCCGATTTCCGAAATCACAAAATCGACATTGTCATCGTCGTCACGCAACATTCTGCGCTTGATCTCATCGGTGATATGAGGCACCACCTGGATGGTCTTGCCCAAATAGTCGCCGTGCCGCTCCTTGTCAATGACCGCTTTGTAGATTTTGCCAGTGGTCACAGAGTTGGCACGGGTGGTACGAATGCCCGTAAAACGTTCATAATGACCTAAATCCAGGTCGGTCTCCATACCATCGACCGTCACATAGCATTCCCCATGCTCGTATGGATTCAGCGTACCGGGGTCAATATTGATATAGGGATCGAATTTTTGGATAGTGATGGTGTATCCCCGCGCCTGCAACAATTTTCCGATGCTGGCCGAAATAATCCCTTTACCCAAGGAGGAAACCACGCCTCCTGTCACGAAAATATATCTTTTCATAAAACTTAATATTTACTGTTCTCTAATTTCTGTTCACTGTTTCATACCAATCCACAAAGCTGCGACAAGCAAGTCGGGCACCTCCTTTGGTGGGATAATGGCCGGAAAAATACCAATCGCCAGGATGGTTCGGAATCGCTTCGTGGAGACCTTCCAACGATTGGAAAACCAGCTCTATCGGACAATGCACATCAGCAGGTCTCAACAATTCGACCATTTTTTCATTCAACTCTTCCGCTGTGAACGGTTCGTACAGCTTTCTGAGCGCTTCCTCGTGATTCTGCAAGCAAGCATCATATACCTGTTTCAACCAATCATCCATCTTCCTCTCTTTCAACAAAGAAATACAGGCTTGGAAGGCGATGAATTCCCCGATACGGCCCATATCAATACCGTAAAAGTCGGGATAGCGGATTTGCGGGGCCGAACTGACCACCACGATTTTTTTCGGATGCAGCCTGTCCAAAATTTTCAGAATGCTCTCCCGCATGGTCGTTCCCCGCACAATACTGTCGTCAATCACCACCAAATTGTCAATATGAGGCCGAATAGAGTTAAAAGTGATATCATAGACGTGTGCCGCCAAATCGTTGCGAGTGTTGCCTTCCGTGATGAAGGTGCGAAGCTTGATGTCTTTCCACACCACCTTCTCGGCACGAACATTCGGCGAAACCGTACGCATACCTTCCACCATTCCGTGATACGCCACTTCCGCGGTGTTGGGGATGTAGGAGAACACGGTGTTCTCCACATCGCCGTCTATCGATTTCAGTATCGAATCCCGAAGTTGGAAACCCAAAGTCTTGCGCTCGCGATGGATGTCGCAGTCGTTGCCCCGACTGAAATAAATCCGTTCAAAAGAGCAGGCCGAATACTTCTCGGCAGGCAACACCTGCTCCAGTCGGATTTCACCTCTCCGGTTGATGATGATGGCCTGTCCGGGCATGAGTTCCTGAATATCCTCCTGCTTCAAATCAAAAGTGGTCTGCAAAACGGGACGTTCGCTGGTGATAGTGCAGATTTCGTCATTCTTATAGTAGAAAGCGGGACGGATTCCCCAAGGGTCGCGCATGGCAAACATCTCGCCACTGCCGGTCATACCGCACATCACATATCCACCGTCAAAATGCGACAACGTGGTCTTCAATACGTTACTCATATCCACGTGATCGTCGATGTAATCAGTTACCTGCTGATTCTCAAGGCCTAACGACAGTGCCTCTTGATAGCAACGCTCCACCTCTCGGTCGAGACGATGTCCCATCAACTCAAGCAGAATGTAGGTATCGCTGTAAACACGAGGATACTGTCCTTTCGAGGTGAGATAATTGAAGACCTCCTCTATATTGGTCATATTGAAATTGCCGCACAAGCAGAGGTTTTTCGCCCGCCAATTGTTACGGCGAAGAAACGGATGCACATATTTCAATCCACCTTTCCCCGTCGTGGAATAACGAAGATGACCCATATACAGTTCGCCGGAGAAGGCGGGGCCTGCGTATGGGTCATCGGGGTCGGGAGCGGATGCCTGGCGGTAGATAGTGTCGAACACCTTAGTGATGGCATCCTTACCTTCGGCTTTCTCCCGGTACATGTATTCGTGACCCGGTGTCTGATGTATGTTGACGCAGGCGACACCGGCACCCTCCTGACCCCGGTTGTGCTGCTTCTCCATCATCAAATAGAGCTTGCCCAGGGCATAATGGCTGTCACCATATTTTTCTTCGTAAAATGCCAGTGGCTTGAGCAGGCGAACCATCGCCACGCCACATTCGTGCTTTAAAATTTCCATTCGTTTGTTATAAAAATAAAAACGGCAAAGATACACTTTTTATTTTTTCGTTCGCTAAAGAATATTTAAAAAAGAAGAGCCGCCACAATGTGACGGCTCTATGTCGATGTAGGGCTGTCGCAATGCGGCTGCCCTACAATGGGGATTTAGAGATTATTTGATATTCGGTTCTTCCAAACCAAGGTGTTGTTTCTTATCAACAGCCTTCAGGATGATACCCAGGATGAGGGCGGCAACGCCGAGACAAGCCAACATCACTAACGGCCAAGTATAGTCGTAGGAGACAGCAGCCTTTTCGGTCACTTCCGCTACTTGTCTTGCAGCTTCTTCCGGCGAAATCGAGCCATTGGACACGGCAAGTTGCGTTTGCTCCTTGATGTCGGCAATAGACTTGGTGATGGCCGGGTTAGTGTTGTCAAGAACCTTACCGATGAGCAGCGGGAAGAGCCACAAACCGATGTTCTGAATCCAGAAGATAAGGGCGTATGCGGAACCGATGATCTTTTCGTCCACCAATTTCGGGACGCTCGGCCACAAAGCAGCAGGCACCAAAGAGAAGGATGCACCCAACACCAAAATGGTGAGGTAAGCCACGATGACACCGCCAGCGGCACTGCCCTTGAATTGCGGCAGAATGAAAGCAAAGGTCAAGTGACAGATAATCAGCAACAAGGAGCCAATCATCAACATGGAAGCAGCTTTACCCTTGTGGTCAACGTAGTTACCCAAAATCGGGGTGATAGCCACGGCCAACAACGGGAACACGGCGAAGATGGTCTCTGCAGTACCGCGCATGAAACCCATCCAGCAATAAACCACCAAAGCTACCACAGCAGCAACCATCAAACCGACTTTCGCAGTTTTGTTTTTGGAGAAATTGCTGGTGAAAGAGCAGACGGCCACAGCCAACATGATGAGGTATTGGATAATGGTCACGGAACTGCCACCCCAGAAAGTATTAGGATCAGCTTCGGTAAGCGTGAGGTTACATTGCAGCATGTTCACCGCATATTTCTGGAACGGGAAGATGGCGCTATAGTAAAGCACGCAGAGGAG
>Ga0265298_10005892_pt1 | contig 15256 bp, 9 predicted proteins | sample AusTroGonzalo_MG_3_FD_193486 | JGI IMG/M metagenome (GOLD analysis project Ga0265298, IMG submission 193486) | Bovine rumen microbial communities from tropical cattle in Woodstock, Queensland, Australia - Gonzalo_01 | ecosystem: Host-associated > Mammals > Digestive system > Stomach > Rumen ... | reverse complement strand
CAGAGAAGCTGATGAGAAAGCTTCCGGGACGCATCGTGGGACAGACGCTCGACAATCGCGGGCAGCGGGCTTTCGTGCTGACACTGCAGGCTCGCGAGCAGCACATACGCCGCCAAAAGGCAACGTCCAATATCTGTTCCAACCAAAGCCTCATGGCACTCTACGTCACGATTTACCTCAGCCTCATGGGCAAGGAGGGCTTGCGTGAAGTGGCGGAGATGAGCTACGCCGGTGCACACAGCCTGCGCGACAAACTCATCGCAACAGGCCTGTTCAAGGAGACTTTCCCGGGACAGCCTTTCTTCAATGAGTTCTGCGTCGATTACGACGGCGACCTCGACGCGCTCCTCGACGAGTGCGTAGCCAACGGCTATCTCGCTGGTGTGAAGGTCGGCGAGAAGACACTCATGCTGGCCGTCACGGAACAACGCTCAACAGAAGAGATTGACGAACTGGTAGAGATTATTCAACAATTTAAGGCAGAGGAGGCAAAGGCATGAACAGAACACTATATGGAAACCTCATCTTCGAGTTGTCGAAGAAAGGACGCAAGGGCTACTCTTTGCCACAGGACTATGACCGCACACACACAACGGCCGAGCTGCCCGAGGCTTTGCGCCGCAAGGAAGCAGCCCGCCTGCCTGAGTGCGACGAACTGACCGTCGTGCGTCACTACACGAACCTCAGTCACAACAACTTCGGTGTGAACGACGGCTTCTATCCCCTCGGCTCCTGCACGATGAAGTACAATCCCGTCATCAACGAAGAGATTGCCGGACTGAAGGCTTTTGCCGGTTTGCATCCCCTACAGCCCGCCGTGACCTGTCAGGGTGCGCTGGAGGTCTATTACAACCTGCAAGAATCGCTCGCAGAACTGGCAGGCTTGAGCGAGTTCACCCTGAATCCCTGTGCCGGAGCGCATGGCGAGCTGACTGGTCTGATGGTCATCCGCGCCTATCACGAAGCGCAAGGGAATAAGAGAACCAAGGTCCTCATTCCCGACTCTGCCCACGGCACCAACCCCGCCTCGGCAGCGGTCTGCGGCCTCGAGGTCGTGGAGGTGAAGAGCCTTGCCGACGGCACCGTTGATGTCGAGCACCTGCGCCAGCTCCTCGATGAGATGGGCGAACAGGTTGCTGCCATGATGATGACCAATCCCAACACGCTTGGCATCTTCGAGCCACACGTGTTGGAGATTACCGAGATGGTTCACAAGGCCGGCGGCCTGATGTACTACGACGGCGCGAACCTCAATGCACTGCTCGGCGAATGCCGTCCCGGCGACATGGGCTTCGACGTGATGCACATCAACCTGCACAAGACGTTCTCCACACCTCACGGTGGCGGCGGACCCGGCAGCGGACCTGTCGGCGTGCGCAAAGGCTTGGAGCAGTTCCTGCCTACGCCTCGTGTCAAGAAGGTTGTCGTTAACTATGATTCCGAAAGCGAGCCAAGCGAATGGGAAGGCTTCATGGTTGACTGGGGAACAGACACTTCACTCGGCTCCGTCGGCAACTTCTTCGGCAACTTTGGCGTGATGCTGAAGGCATACGCCTACATCCTGTCGCTCGGCAGCGAGAACATCAAGCAGGTCGGTCCTTTGGCAACGCTCAATGCCAACTACATCAAGGAACGCCTGAAAGACGATTACCTTCTGCCCATCAAAGGCCTGTGCAAGCACGAGGTGGTCTTCGATGGTTTGAAAGACAAATCGACAGGTGTCACGACAATGGATGTTGCCAAGCGTCTGCTCGACTACGGCTACCACGCTCCCACCATCTACTTCCCGCTGCTCTTCCATGAGAGCCTCATGATTGAGCCAACCGAGAACGAGAGCAAGGAGACCATCGATGCCTTCATCGACGTGATGCACAAGATAGCCGAGGAAGCCAAGACAGACCCCGAGCTGGTCAAGACCGCACCGCACAACACCCCCATCGGCCGTGTTGACGATGTGCTGGCAGCAAAGCAACCTGTTTTGACGTACTGGAAGACGAAAGAATTATAAGGAGATAGAAGAAGATAGAAGACACTTCTTCTATCTTCTAAAAAATAATTCCCACATGAAAGAAACCGACCTTATCATCATCGGTGCAGGCCCGGGTGGCTATAAGGCTGCTGTCCATGCGGCGAAGCACGGCCTCAAAGTCACCATCTTCGAGGACGCTCACGTCGGCGGCACATGCCTCAACGTGGGCTGCATACCGACAAAGACATACGTCCACTCGGCCACTTTTGCCGAAGCCATCGAGCGGCAGCAGCAAGTGGTGGAGCAATTGCGCAGCGGTGTCGAGACCTTGCTCTCGCATCCCAACATCACCCTTATCCGCGAGCGTGCCGCCTTCGCCGATGCCCACACCATCCATAGCAAGAGTGGTGAGGCGTTCACCGCCGAACACATCATCATCGCCACAGGCAGCTCGCCCAAGATGCTGCCCATCCCTGGAGCTGACAGCCCGCGCGTCGTGGATTCGACAGGCTTGCTTGCGCTCAAGGATCTGCCCAAGAAGCTCTGCATCATCGGTGCAGGTGTCATCGGCATGGAGTTCGCAAGCGTCTTCCAACGCTTCGGTTCGGAAGTGACGGTCATTGAGTACCTCAAGGAGTGCCTGCCAATGGTGGATAGCGACATTGCCAAGCGTCTGCGCAAGCTTCTCGAAAAGCGCGGCATTACATTCCGCATGAAGACTGCCGTACAGGACTTGAACGAGATTGATGCCGACATCATCCTCATGGCAACGGGTCGTAAGGCCAACACAGAGGGCCTGAACCTCGAAGCCGCAGGCATCGCCCTTGCTCCGAACGGCACCATCCCCGTTGATGAGCATTTCAGGACCCTCTCTAACTCCCCCTTAAAGGGGGAGAATTCAAGTCAGGAAGTCTCCCCTTTAAGGGGAGATTTAGAGGGGTCTATCTTTGCCATTGGCGACGTCAACGGCCGCCAGATGCTGGCTCATGCTGCAGAGATGCAGGGCATACATGTCGTGAACCAAATTGTAAATAGTAAATCGTCAAACAGTAAATGTATTGACAACATTCGCTTCGACGTGATGCCTGCCGCCATCTTCACCCAGCCCGAGGCCGCCTGTGTAGGCCCCACGGAAGACCAGCTAAAGGAAGCCGGCACACCGTTCGAGTGCCACAAGTCCTTCTACCGTGCCAACGGCAAAGCTTTGGCGATGAACGAGACGGAGGGCATGGTGAAGCTCTGCTGCGAACCGGACGAAAGGCGCATCCTCAGCGCACATGTCTTCGGCGCACATGCCGCCGACATCGTGCAGGAAGTGACTGCCTACATCACTCTTGGTGCCACACTTCGCCAGCTCCGCGACACCGTCCACATCCACCCCACCCTCTCAGAAGTGCTGATTGAGGTGAACTGAACCGACAGACTATTCCAGTGGGATTTCAGGATGCTGCACGGCTAAGGGCAGGTCTTTCTGCGAGAGGTAGAACATGTAGAGGATGACATCCTTCGTGCCACGGTTCTCGCCGTGGTGGATGGTGCCGACCATCTCCACAACGGCCTCGCCTTCATGCACCACTTTCTCCTTGCCATCCTGACCGATGATGGTTAGCTCGCCCTGAACCAGCACACCGTAGTTCATGGCAACGTGGTGATGCCAGCCCAGCTTCTTTCCTGCCGGGAACACATACTTCACAGCCACCAGCTCGGGGCGGCCCTGAAAGTAGTCGGGCAGTTCCACTCCGTCCCAACTCTGGCTGGTGCGAATCAGTTCGGTGCTCTGCACCTGCCGTTCAGAATTATCTTCAGAAGCCTGGCCATCCTTGCAGGAGGTCATTACACTTGCGCCGCAAATAAGGGTGGCGGCGAGCACCCAATTCATAATCTTCTTCATAAGTAAATGATTTTAGTTTCGGGAGTTATAATATGGAGTTAAATAGGGAGTTAAGCACTTCGTGCTGGAAGTTAAGCCAGCAAAGCTGGCAGGACGATAGTGTTGGATGCTGCTGGCATATTTGGTATTGTCCATTTTAACTCCCGCGAGCGGAGCGAGTTAACTTCCACTTTTACTTCCATTTTTACTTCTGGAAGTTCAGTATTATATGTAATAGCAAGTGAAAGAAGCTGCCCCTTAGAGCAGCTTCTTTGTTAATTTATCGAGCATGTCCGTTGTCATGTCCTCGAGGCCGAACTTGTGCTCCCAGTCCCATTCCTGGCGAGCGCATGTGTCGTCCATCATGTCCGGCCAAGACTCGGCGATGGATTGTTTCAAGGGGTCAACGTCATAGACCATCTCGAACTCGGGCTTGTGCGCCTTGATAGCCTTGTAAATCATTTCGGGGTCGAAGCTCATGGCGGCGATGTTGAAGCCGTTGCGGTGCTTGAGGCGCGACGGGTCGGCCTCCATCAGCATCTGTGCCGCATGGAGGGCATCGGGCATATACATCATGTCCATGCGAGTGCCGGCCTTGATGGGGCAGGTGAAGCGCTCGCCGCGAACGGCATAGTAGTAGATATCGACGGCATAGTCGGTGGTGCCGCCGCCTGGAGGTGTGACGTATGAGATGATGCCGGGGAAGCGGACGCTGCGCGTGTCAACGCCATATTTGTGGAAGAACCAGTCACTCAAGAGCTCGGTCGTCACCTTCGACACACCATAGATGGTGCGCGGACGCTGCACGGTGTCCTGCGGTGTCATGTCGTGGGGCGTGTCAACGCCGAACGAGCCGATGGAGCTGGGGGTGAAGACGGCGCACTTGTTCTCGTGTGCAATCTCCAAGATGTTCCAAAGTCCGTCGATGCCAATCTTCCAGGCCAGGCGGGGCTTCGACTCTGCCACGACGGAGAGCAGGGCGGCAAGGTTATAGATGGTGTCTATGTTGTACTTCTTCACCGCATCGACAATACTCTGTGCATTGACAACGTCGGCAATGGCAGAGGGGCCGCTTTCGAGGAGTTCGCCCTTAGGCTCGGCACCGGTGATGTAGCCCGCCACAACATGTTCGTTTCCGTAAAGACTTCTAAGGTGCATCGCCAGCTCAGAACCAATCTGTCCTGTTGAGCCGATAATAAGGATGTTCTTCATGAATGGATAGTGGTTATAGGTTATTGGTTATAGGTTATTGGTTATTGGTTATTGAAGGATATTGAAGCGTATTTAGTTTAGCACATGCAAAGTTACAAAAAAAATGAAGAACGAAGAGCGAAGAATGAAGTTTTTTTTGTAATTTTGCATGACAAATCATTCCAAAGCCCTCAATAACCTATAACCCATAACCTATAAACATTAACACTAACACTATGTACGGAAAAATGAAACAGCATCTCAGCCAGACGCTCGCTGAGATTCGCGAAGCTGGACTCTACAAAGAGGAGCGTCTCATCGAAAGTCCGCAGCGGGCAGCCATACAGGTGAAAGGCAAGGAAGTGCTCAACTTCTGTGCCAACAACTACCTCGGCCTCTCCGACCATCCCCGCCTCATCGAGGGAGCAACCAAGATGATGGCTGAAAGGGGCTTCGGCATGTCGAGCGTACGCTTCATCTGCGGCACGCAGGACATCCACAAGCAGCTCGAGGCTGCCATCAGCGACTACTTCAAGACCGAGGACACCATCCTCTATGCCGCTTGCTTCGATGCCAACGGCGGTGTCTTCGAACCGCTCTTCACCGAGGAGGACGCCATCATCAGCGACGCCCTCAACCATGCCAGCATCATCGACGGCGTGCGCCTCTGCAAGGCAAAACGCTACCGCTACGCCAACGCCAACATGGAGGAGCTGGAGAAGTGCCTGCAAGAGGCACAGGCACAGCGTTTCCGCATCATCGTCACCGACGGCGTGTTCTCGATGGACGGCAACGTTGCTCCGATGGACAAGATTTGCGACCTCGCCGAGAAGTACGATGCTCTGGTGATGGTGGATGAGAGCCACTCGGCAGGCGTTGTGGGCAAGACGGGTCACGGCGTGAGCGAGCTGACCGACACCTACGGACGTGTCGATATCTACACCGGCACGCTGGGCAAAGCCTTCGGCGGCGCATTGGGCGGCTTCACCACGGGTCGCAAGGAAATCATCGACCTGCTGCGCCAGCGTTCGCGTCCCTACCTCTTCTCCAACTCACTGGCTCCCTGCATCATCGGTGCCTCTCTGGAAGTCTTCAAGATGCTCAAGGAATCGAACGAGCTGCACGACCGCCTCGTGGAGAATGTCAACTACTTCCGCGACAAGATGATTGCCGCCGGCTTCGACATCAAGCCCACACAGAGCGCCATCTGCGCCGTGATGCTCTACGACGCAAAGCTCTCGCAGGTCTTCGCTGCCAAGATGCAGGAGGAAGGCATCTACGTCACCGGCTTCTACTATCCCGTCGTGCCGAAGGGCGAAGCCCGCATCCGCGTCCAGCTCTCCGCCGGCCACAAGCGCGAACACCTCGACAAGTGCATCGCCGCCTTCATTAAAGTAGGTAAGGAACTCGGCGTGCTGAAGTGACAACATTAGCACGCCAAGGTATCCCTCGCGGCGTGCTGAAGAGAGTTGTTTCGCCTGTTGAAACACTTTGTTTCACGGGCGAAACAAACAGTTTCCACGTGCGAAACAACTTTTTTAGGCGAAGCACGAAAAAAGCCCCCTGCACCATAAATGCAGAGGGCTTCACTATTATCCCCCCCCTCCTCCGAGGAGGGGTTGTTTACCACTCGTTGTCCCAGACGTTGACGTCCTTGTTTTCCTTTGTCAGGATTTGGCCTTCTTCCGTGATGGTATTCGAGCTGTTCCTATCAATAACAAGCGATGCCTGCACCATCACGTTTGCTGTTGTGCCAAGCACTACCACTAAGCAAGCTGGCTGAGAATATGTCTTTTTCATTGTCTAATCAAATTAAGAATTAAAAAAGAAGAGTTAAGAATTAGAACAATGCCTTGCGGCCATTCACGATGTTCACGCCTTTCTGCGTCTTGCTGATGCGCTGACCTGCGAGGTTGTAAATAGAACTTTCAACTTTCAACTTTCCATTTTCAATTTCGCTGATGCTTGTTGCATCGTCTTCGCCAAAGCCATAGAAAGGCTTGACTTCATTAGGGATAATGAGGTAGCCCTTGCCGACAGGAACTGTAACATCACTGCCTACAAGATAGAAACCAACGACATCGTTCTTGCTGGCAAGAGCATAGATGTTACCAGCAGCGCCAGTGACAGAGCCATCGGATGCGAGCATGTCGTTGTCTGTGCCAAGACTGACAGAACCAGAAGCAGGAGAGAAGCTATATGTGCCTGTGTTCTTCAAGACAACAGCCTCGCCCTCGGGAATAGCTTCGACAAGCTCAAGATGAACATAGTCTGTCTGCACCTGACAAGCGTATGCCTCTACGCCATCGGGGATTTCAGAGATATTGTAAGGAGCAACAAAGGTGGTATAGTCAGCATCGCCAACGGTAGCACCAACAAGACCGACATACTCTAAACGGAAGTTGTCGAAGATGATTACATGCCCACCAGTCACATTTGGAGACTGTACGCCAAGTGTCAATTCGCCATTGCTGCCAACGGTGCAGAGAACTTCGTTCCAGTAACAACCAACCTGGAAATACTCTGGGTTATCAAACGTGTTTTCTGGCAGTTTTGTTGTCCAAGGCAAGACAGATTCTGAACTGCGTTCCACCAGTGTGGACTTCTGTCCGTTTGCCACGAGGTAAGCCTTGTTAGCAGCATCACCACCGTTATTGTAGCCTTGCACCTTCACGCGATAGCGGCCAGGAGTCAGTCCTGTTACCGTCTGTGTCCATGAAAACGCATCGTTCCATGAGTAGCCATAGACATCACAAACAAAGTCTGCGTGGTTGTCGTTACGTCCCATAAGGAGGAGTCTCCCGTCACTATACTTATAGTTAGCATGGTTGCAGGTCCAATCCAGCTGCTCAGAATCCTGATTAGTTCCTTCCTTGCGCTCACGTTGGTTGAAGCCTGGCATCTTTATCTTGTAGGTCAAATCCACAGGGTTTGACTCCGAAGCGGTTGCCATTGCTGCTGCTGCCATTGCGTCTCGCTGTGCCTCAGTAACGAATATCCATTGGTTGTAGGGGTCTGTTGCATCTGTACAATTGGTATTCACTCGTGCGTATGTGGAAGGCGCAAAGCCAACAAGCTCTTTCGTCCCATAGCCGTTGCCCGAGTTGTTGCCTTTATTATCACCATTTTTTGCCCAAGTGTAGATGCCATTAGCTGCATCCTGCTTAAAGAACTTCCAGCCATTGCCGCTTGTATCGCAGTACCCACTATGGTTTAATTGATTGTTTACTCCCCAGTTTCCATTGCATAGCCATGTTACAATACTATTGTAGTGTCCGCTTTCATAAGTATTCTTTGGTGTGGTAACCTTGATGCCAGGGAAGCCTACGGCTGCATGTGCGCCCCAATCATCACCACCACAGAACCAACGGCCTGTACCAACATTATATATATAGAAGCCGTCTGCACGATTATCAACAGAGTAAGTTGCATAATTGTTATCGTCGGTTCCAACCACAGACTCGCTAATCATGGTAAAGATAGTTGGCTGGGTGCTCTTTTCTGCCATGTGCTGCTTCAAAGCAAGGACGGCTGCATCGCGGGCAGCATTTACTTCTGTTTGTGAACTTGCAGTCTGTAGGGCGGCATCAGCAGCAGAAGTATCAGTACCTTTTCCCTTAGCATAAGCAATTGTCTTGATAGCTTCTTCCATATTGAGATATAATCCGGAAGGATAGTCCTCAAGCTTCTGGACAATGATATTATCGAAGCAGAACCTGTAATCTACAGCGTCTGCTACAAAGCCAAACTGAAGCAGGAGGTTCTCTGTGGCTTGTGCTGCCGTGAAGTCCATGCTGATTAGCTGGTCGGTCGTTGCTGTGTGGGGCAGTGATGAACGTGCTAAGACACCATTGCTGCCGCCCAGGGAGTTACCATTCTCTGTGAAGTCCTGGTCGTTAGAGACTGTGTTCAAGACTACGGCACGCATGAAGTTGTTTTCGCTCTTGTCACCCTGCCATGTGTCCCAAGCATCGCAAGAGAAGCGGAAGCTGAAGTTGTACTTCTTCCCACTCGTCACACTTACTGAGGTATGGAAAGGTTCATTGTATGCCGAACCACGGTATGGGTCAAGCCTGTTCCTGCCATCTACATAGAAGCGGCTGGCGAAACATCCTGTCTTGCTGTCAGGACATGTCCAATTGGTCATGTTGGTATAGTTGCCCTCGACCACCATTGAGCCGACATTGGACAAGCTGCCGTTTGTGTACTTGTAGAGCTGTCCATCCTCCAGGCAGTGAATAACCTTACCGTTATAGACAGGGGTGAAGGCTGCCTGTCCGTCGGGACTAAGCTGGAAGTTCCTACCATCAACTGCAGAATAGTATGTACCACCACCTACTTTATCACGAAGTCCACCCTTACCATCGCTGCTTACGATGGGCTGGAGGTCCATGACAAGCGTCTCGCCCTCATAAATCTTAAAGCTATAAAGCTTCATGAAGCTGACAGACTTGTCGCGGCTGTTGCCGTCAGCACCTGCTGTGTTCAGGTCGAAGATGTAGAGGCTGTTGGTGCAGTCCTCGACGGTGCCGGATGCCGTGATTGTTGCGGCAGCACTGGTTGCTCCGTCCTTCGTGAATGTGGCTGTATTGCCAGATGCTTCGACCTTTATGCGTTGCCCCATCGGGATGACTGTCGAGCCGACCGTCTCGCTGTTTGTACGGTTATAGCATCCTTTGTTGCCGCCGCTATCCTTTCCCGTTCTGGAGAAAAGGACGAAGGCCTTCTGCGTCCAGTTGCTCTGCCTGGCACCGAAGAGTGCTTCCCAATCCTTTTTTGTGTTTTCTGTGATATTACATTCTAAAACGATTTTGGTATTGGACTTTGGCTTGTAGCCTGTATTAATATAGGGGACATTCTCTGCGCCCCAATCGTCAAACATCTTCGTCGTAGTCTCAATGTACTCGATGTCTGTGTAAGGCGCAGAAGCGACTCGGAGGTACTGAACCCGCGGTACAACGCCATACTCCTCATAACTGCCGCTGCTGTTCTTGGCATAGACCTTGCTGTCAGCCTTATTATAGACAAAATCTTCAGTGGCTGAGGCGATATTGTCAACCACCTGTTGTGCCCTACCCGGCATTATGCAAAACAGGGCTAAGAGGAAAAGTAATCCTTTCTTCATAAGATTTATTTATTTGGTTAATATAATCCTTTTACCTTATTATATATATGCACACGCAACGCACACGCGCACAAATCGGGTGCAAAGTTACACTTTTTATACATTTACCCCACTTCCCCGCTTGTTAATTCATGTTAACAAAGCATAGTTCCGCACAAAAAAGGTAAAAAGGGACAGAAAAAGGATATCGTTTTAACCCAAATCGGCCAAATAAATAACGTCTGTTCGACGAATCAATCCATACATATAATTCGCGATAATTCATGGTTAATTACATGGCAATTTGTGTTTATATAAAACATGTAATTATCACAAACACCCCATGAATTGAACATGAATTTATGTCCTTTGGCGAAGATAAACATGGAACGAAAGAGGCCTGATTTTTATATACAATTGCGCGAAAGCGGTCGCTAACATGGTAAAAGCAACATGTCTGCGACCGTTTTCGCGCATTATTCTTGGCTGTTTGAAGAAAAAGAAGTACCTTTGCGGCATAAGTCATGCAATAATAATCGAGATGGTATGAATAAGCTTTTCATTGGACGCGAGAAAGAACAGCAGCAGATGAAGGAATACCTCAACTCTGAACAATCTGAATTCATTGCTGTATATGGACGTAGGCGCGTAGGCAAGACGTTCCTCATACAAAAAGTCATCGGTAACAACTATGCTTTTTATGTGGCAGGCATGAACAAGGTTTCGATGCCCATTCAGTTGAAGAACTTCATGCAAGGCATCAGGAAGAACAATCCTGAAGTGCCTCTTGCCAAGACATGGCTTGATGCTTTCATGGCATTGGAGAACTATTTGGAATCCCTGCCGGAAGGAAAGAAGATTGTCTTTATCGATGAAATGCCTTGGATGGACACCCCTCGCTCCAATTTCATTAGTGGCTTGGAGCATTTCTGGAATTCATGGGCATCATGGCGCGATGACATCAAATTGATAGTCTGCGGCAGTGCAACGTCGTGGATTATCAACAACCTAATTAAGAATAGAGGCGGCCTTCATAACCGTGTAACCCACAAAATTCCGCTGAAACCCTTTACGCTAAAAGAGTGCCAGATGTATTTTGATGCACGGGGATTTCGCCTGCAGGCAAAGCAGATTGCCGAATGCTATATGGTTCTTGGTGGTGTGCCTTTCTACCTGTCTAAAATGAACAAGGGCGAAGGCGTGGCTCAGAACATCGACAGGCTTGTTTTTGCTGAGGATGGCGAACTGCATGACGAGTTCCAAAGTTTGTACAACTCGCTATATAAGAATGCCACCAACCACATCAAAATAGTTACTGCATTGGCAACCAAAGGAAAGGGGCTGACCAGACAGGAAGTTCTTGAAAAGACTAAACTTTCCGATAATGGCAAGTTCTCCATGATGCTTGAAGAGTTGGAGAGTTGTGGGTTTATCCGCAGTTATGAACCTTTCAACATGACAAACGGAAAACAGAACTCAGAGGAAAGAAAAAGCACAGATACGCTTTACCAGCTTGTTGATTCCTTCACCTTGTTCTACTTTCAGGTCATGAAGAAAGCAGATGCCCACGATGCCAATTATTGGTCAAACAATCAAAACTCCCATGTCTATAGCACATGGAGTGGACTGTCGTTTGAGATGCTTTGTTTGAACCATGTGGAGCAAATCAAGAAGGCATTGGGCATATCCGGCATAACAGCCAATGTTTTTTCGTGGTTTGGAAAAGGGAAACAGCGTTCTGCACAGATAGACATGCTTATTGACCGTGCAGACAGGACTATCAACATCTGTGAAATGAAGTTCTGGAACAGGCCATACACAATGACCGCCAAGGACGAGTATGACATTGAACGCAAAGTCTCAACATTCATCGAGACCACAAAAACAGACAAGAATGTCATTGTGACCATGATAACGACCAAGGGCATTGACAGGAATGAGCATTCTGAATGCATCCAACGTGAGCTTACCTTGGACGATTTGTTTTGCTGATGACAAAGTGCTTCCCTCTATAAACTTAAAAACGTCAGCAAAAGCACACAAACACCTTCATCAGTGTCCGTTCTCGGCGAGGAACTTGATGCGGACGAGCTTGATTTCCTCTTCGGTGTACTCGTCTTCGTCGTCGGCAAACTCGTCGTAGGCATCGTCGATGTTGTTGTCCTCCGCTTCGCGGAAATAGTCGTAGATGTCCTGCATGTGGTCGTCGTCCATCACCTCGCGGATGTAGTAATCGAGATTGAGCTTGGTGCCGCTATCGACAATGGAATAGATGATGTCGAGCAGTTCGTCGAGGGTGATGCCTTTTGTCTTGGCAATCTCCTCGAGGTCCACCTGCCTGTCGATGGCATGGACGATGCTGAGTTTGTCGGCACTCTTGCTGGCGACGGAGCGGATGCGGAAATCCTCGAAGCGGTCTATCTCGTTCTCTTCGCAGTAGCGGGCGATGAGCTGGCAGAACTCGGCACCGTAGCGGTTGGCCTTGCCCACACCCACACCCTTGATGTTTTGCAGCTCCTCGATGCTGGTGGGATAGGACGTTGCCATGTCCTCGAGCGATGGGTCCTGGAAGATGACGTAGGGCGGGAGATTCTTTCGGCGGGCAACATCGCGGCGCAAATCCTTGAGCATGGCGAAGAGTGTCTCGTCGAGCACAGAAGTACCCTCGCCTGCCACATCGTTGAAGTCGTCGAACTCGCGGTCTTCGGTGATGTAGAAGTCTTCGGGGTTTTTCATGTACTCGCGTCCCTCGGGTGTGATACTGAGCAAGCCGTAGTTCTCGATGCCTTTCTGTATATAGCCCGATATCATGGCCTGACGGATGACGGCGTTCCAGAACGGCGCCTCGTGGTCGTCGCCACAGCCAAAACAGCTGAGTGCTTCGTGGCGATGCGCTATCACATCGTCCGTCTCGTTGCCCACGAGAATGTCGATGATGTGTTGTGTCTTGAAGCCCTCCTTGACGGCATTGATGACACGCAGCACAAGCAGCAGCTCGTCGGCAGCCTCCACCCTCTCGCGCGGATGCAGACAGTTGTCACACTTACCGCAGTTTTCGGGTTCGTATTCTTCGCCGAAGTAGTGAAGCAGGAACTTGCGGCGGCAGACGGATGTCTCGGCATAGGCCGCTGTCTCTTGCAGCAGTTGCCGCCCGATGTCCTGCTCTGCCACAGGCTTGCCCTGCATGAACTTTTCGAGCTTGCGCAGGTCGTGGGGAGAGAAGAAGGTGAGGCAGATGCCTTCGCCGCCGTCACGACCGGCACGTCCTGTCTCCTGATAATAGCCTTCGAGACTCTTGGGGATGTCGTAGTGGATGACGTAGCGCACATCGGGCTTGTCAATGCCCATGCCAAAGGCGATGGTTGCCACGATGACATCGATGCGCTCCATGAGGAAGTCGTCCTGCGTCTGTGCTCTTTCCGCCGTCTCCATGCCGGCATGGTAGGCACGCGCAGAGATATTGTTGGTGCGCAGCATCTCTGCCAGTTCCTCCACGCGGCGGCGGCTCAGGCAGTAGATGATGCCGCTCTTGCCTTTGTTCTGGAGCACAAAGCGCGTGATGTCCTTATCGACATCCTTCGTCTTCGGACGTATCTCGTAATAGAGGTTGGGACGGTTGAAGGAGCTTTTGAACTCCGTGGCGTCGGGGATGCCGAGGTTCTTCTTGATGTCGGCACGCACTTTGTCCGTCGCGGTGGCTGTCAGGGCGATGATGGGTGCACGTCCTATCTGCTCGGACAGGGGGCGGATGTTGCGGTACTCAGGACGGAAGTCGTGTCCCCATTCCGAGATACAATGCGCCTCATCGACGGCATAGAAGGAGATTTTCGTCTTGGCAAGGAAGCGGACATTCTCTTCCTTGTTCAGCGATTCGGGAGCTACATAGAGCAGCTTTGTGCGTCCGTTGCTGATGTCCTGCTTCACCGTGTCAATCTGTCCTTTGGTGAGCGAGGAGTTGAGGTAGTGCGCAATGCCGTCGTCGTCCATAAGCTGGCGTATGGCATCCACCTGGTTCTTCATCAAGGCAATAAGCGGAGAGACCACGATGGCAGTGCCCTCGCTGATGAGTGCGGGCAGCTGATAGCAGAGCGACTTGCCGCCGCCAGTGGGCATGAGCACGAAGGTGTCCTTGCCATCGAGCAGGTTGCGAATGATGGCTTCCTGGTCACCTTTGAAGGAATCAAAACCGAAGTAATGCTTCAGCTGTTCTGTCAAGTTTATCTCTGTCATTTGGGTGGTATTAGGGTGGTATTAGAAAAAGCGTTAGACAAAGATACGGCTTTTTGCCCAAACCACCAAATAATTTAAGATAAAAATGAAAGAATGAAAGAATAAAAGAATGAAAGAGCAAAAGAATGAAAGAATAAAAGAATGAAAGAGCAAAAGAATGAAAGGATGAAAGAAGAGCGAATAGTTCCCCTTTCATTTTTTCATTTCTTCATTTCCTCATTCTTCTTTATTTGCTCTTCGGCATACTGGCGGGTGATAGTGAGCTCCTTTTCGTGTTCGGAGGGGGCATTGTACTGTGCCTCTATCATAATGCTCTCCATGATGGAGCGCAGGCCACGGGCACCAAGCTTGTATTCCACCGCCTTATCGACGATGTAGTCCAGTGCCTCCTCTTCGAAAACGAGCTTGATGCCGTCCATAGCAAAAAGCTTCACCTGCTGCCTGACGAGCGAGTTCTTCGGCTCGGTCAGGATGCGGCGCAGGGCTTCGCGGTCGAGGGGGTTCAGATAGGTCAGCACCGGCAGACGGCCTATGATTTCTGGAATGAGTCCGAAGCTCTTCAAGTCCTGCGGCACGATGTACTTCATCAGGTTCTTTGAGTCGATGCGCTGCTGGTTCTGCACGCTGTCGTAGCCCACCACATGGGTGTTGAGGCGCTGCGCTATCTTGCGTTCGATGCCGTCGAAGGCTCCACCGCAGATGAACAGGATGTTGCGCGTATCGACGTGTATGTACTCCTGGTCGGGATGCTTGCGTCCGCCCTTTGGCGGCACATTGACGATGGAACCTTCCAGCAGTTTGAGCAGTCCCTGCTGCACGCCTTCGCCACTCACGTCACGGGTGATGCTGGGGTTGTCCTGCTTGCGGGCTATCTTGTCTATCTCGTCGATGA
>Ga0265298_10005891_pt1 | contig 15260 bp, 17 predicted proteins | sample AusTroGonzalo_MG_3_FD_193486 | JGI IMG/M metagenome (GOLD analysis project Ga0265298, IMG submission 193486) | Bovine rumen microbial communities from tropical cattle in Woodstock, Queensland, Australia - Gonzalo_01 | ecosystem: Host-associated > Mammals > Digestive system > Stomach > Rumen ... | reverse complement strand
GCGAAAGGACAGCGGCAGCGAAAAGGAACTGAAATACCTTAGCTCAATTATGAAGAATGTTTCGTATACTGACAATATTATTGCCCGGACTCTTCAGCTGAGCAAAACCGAGCAGTCAGTAAAGCTGAACAGAAAGAAAGTTGATATAAAAGCTCTCGTGGAGAAGTCCGCCGAGAAATACCGCACAGTGCTTGAAGAAAAAGAAATAGAACTGGTAACGAAAGGTGGCGGAGAGGTAAATGCTGATGAGGATATCCTTGAAACAGCAGTGGAAAACCTCATATCCAATGCTGTAAAGTATACTTCAACAGGAGGAAAAATAAGCGTGACTGCGGATAATAAGCGCTTATGCGTCGTAAATGACATAGACGAGGATATCGATACAAAGGATCTGCTCATGCCCTTTGTAAAGGGCGATAAGGCACGCAGCGACAAACAGAGTCACGGTCTCGGGCTTGCCATAGCTTCGGCAGCTGCCGCACAGAACGGATTCAGACTGAAAATAGACTGCAGGGATAAAAAATTCACCGCTGTCATAGATTTTTGATTTGGGGTAAACTAAAACAGCCTGAACAGTAATGTTCAGGCTGTTTCTTATACTCAGGATATAACCGCTTTTTTCATTTCCCTTACGTACTCGCCGACATAAGGTGCAGCTTCCCTGCCGTACTTTTCCAATATTTTTATTATTGCCGAGCCCACGATAGCTCCGTCGGAAAGACCTGCCATAGCTTTTGCCTGCTCCGGCTTGGATATACCGAAGCCAACAGCACAGGGCACATTCGTGTTTTCACGTATCACCTTTACGATATCTCCGATATTTGTGTTTATCTCGCTTCTTACACCTGTAACTCCGAGACTTGATACGATATATATGAAGCCGCTTGCTTCCTTTGCTATCATTGCTATACGGTTCTCGGAAGTAGGAGCTATCAGTGATATCAGGTCAACTCCGTACTGCTTTGCAACAGCTGAGAACTCTTCCTTCTCTTCAAAGGGAAGGTCCGGAAGTATGATACCGTCCACCCCTGTCTCACAGCAGCGAGCCATAAAGCGCTCAGCATCATAGGAAAATACAACATTGGCATAGGTCATGAACACAAAGGGTATCTTTACATCTCTGCGAAGCTCCTTTACCAGCTCAAAGACCTTGTCTGTAGTTACTCCGCCTGCAAGTGCGCGGATATTTGCTCCCTGTATCACGGGACCCTCTGCGGTGGGATCTGAAAAAGGTATGCCCAGTTCGATGAGGTCCGCTCCGTTCTCAGCGGCTGCACGTATTACCTTTGCAGTAGTCTCAAGATCCGGGTCTCCGCAGGTAATGAACGGTATGAATGCCTTTCCGTCCGCAAAGGCAGCTTTGATATTACTCATGGATATCCTCCCCTCTGTATCTTGCGATAGCGGCACAGTCCTTGTCACCGCGTCCGGATACTGTAACGATTATTATCTTGTCCTTGTCCATTGTCGGTGCAAGCTTCATAGCATAGGCGATCGCATGAGCTGACTCGATGGCAGGGATTATTCCCTCTGTACGTGAGAGGTACTCAAAAGCGTTTACAGCTTCATCATCTGTTACCGGAACATATTCAGCTCTGCCGATGTCATGGAGATGTGCGTGTTCCGGACCTACACCGGGATAGTCGAGACCTGCGGAGATAGAATAAACAGGAGCTATCTGACCGTACTCGTCCTGACAGAAATAGGACTTCATACCGTGGAATATACCTATTCTTCCGGTATTTACCGTAGCGGCAGTCTCGAAAGTATCAATGCCTCTGCCTGCTGCCTCGCAGCCTATAAGGCGTACCCCCTCATCGGGAATGAAGTGATAGAAGCTTCCTATGGCATTGGAGCCGCCGCCTACACAGGCTATGACAGCGTCGGGAAGTCTTCCCTCTGCTTCAAGTATCTGCGCTCTCGCCTCACGGGAGATAACAGCCTGAAAGTCACGCACTATCGTGGGGAACGGGTGAGGTCCCATAACAGAACCGAGACAGTAGTGTGTATCGGAGATACGTGATGTCCACTCGCGCATAGCCTCTGATACAGCGTCTTTAAGAGTAGCGGTACCGCTCTTTACGGGAATTACTTCGGAGCCGAGGAGCTTCATGCGGTAAACATTGAGAGCCTGACGCTTTGTGTCCTCCTCGCCCATGAATACCACGCACTCCATATCGAGGAGAGCAGCGGCTGTAGCGGTCGCAACTCCGTGCTGACCTGCTCCGGTCTCTGCGATAAGGCGTGTCTTGCCCATTTTCTTGGCAAGAAGAGCCTGACCGAGAACATTGTTTATCTTATGTGAGCCTGTATGGTTGAGATCCTCACGCTTGAGGTATATCTTTGCTCCGCCTAGTTCACGGGTCAGCTTGTCCGCACGGTAAAGCAGAGACGGTCTGCCTGCGTAATTGTTGAGAAGTTCTGTGAGCTCACGGTTGAATTCGGGATCATTTTTATAGTGGTCGTAAGCCTGTTCAAGCTCAATGACCGCGTTCATAAGCGTTTCGGGGATGTACTGACCGCCGTGAACGCCGAATCTTCCTTTTGAATTTGACATATCATCTTTCCTTTCCTTATTTTACAGCCCTTACAGCCTCTGCAAAGGCAGCCATTTTATCATAGTCCTTGAACCCATCAGTTTCAAGGCAGGAGCTTGCGTCCAGCGCATACGGTTTAAAAGCCTTTATGGCTTCTGCGGCATTTTCGGGAGTTATCCCCCCTGCAAGGAAGAATTTCCGCTTTATACCGCTGATAAGCGACCAGTCAAAGACTTCTCCGGAGCCCCCGCCGGAATCAAGGAGAACAAAGTCAGCACAGCAGCTCTCAGCTCTTTCGCAGTCAACTGTACTGTTTATCCTGAAAGCCTTTATAACAGGTATCCCCAGACTTTTCAGTGCCTTTATGTCCTCTTCGCTCTCATCGCCGTGGAGCTGAGCTGCCTTTACAGCTCCGCTCTTTACGGCGGAAACGATATTCTCAACTGATTCATTAACGAAGACACCGACCGGGATTATCCTTTTATCGAGAAGCTTTGTCAGTCCTGCGGCTTTTTCCGGAGCGATATAACGCCTGCTCTTTTCCGCGAAAACATAACCGATATAATCCGGAAGCAGCCTGTTTGCGTACTCTATGTCCTCCCTGCGGCGAAGTCCGCACATTTTTATCTTAGTCATATTATCCTTTCAGCTCTGCAAGCTTTGCCTTTTTGTCAGCTGCTCTCATGAGGGTCTCACCGATAAGCACCGCATTCACGCCGGCTTCACGGAGAAGTCTTATATCCTCTGCCGACCTGACGCCGCTCTCGGAGACGAAGCTCACGGCTTCGGGAGCAAGCTCCCGAAGCCTGCGGCTGTTGCCTGTATCTACGGAAAAGTCTTTAAGATTGCGGTTATTCACTCCGATAATGCGGGAGCCAGCAGCAACAGCCGCGCGAAGCTCCGCTTCGTCGTGAGCTTCGACGAGAGCCGATATGCCCAGCTCGTCGCAGATACCGATATATTCGCTTATCTGCTGCTGTGAAAGTATGGAGCAGATAAGCAGGACAGCCTTTGCACCGAGAAGCTTTGCCTCATATATCATGTATTCGTCTACTGTGAAATCCTTTCGTATACAGGGTATACCTACGGCTGAGGCTATCTCACGGAGATACTCGTCGCTGCCGAGGAACCATTTCGGCTCCGTGAGGACTGATATACAGTCAGCTCCTGCAGCCTCATACTCCTTTGCGATATCAAGATAGGGGAAATCCTCCGCGATAATGCCCTTTGACGGTGAAGCCTTCTTGCACTCGCATATAAAAGCGATATCTTCCTTTTTCAGTGCCTTTTCAAATTCAAAGCTTCCCTTAGGCAGTTCAAGGGCAAGTCTTTTTACCTCTTCCGCCGGGAGCTTTTTCTTAGCCGCAGCAACACGCTCACGGGCGTAGTCTGCAAGCTGATCGAGAATAGTCATGCCGCACCTCAGTCCTGTGATTCAGCTATGAACTTATCCATTACCGCAAGGGCAGCACCGCTGTCGATAAGCTCCGCAGCCTTTCTGACACCATCAGCCATAGACTCAGCCTTGCCGCCGATATAGATAGCCGCGCCGGCGTTGAGAAGAACCGCGTTTCTCTTGTGCCCCTTAATGCTGCCATCGAGGATACCGCGTGTAATAGCTGCATTTTCTTCGGGAGTACCGCCCTTCAGGTCGTCCTTTGTGCAGCGCTCGAAGCCGAACTGCTCCGGAGTTATCTCATAATTCTTCATCCAGCCGTCCCTGTACTCGCATACGGCAGTAGGAGCGCTGAGTGATATCTCGTCCAGCTTATCCTTGCCGAATACTACCATGCCGTTCTTCGAGCCAAGCTTCATGAGCACCTCGGCAACAGGTTCAAGGAGAACACTGTCGTAAACGCCGAGAAGATGGTGATTAGGGCAGGCAGGATTTGTAAGAGGTCCGAGAATATTGAATACTGTACGGAATCCAAGCTCCTTTCTGATGGAACCAACATACTTCATAGAGGTATGATATTTCTGTGCGAAGAAGAAGCAGAAGCCCACATCTTCAAGCAGCTTCCTGCACTTCTCAGGTTCAAGAGCTATATTTGCTCCGAGAGCCTCAAGGCAGTCAGCAGTTCCGGAGAGAGAAGACGCAGCGCGGTTGCCGTGCTTTGACACCTTTATTCCTGAAGCTGCGATAACGAAAGCAGAAGTTGTTGAGATATTGAAGCTGTGAGCGTTGTCACCGCCTGTTCCCACTATTTCAAGGAGATCCATATTGTGCTCGAACTTTATAGCAGCGTCACGCATTGCAGCCGCACAGCCCGTTATCTCGTCAATAGTCTCAGCCTTTGTGCTCTTGGTGGAAAGTGCGGAAAGAAAAGCCGCATTCTGTGTGGGAGTAGTCTCTCCCGACATTATCTCTGATATTACCTTGTATGCCTCGTCGTAGGTAAGGTCCTCCTTGTTTACTATCTTTACGATCGCTTCCTTTATCATAATAAAACCTCCGTTCAGTCTGTAAAATTACAATTCTATGAAGTTGCGCAGCATTATCTTTCCGTCGGGAGTCATTATGGACTCCGGGTGGAACTGCACACCGTATATGGGGAACTCCCTGTGCTGTACCGCCATTATCTCCCCGTCGTCGACAACTGCCGTTACCTGAAAACAATCGGGTATCGTTGCAGCGTCCGCCGCAAGTGAGTGATATCTCGCAACGGGAGCGCCCTCGTCTATGCCTTTGAAAATGGGACTGTCGTTCATGAAGCTTATAACGGACTGTTTTCCGTGCATGAGCTGCTTTGCGTAAGTGACTGTTGCTCCGTAAGCGGCGCAAATCGCCTGATGTCCGAGACAAACGCCGAGTGTCGGTATCTTCTGACACACCGTCTTAGCCGCTTCCACTATGATACCTGCGTCCTCCGGACGTCCGGGACCGGGAGAAAGGATTATCTTGTCGGGAGCAAGCTCCTCTATCTCCCCCACTGTCATCTCGTCATTCCTGATGACCCTGATATCGGGACATATCTCACCTACAAGCTGATAAAGGTTGTAGGAAAAGCTGTCATAATTATCAATGAGAAGAATCATGCGTCCGCCTCCTCTGCAAGTTTAAGGGCATTGACCACAGCCGCAGCCTTGTTTATGCACTCCTGATATTCCTTCTCCGGTACGGAATCCGCAACTATTCCTGCGCCGCTCCTTACGAATACCTTGCCATTCTTCTTGTACGCTATGCGGATAGCGATACAGGTATCGAGGTTCCCGGTAAAATCTATATAACCGATAGCGCCGCCGTAAATACCGCGCTTGTTGTTCTCAAGCTCGGCTATGAGCTGACAGGCGCGTATCTTGGGAGCTCCCGAAAGAGTTCCTGCCGGAAGCACAGCGCTCACAGCGTCAAGTCCGTCGAACTCCTCCCTTATCTCTCCGCGTACAGTTGAGCCGATGTGCATTACATGGGAATAACGCTCTATGCTGTGGAGCTTTTCAACTTCCACGCTGCCGAATTTACTGATCTTTCCGAGATCGTTGCGTCCGAGATCGACCAGCATATTATGCTCTGCAAGCTCCTTTTCGTCTGCAAGCAGGTCTGCTTCGAGAGCCTTGTCCTCAGCGTCCGTCTTTCCGCGGGGACGAGTTCCTGCAAGTGGGAAGGTATGGAGTACGCCGTCTTCAAGCTTAACAAGAGTTTCAGGCGAAGCTCCTGCAATCTCAACGTCTGTGCCTGAGAAATAGAACATATATGGCGAAGGGTTGATAGTCCTGAGTACACGGTAGGTATTCAGCAGACTTCCCTCATATTCTGCGCAGAGTCGGTTGGAGAGGACTATCTGGAAGATATCGCCCTCATGGATATGCTTCTTAGCCTTCTCCACCATGCCGCAATATTCTTCCCTGCTGAACAGCGCTGTTACCTCGCTTTTCAGATGTCCCGCAGGCTCACGCTTGGGAACTCCGTTCCTGAGAAGATCAGCCATCTGCTGAAGCTCCATTTTAGCCTTGTTGTAGCCTGCCTCGCCCTCTTCAAGACGCATATTCACAATGAGTATGAGCTTCTGACGGAAGTTGTCAAAGGCTATGACCTTGTCGAAAAGCATAAGGTCAACGTCCTTGAAGTTCTCGGTGTCGTTGACATCGGTGCGCAGCGTCTTTTCGCTGTAGGCAAGGAAATCATAGGAGAAATATCCTGTGAGACCGCCTGTGAAAGCGGGGAGATAATCGAATCTCGGACTTCTGTAATTTAAAAGTATCTGTCTTATCTGAACTGACGGATCATCTGTTGTCATTTTCACATCGCCGATAGTCAGTTCATTGCCTGCTGCAGTTATCTGCAGCTTTGGATCGTAGCCGAGGAAGGTATACCGTCCCCATTTTTCCTTGTCCGCCACGGACTCCAGCATATAGCAGTGAGTCGAGATACTTTTGAGTATCATGATGGCTTCGATAGGAGTGCAGATATCCGACAGTATCTCGCAACTTACCGGGAGAATGTCGTATCTGCCGCTCTCAGCGTAGCGTCTGACTTCGTCGAATTCGGGTAAAAATTTCATTTAAAGCACCTCCGCAGCCTGTCAGGAAAATAAAAAAGCCCTGACAGACCAATATGATCTGTCAAGGACGAATAATCTTATCCGCGGTACCACCTTGATTCACGGCATTGCCGTGCGCTTTACAGGATACTATCATATCCCTGATGATTAACGCACATCATTACGTTGCAGAATACTCTGGGAATAATGCCGGGAACCTGTCCACTAAAAACAGCCGTCCCTTCGGAACTGCCGCTCCCTCCGGAACCCTGTCCTAATACGCCATTACCCATTTGACTGCACCCTCGGCGGTCCATTTGCTAATCTGTTTTTCACCCGACTCTCAGCTGCGCGGGCTCTCTGTGGAAGCATAATTAACTTTATCTCCGCTTCAACGGTTTAACTTGTTATTATTATACCACTGTTATACTTACTTGTCAAGTAGTTTTTGAAATTTCCTGTCCTGCGCAAGAAAAAAGCCATACTCACTGAGTACAGCCCTTTCTGATTTGTCCCTTACAACAAATTCTTTATTGCACGTGAGGTACAGCTCCCGTGCAGAAGCAAAGGAATCACTTCTTAAATATATTATATTCTAAGACACTTGATTTAGCAAGATGTTTTTTGCGAAAAAGCTGTCCGGCTGTGCAAAAAGTGCGGTTATGCACAAAAATCATATTTCATACCGAAATCTTTTTGTTGCAAAAGTAAGCTTGCACTCTGTTTACAGATCTTTCAGCATTATATACTCCTCATCATTTTCATCAACTGTCACAAAGCCGAGTTTCCGGTACATTTTTACGGCATAATTTGCTTTCTGAACTGAAAGCGAAGTTCTTCTGCAGCCCTTATCCCATAGTCCGCTGAGCAACGCCGACATAAGCCCGGTCCCTATCCCCTGCCCGCGATACTCTTTATACAGAGCGACCGCCAGTGAAGGAGTTTCATCGTCGATATGCCCGTAATCATGCATTATCCTTGCCCACGCCGCACCTACAGCCCTTCCGTCCACAAAGGCTGCATAGGCGGTATCACAGGGCAATGTACCGAAATCCTTTATATATACCTGAAGATCCGGCAGTTTTATGATATCACGTGCCGACGGCTCTGCCCCTTCCGGAATAAATATGGCTTCATACAGAAAATCTTCGAGCAGTCTGTATTCATCTGCGTGCATTTCTCTTATCGTATATCCCATATTTTCACCTCATACCGTAAGTTCTATGATATTCCCCTCAAAAGCCGAAATGCAGCTCTCATAGTAGCCGTCCCCCGTAGTCCTCGGACCGCTTATTACTTCATAGCCGTCATTTCGCAGCCTTTCGGTCAGCTCCCCGACCTTTTCAGGACTGCCGAGACTGAAAGCGATATGCACATATCCGGTCCTTGCAGCAGATTTACGCATATCCTCCATATCCGGACGGTTCATGAGCTCCAGACGTGAGCCGTCGTCAAAGCTGATAAAATAGGAGCGGAAACCTGTCCTTTCGTTATGATAGCCGCTGTTTGAGCTGCCGCCGAAGTACCTGAGGAAAAATTCCCGTGCCGCTTCGAGGTCATTGACGTACATTGCAATATGTTCGATCTTCATGGTCAAAGCTCCTTTCCATGATGAAATTATAGCCTGTAATCCCTTTACTGTCAACAATAAAGTTTTCCTGTATGTATAATAGGTGTTTTGCAATGATAACAGCTTACGCGCTATTCTGCGTGGTTTCCGCTCATTTGCAATGTTTCTCTTATGCAACAAAAAGACTTTTCCTGTTGATTTCGGACATACTGCGTGTTATAATTGGGTTGTCCGCAATAAAGCTCAGAAACAAAAGCATAAATTGAAAGGGAGTAAAAAATGCTCGAACTGAAAAATATAGTTTTCAACGCCGACAACGACGGCAAAAACGTGGGTATCCTCAGAGATATCAGCCTGACCGTGGAGGACAGCAGATTCGTGGTCATCACAGGTCCCAACGGCGGCGGTAAATCAACTCTTGCAAAGGTAGTTGCAGGTATAATAAAAAACAATTCCGGTCAGATAATCTTCGACGGCGAGGATATCACCGAAAAAAGCATAACCGAACGCGCAAAAATGGGTATAGGCTTCGCTTTTCAGCAGCCTGTCCGCTTCAAGGGCATGACTGTAGTTGATCTTCTCAGGATTGCCGCCGGAAAAGCTCTTTCCGTGTCGGAAGCCTGCGAATACCTCTCAGAGGTGGGACTCTGTGCCAAGGACTATATCGACCGTGAGATAAACGCATCTCTCTCAGGCGGAGAGCTGAAGCGTATAGAGATAGCCACGGTACTTGCCCGGGATGTGAAGCTTGCTCTTTTCGACGAACCGGAGGCAGGCATAGACCTGTGGAGCTTCAATAACCTTATCCGTATATTTGAGAATATGCGCAGGGATCGCAGAGGCAGATCCATAATCGTTATCTCTCATCAGGAGCGTATCCTCAACATCGCTGACGAGATAGTAGTCATCGCCGACGGAAAGATAGTTAAGCAGGGCGATAAGGATACTATTCTCCCGGAGATAACGGGTACGGAAAATGCTGTGAACGCTTGCAGCAAAATACAGTAAGGAGGCGGCAGATATGATTGAAATGGACGCAGTTCAGAAAAGGCTTTTTCAGGAGGTCGCCGATCTCCACGGTATCCCGGAGGGAGCCTATAATCTCCGTGCAAACGGTCAGGCTATCAGCAGGAACACTACCGCAAATATCGATATACAGTCAAAAACAGACGTCAGCGGTATTGATATCCGCATAAAGGACGGCACCAAAAACGAAAGCGTGCATATCCCCGTTGTCCTCAGTCAGAGCGGCATAAAGGAAAACGTATACAACGATTTCTATATCGGTGAGGACTGCGATGTTCTCATAGTCGCAGGCTGCGGCATCGAAAACTGCGGCTCGCAGGACTCCGAGCATGACGGTATACACCGCTTCTATATCGGAAAGAACTCCCGCATAAAATATGTGGAAAAGCACTACGGCTCCGGCGACGGAAGCGGAAAGCGCATACTCAATCCCGTTACAGAGGTCTACATGGAGGAAGGAAGCACCATGGAAATGGAAATGGTGCAGATAAAGGGAGTTGACTCCACTGAGAGGACAACTATCGCAGAGCTTAAAGAAAACGCCAAGCTCATAGTCCGCGAACGGCTCATGACCCACGGTGTTCAGCAGGCAGGAAGCATATACAAGGTAGACCTAAAGGGTGACGGTTCAAGCGCTGACGTGGTCTCACGTTCTGTTGCGCGTGACGACTCTTATCAGAAGCTTGACCTCTGCATCATCGGAAACGCCGCCTGCAGCGGACATACCGAATGTGACTCCATAATAATGGATAACGGAAGGATACTTGCTGTTCCCTCACTTGAAGCGAACAATATCGACGCAGCTCTCGTTCACGAGGCTGCTATCGGCAAGATCGCAGGCGAACAGCTCATAAAGCTCATGACCCTCGGACTTACCGAGGCTGAGGCTGAGGAGCAGATAATAAACGGCTTCCTAAAGTGAGGCTTATTATTATTAACGCAGTGATGCTGTATTATAATGCGGAATTAGGAATTCGGAGTTCGGAATTATAGATGCTCGCCATTCGGCGAACAGGATCGATAAATTTTTAATTCATCGGCGTAAGCCGACACATTTAATTCCGTATTCCGAATTAAACTTAAAGCATGGGGGGAAGCTTATGAAAAAGGTACTGAAAAGAACTGCGCTCATACTTGCGATATTTCTGATAGTTTCCTTTATAATAGGGTATATCATTACCGCAAAGGAAATGAAAAAGAACTTCGGGCGCGGCGAATATCCTGACAAGAACCTGACAGCCACATGGTTCTACGACCACTACGAAAACGACTACCCCCGTGAAGAAGTCAGCTTCAGATCCGGTGACAACACACTGAAAGGTTTCCTTTACGGCATGGGCGGCAAAAAAGGACTTATCGTTTTTGCTCACGGTATAGGCAGCGGACATGAGTTCTATCTCGGGCTTATAACCCGTCTCGTTGACCTTGACTGGAGCGTTTTCGCCTACGACTGCACCGGAAGCGGCTACAGCGAGGGCGATGGCACAAAGGGCCTTGCACAGTCGTTGATAGACCTGGACAACGCTCTGGATTTTGCTGAGACCGACAGCCGTACAAAGGATATGGACAAATACGTCCTCGGACACAGCTGGGGTGGCTATGCTGCCGCGGCTGTGCTTAACTTCGACCATGACATCAAAGCATGTATCTCGATGTCAGGCTACAATACGCCCTTTGCGGAGCTTGCCGAGACCTGTGACGACTCCTACGGTATTGCTTCAAAGCTGCTTTACCCGTTTATATGGACCTACAACAAGGTGACATTCGGTAAGAATTCCTCATGGTCAGCTGTTGACGGCATAAACAAGTCCGGCATACCCGTACTTATAATACACGGTGATAATGACGATGTGATAAAATACAACGGCGCCTCGATAATTGCCCAAAGGGACAGGATAACGAATCCCAAGGCGGAGTTCTATACCTTTTCCGAGGAGAAAAGAAGCGGTCACAATTCCTACTTCAATACCGTGGAATATACCGAGTACAAGGAAAACACCATTATACCAGTGCAGGACGAGCTCAACGCTAAATACAACAACGATGTTCCGTACGATGAGAGAGTAAAATTCTATAAGTCCATTGACGGAGAGCTCTACAACGGCTTCAATCCGGAGGTGATCTCGCTGATAAACAGCTTTTTTGAAAAGGCTGCCTGAACAGCGCCTTATCATGACAGGAACAAAACAATGAGATACAAGTGACTGCCTCAGGCAGTCACTTGTTCTGTCCCTTTATGAAAATGCAGTGAAAAAATCTCCCTCCTCCTTGACAAGCTCTGAAAATATGATATAATAAGAAAGGTGAAAATGAAATTCATTCTCAAATTTAAAAAGGGAGCGTGCAGAATGAAAAATATAAAAAACAGGATAGCGGCTATTGCGGCAGTATTTGTTTTTGTATCTGTACTATTCTGTTCCGCCGTCTTTATCATAGACCACTCTTCCCACAAATGCACGGGAAGCGGATGTGAGATATGTGCAGAGCTCGCGCAGTGCGGCAATAACCTGCGCACTACCTGTATACCCGGATATTCCGCCTTATGCATTGCAGCTGCTGTTTTTACCGTATACACTGCTGTATCAGCCGCAAAGGGAGCCAATACAGCCAATACTCTCATATCCATGAAAGTGGAGCTTCTTAACTGAATCATCCTCTGTTATCATTATTTAGTGCAGCATAGGAGCGTATGCTCATATACCATGCTGCAATGCGTTATCATTACTAACCGGAGGTTTTTATTTATGTTCAGAAAAATCATTGTTACAGCACTCAGCCTTGTTTTAGGAACCATGAGTCTTGCAGGTTGCAGCTCCGCAGATACAGGCAGCAGTCAGACTGCCACCAGGGAAGAGAAAAATTACGAAACGAACGGCAAGTCCGAAAAGCTCAGCATCGTATGTACAATATTCCCCGAATATGACTGGGTAAAGGAAATAATTGGAAGTCACGCCGACAACGCCGAGATAACCTATCTCCTCAACAGCGGCACCGATCTCCATAACTTCCAGCCCACAGCAGACGATATACTAAAAATATCCACCTGCGACCTGTTTATCCATGTCGGCGGAGAGTCCGACAAATGGGTAGGCGACGCACTCAACGGTGCCGTAAACAAGGATATGCAGACTCTTGACCTTATGGCGCTCCTCGGCGATTCCGCTAAGGAAGAAGAGGTCAAGGAGGGCATGGAAGCCGAGGAAGAAGACGACCATGACGAAGATGGACCCGAATACGACGAGCACGTATGGCTCTCACTGAAAAACGCAAAGATCATATGCACTGATATCGCAAAAGCCATCGCCAAAGCGGATCCGGACAATGCTGCCGATTACAGCAGCAACCTTGCTGCTTATTCAGCAAAGCTTGACGAGCTTGACGCAAAATTCGCTTCTCTTGCAGGTTCAGCAAAGAATAAGACGCTTATATTCGGAGACCGTTTCCCATTCCGTTATTTCGTTGACGACTACGGTATAGATTACTATGCAGCATTTGTCGGCTGCTCCGCAGAAAGTGAAGCCAGCTTCAAGACTATCAGCTTCCTTGCGGACAAGCTCAGCGAACTGGACTGCGATACTGTATTTACTATAGAAAATTCCGACAAGTCGATAGCAGAAGCTGTAATAAGCAATTCAAAGAAAAAGGACTGCCATATCGCAGAACTCAATTCGATACAGTCCGTTACTTCAGCAGATGCCGGAAACGGTGTTTCTTACCTTTCTCTTATGGAGCAGAACTACGACGTTCTTGCGGAGTATTTTAAATAAAAGGTCGTGAATAACTATGAAATCTATCAAAACATTTATCGCATTAATGGCACTCCCACTCTGCTTTTATTCCTGCAACGGCACGACCGCTTCCAGCAGTGAGCCGTCATATCAGTCCTCGGGAGAAGACACTCCTGTAGGAGGTATCAAGCCCAAAGAAGAAGCCTTCAACAGCAGTAACGGAGAATTCGATATCGACCTTACACAGCTCAGCGCCTCTATGGTATACGCTCAGGTAAACGATATGTTCGTTAATCCCGATCAGTATGTGGGAAAGACAGTCAAAGCAAACGGTACTTTCGACTACTTCAAGGACGATAAGACCGGAAACGAATACTTTTCGGTAGTCATCAAGGACGCTACAGCCTGCTGCGCACAGGGGCTGGAATTCGTTCTCGACGGGGACTACACCTATCCCAAGGATTACCCGGCACAGAACGCTGAGATCACAGTTACTGGAAAATTCAATTATTATAATGAAGGCGAGAACAGATATGCACAGCTGACGAATGCGAAAATGGATGTCGGACAGCTTTCATGGTAAAATAATCTTAAAATTTAAAAAACCTAAGTAAAAATACAACATCAGCTCCGAGGAAAAAGCTTTCACGGAGCTGTTTTTCTTTTCAAAAAGGGCTGTCTATTGACAAAAACTCCTTAAAATGGTATAATCACATATTAGGGGAAGAGAGCTCCGCTATTTACGGAGATCCAATGCTGATCTGAAACGAGGAATTTTATGAAAACAGCAGTAATGACTGATACAAACAGCGGTATTACTTTGGAGGAGGGCAGGAGCCACGGCATATATGTGCTGCCTATGCCTGTAATTATAGACGGCAAGGACTTCACAGAAGAAATAGACCTGACCCACAGAGCTCTCTATAAGGCTCTCAACGAAAACAAGGATATAGTTTCCTCGCAACCGTCTCCCGGAGCTCTTACCGAAATGTGGGACAGGATACTCGCAGACGGTTACGATGAGCTTGTATATATCCCGATGTCAAGCGGTCTGAGCGGTTCCTGCGACACTGCCAAGGCTCTCTCCATAGATTACGACGGAAAGGTTTTCGTAGTTGACAATCACCGTATCTCGATAACTCTGCTTGATTCGGTATACGACGCAAAGTTTTGCGCCGACAGCGGCATGAGCGCTGCCGATATAAAAGATTCTCTGGAAAAGAACGCTTATCAGAACGATATATATATCACGCTGCAAAGTCTTAAACGCATAACCAAAACGGGACGTATCACAGCTGCCGGTGCCGCCATAGCGACTGTCCTCAATCTCAAGCCGATACTAAAGATACAGGGCGGCAAGCTGGACGCTTATGCCAAGGCAAGAGGAATGTCCGCTGCAGAGGATAAAATGCTGGAGGCAGTCCACAGGGATATCGAGAGCAAGTACGCAGATGTCCCCAGGGAGCACCTGAGCATAGGCGCTGCAGGCACTATGGAGACCGAGGAGGAGATAGAGCGCTGGGTTGGCATAGTAAAGTCGGAGTTCAGCGGATATAAGGTGACATACCGTCCCCTTGCGTGCAGTATCGCTTCCCATGTGGGAACAGGCACTCAGGGAGTTGCCGTGGGTCTGACGGCGAGGGCGCTGGAAATATAAAAAACAAAGGGTAGCAAGTCAATCGACTTACTACCCTTGATTTTATATCAGCTGATTTATTACTTCATAGCCTACTATATTTTACCATTCTTTATCTATATAAGGTGTGCTTTCTACTCCTTTGGATTGTAACTCCGCTACAAATTTATCGAGCTTTCCTTTCCAAAATTTCTTGAACCACTTCGTATTACCAAATATTTTTACAATTGATGGACTAAGAAAATAATAGATATGAATGAATGCTCTACCATACCAAGATCTTGC
>Ga0265298_10005890_pt1 | contig 15261 bp, 13 predicted proteins | sample AusTroGonzalo_MG_3_FD_193486 | JGI IMG/M metagenome (GOLD analysis project Ga0265298, IMG submission 193486) | Bovine rumen microbial communities from tropical cattle in Woodstock, Queensland, Australia - Gonzalo_01 | ecosystem: Host-associated > Mammals > Digestive system > Stomach > Rumen ... | reverse complement strand
CCGGGGGCAGCCCGCCGGTTTCGTGTCTGTATATCTGGCTGTAAAGGAAGGCCCTTTCAAAGGAACCGGCTGGCCGATTATCGTGGATTTCAACGTGCTGGAGAAAAATCAGAGAAAGGGAATCGGAAGCCGCCTGATGGACACGGCGGAGCGGATCGCGGGACAGTACGCGGATACCGTCTGCCTGGGAGTGGGCCTGCACAGCGGTTATGGCAGCGCACAGCGGATGTATGCGAAGCGCGGATATATTCCGGACGGATCGGGCGTATGGTACCGGGACAGACCGTGTATCCAGTATGAAACGGTTTGCACGGTTGACGATGATCTGGTTCTGTATATGTCAAAGAAGCTGCAGGAAGAGTATCATCAAAAATGAAGGAAAGAGCATCCGTATGAAGGAGGCAGATTCACATGCAGATTTATCACGCAGACATCGTCTATGCCCAAAGCCGAAATGAGCTGAATGTATGCAAAGACAGCTATATTGCCGTAGAAGACGGTACGGTGGAAGGGATTTACGGGGAATTGCCGGAGAAGTACGGCCATGTTCCGGTGACAGATTTCGGAAACAGTGTGATGATTCCCGCTTTTTCGGATCTTCATGTCCACGCGCCGCAGTTTCCTCAGCGGGGTCTGGGAATGGATCTGCTGCTGGCAGACTGGCTGAACACCTATACATTCCCTCAGGAGGCCCGCTATGCGGATCCTGAATACGCCGTGGCTGTGTATGAGGCATTTCTGAAAAGCCTGATTGAGAACGGCACGTTCCATGCCTGCGTGTACGGAACGATCCATCGGAAGACCACATCCGGCCTGCTGGAACGGATGGAAGAACGGAAACTGCGCGCCTTCGTCGGGAAAGTCAATATGGATATCCAATCTCCGGATTATCTGTGTGAAAAAGCGGACGAATCCCTGCGCGAAACGGAGATATTTCTGGAACAATACTCCGGAAACCGATATGCGAAGCCGATTATTACGCCACGCTTCGCGCCGACCTGCAGTTTTGAACTGCTGAAAGGGCTCGGAAAACTTGGCAGAAAATACGGCACCGGGATGCAGACACACCTGGTGGAATCCCGTTGGGAGGCGGCTGAATCTGTTCGGCTGAACCCGGGATGCGTCTGTGACACGCAAATCTTCGAGAAAGCGGGCTTGCTGGAGAACGGGCCGGTTATCGCTGCTCACTTCATTTTCCCGGCGGCTGAAGATATAAGCATTCTGAAAAAGGCCGGCGGATATGCCGTACAGTGCCCGGACGCGACGGTGAATGTCATCGCCGGGATTATGAGAACTTCGTATCTTGCGGATGCCGGCGTCAATCTGTCCATCGGCAGCGATGTTGCCGGCGGACATCTTCCGGGGATTTACACACAGGCCGCCCGCTCAGTACAGCTTTCCAAACTGAAAGCGTTTTATGAACCGGAGGAGAACCGTTCAATCCCGTTTGTAAATGCGTTCTATATGGCGACAAAAGAAGGCGGTTCACTGTTCGGAAAAGTCGGAAGCCTTGAGGCAGGATATGCGTTTGACGCGCTTGTGATCCGCAACTTTTCGGATCCTTTCCGAATCATCGAACCGGAAGAAACCGTCGAACGGTTTTGCTATATGGGGAATCAGGCGGATATCCTGGCCGGATTTATTGGCGGCGAAGCAGTGATTGACAGGAAGAATGACAGGAAGGACGGCGGTTGGTCCGGGAAGGAAGGACAATAAGGACCGCTCGGCAGAGAAGCTGCCTGTCAGGAGAAGCGGGGGAGGGATGAACCGGAAATGAGGATCGTTTTTATACGGCATGGAGAACCAGATTATCAGCATGACTGCCTGACGGAAACGGGAAGGAAGCAGGCGCTGGCGGCCGCGGAAAGATTGCGGGAGGAGGGAATCAGCGAAATCTGGTCTTCGCCTCTGGGCCGTGCCGCTGAAACGGCGGAAGCAGCTTCCCGCGTGCTGGACTTGCCGGTCCGGATTCTGCCGTTTATGCGGGAAGTAACCTGGGGAAGCCGCGACAGCCTGCCGATGATGAAGGACGGTCACCCGTGGGATATTGCGGATGAACTTGCCCGGCAGGGGATCAATCTGAACGATCCCGCATGGAGGAGACATCCGTATTTCAGAACCAACCGGGTCTGCGATTCGGTCGATCTTGTGGAAAAAGGGATTGATGAATGGCTTGAGAATCTCGGATACCGCAGGGAAGGATACTACTATCGCTGCATTCGGGAGAACGATGCGCAGAAGACCGTGGCGCTTTTCAGCCATGGGGGATCTTCCTGCGCGGCGATGGGGCATATGCTGAATCTGCCGTTTCCGTTCGCATGTGCGCTGCTGCATCTGGAGTTTACCGGGATCACGGTCCTGAGACTGGATCGAAGGCCCGGATCGAAGACGCTGCCCTGCCTTGAACTGGCCAACGACGGACGGCATCTACGGGAAGAAAACTATCACAGGCTGAAAGAAATGTGACTGCACCGGAATTGTGTCGGATATGAAACGAAGCCCGGCCGAACGGCCGGGCTTTCCGGAAAAAACGAAACTTTTGTACAGCCTGAACTTACTGCTCGGCGGCGATGAATTTCACGTCCGTCAGGAACTTGTTCAGGGCAGCGAAGAGTTCGTCCGTCACTTTGTCTTCTTCACCCATTGGATAGATGTCGATCTCGATCTCATGTCCCTTGTAGACGGTGTAAACGGCGCCGAAGTCGTCGTCCTTGCTCCGGACAATCATAAGGGGTGTGCCTTCGCCGGTCTTGCCGTCTTCGAAGATCAGGTCGCCGTCGTCGAACTCCAGGTATTCGTAGAAGCTTTCCTTCACGGCCGCGATGTCATCTTCGGTCGCATCGGCCAGGGTTTCCACGCCTGTCCATTCGTCATTGAAAGCCATGTACAGCAGCATGTTGGGCTTACCGGCTTCGGGGGACTGGATCAGCGCTTCATATTCCATTTCGGAGTTCTTGGTCGGCTTGGCCAGCTGATAGCCGTCGGGAATCTGGCTGTATTCGATCGTAAAACCGCCGAGCATGGTGACCGTGCCCTTATCGGCGGATTCGGCCAGTGCGGTAACACAGCCGAGCAGCAGTATCAGGCTCAGGGCGAGCGCAATGAATTTTTTCATGTTGTTTTCCTCCTTGTATTTTTCATCCGGGAATGATTACCTTTGCACGTAAGCCGTGTTCACAAAGCCGGTTTCACCGGTAACGGGATCCTGAACCTGATACCATTTATCCAGTTCGGCGATGACCTTCACCTGGCTTCCGGAGGGGTATGCTTTCAGCAGCTTGGATTTCTTGCTGGGAGCCCAGCGGACGTTGGCCACGCCGTTGCTCCTCGGGGTCGCTTTCAGGGTCACAAAGTAGGGGTCCACGGTCTTCGCGGTTGACAGCACCTTTTCAATGCTGGGCTGACTGGGTGCGGGAGCGGGCTTGGGAGTCGGGGTATAGGGGCCCGGATAATAGGTGCAGGTCAGGCTGGCCTGCACATAGCCGACATCATTCAGCTGCAGCCATCCGGGAGCCGTTTCGCCGATGACGTAGAGAATGTCGCCGTATGGAATCCTGTCAATAACCGGATAGTCCTTGCCGGGGCCGCTGCGTACATTCAGGGGGCTGCCGTTCGAGCAATGTGAATACACCGTGTAGTAGGCATAGGCGGTCGTTGCGAACGCGAACATCGCTGCAAGCAGAACTACAACGACAATCATCGAAAGAATCCTCTTGTTCATGATAAAACCTCCTTAAAGAATTTAATAGAAGCTTAACATTTTCTTCATAGAATGTCAAGCGATTTTGAGATGAAGGTTCCACCCGGCCACAGAGGCTGTTTCGGCGGTTTTCCGGGAAAGATTCCGGAAGGAATTCTTTTAAGAAGAATTGTCTTTTCCGCATCCGGCAGGTGTGATATAATCCTTTTGCGGGATTCGTTTTTCAAAGCTTTCATAAATCATACAGTTCCGTCCGGAATGAAGAGCTGACGATAGGCAGCCCGGGGAATTCCGGATGCGAGGGGAACACATAAAGCCTGACGTTGCCGACATAGTGGGGAGGAATGAATCATGACCATCAGGGACCTGCGAAAGACCCGGAAGCTGTCACAGGCGGAACTGGCTGAAAAACTCGGCATCTCGCCCGCTGCTGTCAGCCAGTTGGAGACCGGCCGGATGAAGATCAGCGACAGGATTGCCGACAGAATCTGGGAAGAATTCGGCGTCGAGGTTACCGGGACGGAAGAAAGAAAACCGGCAAGAAAGCCGAAGCCCCGCAGGGCAGTGATCTACATTCAGTCGCCGCTGGGCGGAAACATTACGCCCGAGGAGGTTGCGGCGAAAATGCCTGAACGTACGGAAGCCGCCTTTGTCCGGGTGGACCAGAACCTGATCTGGTGGGTTCGCGGCGAGGAAACCGGCGCGGTGGAAATCTGGCCGGACGATCGGTAATACACGCAGCGGAAATCGGGACTGCTTCCCGGGGGCGTCTTTTTCCGTGCCTGTTCCTTCCCGCTGAGCGGGATATCGCCGATATTCCCGCCGAATAGCTCTTCTCTGTTTTCGTTTTATGTGATATGATATCATAAGACTCAAAAGAATTGAAGTAACCGGCTTCCGATTGAGATAAAGCAGAGAGCCCCGGGAGGCGTAAGGCCGTTCCGGGAGACGAGGGAACAAGATGAGTGAAACAGGTGTGAAACTGCCGGACAGCGGCAAAAAGCCCTGGAAAAGACTCGGGAAATATCTGCTGCTGGTGCTGGGCGGGATCCTGATCAACCTGATTCTTTCCCACGCGGCCGGATGGCTGAAACTTCCCATGTATCTGGATTGTATCGGGACGATCCTGGTGTCGATGATCGGCGGTTTTGTGCCGGGCATTGTGGTCGGATATGCCACGAACCTGCTCAAAATGATTTTCGATCCGGATTCGATCTATTACTGCGCAATCAACGTCCTGATCGCCGTGCTGGCGGCGCTGCTTTACCGGAAGAACTGGTTCCGGACCTGGAAGAAGACGCTGCTGTCCGTGCCGCTGTTCGCGCTGATCGGCGGCGGCCTGGGCAGCCTGCTGACGCTGGTGATGTACGGGTTCAGCATTGCGGAGGATTTTACCGGGCCCCTGGCGGAGCAGATCAACAATACGGTGCACAGCGTGTTTGTTTCCCAGGTGGTATCCAGTATTGTGTTTGACCTGCTGGATAAGCTGATCAGCGTGGTAGCGGCTGTCCTGATCTACAGGATGCTGTCCGGTGTGTTCAAGGACCGGTTCCGGTACAACAGCTGGCTGCAGAACCCCCTGAGCCGGGAAGACTACAGACTGGCGGAACGGTTCCGGCCGCGGAAGATGTCGCTGCGGACGAAGATTGTGCTGGTGCTGTCCATATCCATTCTGGTGATTGCCGCGGTGACGACCGGGATCAGCTACTATACGTTCCGGGGCGCGCTGATCCAGACCAAGACGGAGATGGCTGACGGTGTTGCGAACCTGGCGGCGACAAAGTTTGACCCCGAGCGGATCCGGGAATACCTCAGGGACGGGGAGAATGCTCCAGACTATATTGCTTCTGAAATGGAACTGGCAGAGATCCGTAACAGCAGCCCGGATATCAAGTATATTTATATATACCAGATCCGGGAAGACGGATGCCACGTGGTGTTTGACCCCGATTCCCCGGAGTTGCCCGGCGACGACCCGGGGACGGTGATCGAATTTGACGATGCTTTCCAGCCTCAGATGGGAAAACTGCTTGCCGGAGAGAAGATCGATCCAGTTATTTCCAGCAGCGAGGAATACGGATGGCTGCTTTCGGTTTATAATCCCGTAAAGAACAGTGAAGGTATTACCGTCTGCTATGCTTGCGTGGATATCGATATGACGCAGTTGCAGGCGGATGAATTCCGCTTCCTGGCCCGGATCCTGAGCCTGTTTGTCAGCCTGGCGATGCTGATTCTGGCCGTCTTCCTCTGGTATGCGGAGCAGGGCGTGATCCTGCCGATCAACTCCATGGCGATCGCCTCGGAAAGCTTCGCTTTCAACAGCGAGGAGGAACGGGCTGAAGGCGCTGAGGCATTGCACAGCCTCGGCATCCAAACGGGGGATGAAATCGAGAACCTCTATCAGGCGATCATGAAGACCACGGACGACTCCCTGCGCTATATCGCCGAAAGCCAGGAGAAGAACGAGATCATCACCCGGATGCAGGAAAACCTGATCATCACGATGGCGGACCTGGTGGAGAGCCGGGATCAGAATACGGGCGACCATATCAAGAATACCGCCGAGTATACCCGGATTATCATGGAGGAACTGCGGAAGGAAGGGCATTATACAGACCAGCTGACGGACGAGTACATGGCGGACGTATTCCGTTCCGCCCCGCTGCACGATATCGGCAAGATCAAAATCTCCGACGCTGTGCTGAACAAGCCCGGCAGGCTGACGGACGAGGAGTTTGCGCTGATGAAGCAGCACACAATCTACGGCGGAGAGGTGATCGAGAAGACCCGTCCGGCGTCCGCGAATATCAGCTATCTGGACGTGGCGAAGGACCTGGCGACCTATCATCATGAATGGTGGAACGGCCGAGGCTATCCGAAAGGGCTGAAAGGGGAGGAGATTCCGCTTTCCGCCCGGATCATGGCGGTGGCGGACGTGTTCGATGCCCTGATCTCAAAACGTTGCTACAAGGACGGGTTCTCCTTCGAGAAGTCCATGGATATCATCCGGGAGGAATCGGGGACGCATTTTGACCCGCTGGTGGCCGGCGCTTTCCTGAACGCGTCGGACGAGGTTCGCAAGGTGGTCGAGCAGCGGCAGGAACAGCCGCAGGAAGAGCATAAAAAACAAAGCTAAAGGAATGAACTGACAATGGCCGGAAAAGACAAGAAGAACAAAGGCGGCGTTCCCTCACCGGAGAACGTTTACATCAACCGGGAACTGAGCTGGCTCGCGTTCAACCGCCGCGTGCTGCTGGAAGCGGCCGATACGACTGTGCCGCTTCTGGAGCGGCTCAAGTTCCTGATGATCTACCAGTCCAACCTGGAGGAATTTTACCGGGTTCGCATCGGGATCCTGACCCACCGTGCCATGCTGGCGCCGGATAAGGCGGACCCGGTTTCCGGCATGCTTCCGGAGGCGCAGATCAAGGAAGCCCTGCGCATCACAAGGGAGCAGCAGACGCTGATGGAGAGCATCTGGAAGGATATCCGAGATGAGCTTCATGTCAACAAGGTCGACGTGCTGGATTTCCGGAAGATCAGCAAGGTGGACGAGCTGATGAGCAAAAAGCTCTTCGGGGATATCCGGGACATGCTCATGCCGCAGATCATCACGCAGGATCAGCCCCTGCCTTTCCTCTGGAACGGGGAAACAAACATTGTGGCGTTCCTGGGCCGTCCCACGGAAATGAAGCTCTGCTTTATCCCGCTCCACCGGATCCCGGCCTACCAGAGCTTCGAGATTGACGGCTGCCAGAAGATTGTGCCGACGGATATGCTCGTCCGGCATTTCCTGCCGCTGCTGCTGAAAAAGGAAACGATTATCCAATCCGCGATCGTCGATGTCACCCGGAACGCGGACGTCTTCTTCTCCAGCCGGGAGGACCGGGGCGACGACGATTTCCGCCATAAGGTTTCCGGCATGCTGAGCAAGCGCAAGCGGGAGATGCCTGTACGCGTACGCATCTACGGCAAACTGACCGATCCCTGCCGGGCGCTGCTGATCCGCAAGCTTCGCGCACCGGAGGAGCGCGTGTTCACGCAGAGCATCCCCTTTGACCTGTCCTTCCGGTCCTGTATCGGGGGGCCGGCTGAATTCCGCTATCCGGACCGCAAGCCGGCCCGGGACATCGGGCTGCAGAAGGGCGAGTATTTCGAGTACATCAAAAAGCATGATCTGCTGATGAGCTTTCCCTTCCAGAGCATGATGTCCTTTGTGGACCTGATCTACGAAGCCGCGGACAATCCGGATGTCCGAACGATCAGGATTACGCTCTACCGAATGTCCGGCAGCAGCAAGATCGCCGCCGCGCTGGCCTATGCCGCCGATCGCGGGAAGGATGTTCTCTGCCTGCTGGAACTGCGGGCCCGCTTTGACGAGCAGAACAACATCGATTATTCCGAGATGCTGGAGGATGCCGGCTGTCGGGTGATTTACGGCCTGCCGGATCATAAGGTGCACAGCAAGCTGTGTGTGATTACGCTGGAGCATGACGGCGTTGTGAGCCGGATCACTCAGGTCGGCACAGGCAACTATAACGAAGTGACCGGCGAGCAGTATACGGACCTGTCCCTGATCACAGCCCGGGAGGAGGTCGGCCTGGAAGCGAAGGAAGCCTTCGCGGCGCTGGAGAAAGGCGAAATTCCGCCGGAGGCGCACGCGCTCTGGATCGCCCCGCTGACTTTCAAACCCCGGGTGATGGAAATGCTGGACCGGGAGATGGCAAAGGGTGAGAACGGCCGCGTGGCCATCAAGGCCAACGCCATCAACAACCGGGAGGTTATGGAAAAGCTGATCGAATGCTCGCAGGCAGGGGTGAAGATCGAGCTCTTCATCCGCGGGATCTGCTCCCTGCGGCCGGGCGTGCCGGGCCTGACGGAAAATATTACCGTGAAGGGCGTGATCGGCCGATGGCTGGAGCATTCCCGGATTTACAGCTTCGGCGAGGGCGAGGAACAGCGGCTGTTCATCGGGTCCGGCGACCTGCTGAACCGGAATCTGGAACGGCGCGTGGAAGCGTTTATGGAGGCCGTGACACCGGATGTCCGGGAGCAGCTGAATGTGATTCTGGATGCCCTGCGGAATGACCGGGAGAAGTCCTGGCGCATGCTTCCCGACGGTACTTACGTCCGGGAGGAAGGCGGGGAGGGAACTTCCTCGCAGGAAGGTCTGTACAGATACTTCAGCAATCGCAAGGTCTCGCTGATTGAGGAAACGCCGGCTGTGCCGGATGTGCCGGAGGCGCCGGAGGCACCCGATGCGCCGGGCGGGCCGGAAGAAACGGCTTCCGGGGAGTCGCATTCCGAGACAGAACCGGCGCAGGCAGGCTCCATGCGCAAATGGTTCCGAAGGATGTTCGGGTAATTCCGCCTTCGGCGGCCGGAAGGCCGGAAGAAAAAAGAAATCAGAATCATGTGATTCGTCATAAGGGGAGGAGATAACCATGGCTGAAAAGTACAACATTTGTCTGGACGTCGGCGGAACAAAGGTGCTCGGAGCGATCTTTGACGAAAATGACAAGATCATTTACCGCCTGAAAAAGCGCTCAAAGAGCAGCGGATCCGCTTCGGCGGATGTGGAAAAGGTCATCATCGACGTGGTCGAGGAGATGATCAGGGAGTCCGGCATCGAACGGAATAAGCTGAACGCCGTTGCGTCCTGCGCTCCGGGGGTCATTGACCAGGAAAAAGGGATCGTCCTGTTCACGCCGAACCTGCCCTGGCGGAATTATGACATGGCCGCTTCCATGCGCAAACAGTTCGGTGTGCCTTTCTATGTCGGCAACGATGTGAACCTGGGGGTTCTGGGCGAGTATCATTTCGGCGCGGCGAAGGGGTATAATAACATCGTCGGTTTCTTTGTGGGCACCGGCATGGGCGGCGGCCTGATTCTTGACGGAAGGCTGTTTACCGGCAACCAGTTCAAGGCCGCCGAATACGGCCACATGATTCTTGATCCGGAAGGCCCCCTGTGCAACTGCGGCCAGCGCGGCTGCCTCGAAGCTTTTTCCAGCAAACAGGGGATGAGCGCCTATATTCGTCAGCAGGTCGCCCGCGGGCGGGAAAGCCTGATGGCGGAGGCGGTGCAGGACGGGGTCTTCCGTTCCAAGAGGCTGGTCAGGGCTCTGGAGGCCGGAGACAAGGTGGCCGAAGAGGCTGTCGACCGGGCCTGTCATTGGCTGGCGGTCGCCGCCGGCAACCTGATCAACACGATCTCGCCGGATCTGGTGCTCTTCGGCGGCGGCGTTATTGAGGCACTCGGCGATCTGTTCCTCGGGAAGATCCTGGCCGAGGTGGACCGCTACTGCATGCCGCAGATCCGTTCCACGGTGGAACTCAAAAACGCCTCCCTCGGGGATGATTCCATCCTCTACGGCGATCTGGCCATGATCAAGGGACTGTGATACTCCTGTTCCGATAAACATAAAAACCCGCGCGGCTGCGCGGGTTTTGCCGTAACGGGAGTATGTCAGTACAGGTAAAGATAGATTCCGAACCAGTGAACCAGAGCGCCGAAAAAGACGAAGAAGTGCCAGAGAAAATGGGCGCCTTTCCGCTTCATGACAAAAGGGATGATTCCCAGGGTATAGATGACGCCGCCGGCCAGGGTGGTGATAAAGAGCGGAAGATTCTCCGAGACCATCCGGGGCAGGAAGACCAGCCCGCTCCAACCGAGCACGATGAACAACGTGATGTGGAGCGCTTTGGGCCGGCCGGGGCCGAAAACCGCCACAAAAGTAATACCGGCGATGATCACAACCCATTGGACGACGCAGAAAACGGTCCCCGTCTGCCCCTGCCAGAACAGCAGCCACATGGGGGTGAAGGTTCCGCCGATCAGAAGATAGATCGAGATATAGTCAAACCTGCGCCAGAGCCGCTTGACTCCGGTACCCCATCTGAAGGAATGATACAGGCAGCTCATGAGAAACATCATGATCAGACAGGTGCCGTAGACAATGGAACACAGCACCTTCAGGGACGTATCGGAGCGTAAGAGCAGAAGCACAAAACCGGCGACAGAAAACAGCGCGCCGACGCCGTGAGTAACCGCGTTGCCGATTTCCTCGGGGACGGAACGCTTCGGCGGTTCATTGACCGCCCGGGAACGTTTTTCCATAAAAGTCTCCTGGGAGGCGTTTCGATCCTCCGCACTCCTTTCAGACTGACGATAAACTGTGGATGAGTATACCACGAATCCGGACCGAAATCCATCCGGACGGCGGGGAAAGAACGGTGAAAAGGCTAAGGCAGAAAGGCCGGTTCCTTGCATTTTCGGAGGGAATGCATTATGATAAAAGCAATGACGGCACTTATGCACAACGGTCTGACAAGGAGGAAATATCCAATGAAAAAAGTCCTTTCCCTGATCCTGATTCTGTCCCTTCTTGCCTCCGCGGCCGTAATCGTTCCCGCCGCGGCTGAAGGGGAGGAACTGTATTACGTCTATACCGCCAACGGCAAGCCGCTGAACATGCGCGTGGAGCCCAACAAGAGCGCAAGGCTGATTGTGAAGATCCCGTACGGCGACGAGTTCTGGGTTTATGAGACTCTCGGAAGCGGATGGACCTACGGCCGCTGGGCGAATCAGGACGGGTATGTGATGACCCGTTTTCTGACGAAGGACAAGCCCGCTCCCAAAACGCCCAGCCGCAAGGATGAAACGCCGGAGGAGTATGAGCGCCGCAAGGAAGAAGAAAAGCTTACAGAGGAACTCAGGGGCGAGAAGGACGTCAGTCCGTTCACGATTGCGGTCGTGGCCACCCGTGCAACCGGCTGGATCAATTTCCGCTACGGCCCTTCCAAAATCACGGCCCGGATTGCTTCCTACCCGGACGGTAAGGAACTGACCGTCCAGGGAGAGACCGACAGGTGGTACAAAGCCCTCGATCCCGACACCGGCAGGATCGGCTATATCAACAAGAATTTTACCACTGTACTGACCAAAGCCGCCGGCGAAGAAGAGAAGCAGCCGGAGACGAAAACGCCTGAGGAACAGCATGATCTAGGCAAGCTGGACATCAACGGTGAGTTCGACCTGACCTGCAAACTGCCGGAAGGCTACAAACTGCAGGTCCTCAGTTCCCGCGGCGACAAGATCATTGCTTCCATCCAGTCTGAGGATATGACCGCGCCGCAGATGTATCTGTCCATCGCCTACGATGAGACCTACGGCGAAGTTGAGCGGATGAACGACATGACCGACGAAGATCTGGCAGTGCTGGAGGATACGTTTAAGGAACTGAATCAGGTTGAAATCACCTACCTGGAAACAGGACACGGCACAAAGGTGATGGTCGCCCGGGAAACCGGTATGGATACTGACTTTATCGATATCCTTGCAATCTACAAGGGTTATTTTGTCGAATTCCACATGACGCCCAATGCAAAAGCGGCGGATCAGAGACTGACGGAAGAGGATCTGAAGACCTGCATTGATTTCCTGACCGACGTGGACTTCAATCCCGTGGAAAAAGCCGAATGACAGAAAGTGTGTGAACGAGGATGACTTACAGAACTGAGCATGATTCCATGGGTGAGGTCAGGGTACCCGCGGATCGTTACTGGGGCGCGCAGACCGAGCGGAGCCGGAACAATTTTCCCATCGGCGCGGGCCGGGAGACGATGCCGGAGGAGATTATCCGGGCCTTCGCGGTGCTGAAGAAAGCTGCCGCTGAAGCCAACCGGGAACTGAAACCGGAGAAGATGACGGAGCAGAAATGTTCTTTGATCCGACAAGCGGCGGAAGAAGTGCTTTCCGGGAAACTGAACGGGCATTTTCCGCTGGTGGTCTGGCAGACGGGTTCCGGCACCCAGAGCAACATGAACATGAACGAGGTCATCTCCAACCGGGGAAACGAGATCGCCGGGAAGGTCGTCCTGCACCCGAACGATGACGTGAACATGAGCCAAAGCTCCAACGATACTTTTCCGACGGCGATGCACATCGCCGCGGCGCAGGCGATGGAAAAGACGCTGGAGGCGCTCAGCGCTCTGAAGAACGAAATGATCCGCCTGGAGGGAGAGAACGGGGACGCGCTCAAATGCGGCCGGACCCATCTGCAGGACGCGACTCCGATCCTGTTTTCCCAGGAAATCTCCGGCTGGCGGGCCAGCCTGGAAAAGGACGAAGAGATGATCCGGGCGGCGGAAAAACCGCTGCTGGCCCTTGCTCTGGGCGGGACCGCGGTGGGTACCGGGCTGAACGCTCCGGAGGGGTTTGACACGCTGGCAGCGGCAAAGATCGCGGAGACAACGGGGCTGCCCTTCGTGACGGCGGAGAACAAATTTCACGCCCTGACCTCGAAGGACGAACTGGTCTTTGCCCACGGGGCGCTGAAGGCGCTGGCGGCGGACCTGATGAAGATCGCCAACGATATCCGGTGGTTGGCCAGCGGTCCGCGTCTGGGTTTGGGCGAGATCACGATTCCCGAAAACGAACCGGGCTCCTCCATCATGCCGGGCAAGGTGAACCCGACCCAGTGCGAACAGGTCACCATGGTGGCCGTTCAGGTGATCGGGAACGACGTGGCTGTCGGCATGGCGGCGAGCCAGGGGAACTTTGAGCTGAACGTGTTTATGCCCGTATGTGCGTATAACTTCCTGCAGAGCGCCAGGCTGCTGGCGGAGTCGATGGACTCCTTCCGGGAACGCTGTGTCAGCGGGATCAAAGCCAATAGGGCGAAAATGGCGGAAAACATGGAGCGCTCACTGATGCTGGTGACGGCGCTGTCGCCGAAGATCGGATACGAGAACGCGGCGAAGACGGCGCACAAGGCTTTCCGGGAAGGCAAAAGCCTTCGTGAGGCTTGCACGGAGCTCGGCTTCCTGACGGAAGCGGAGTTTGATGAGTGTTTTCATCCGGAAAGGATGGTGTGAAGGTGACGGAACGGTTATACTATGACGATGCCTATCTGTGGGCATTTGACGCCATCGTGACAACGGTGAAGAACGGTACGCGGCCGGGCGAGTGGAAGGTAACGCTGGACCGGAGCGCCTTCTATCCGACTTCCGGCGGGCAGCCTTTCGACACCGGGACGCTGACCTTCGGAAAGGCAAAGGCCCGTGTCACAGACGTGGAAGCTGACGGGGATGGCGAAGTCTGGCACACGGTCGACAGGGAGATCCCGGCCGGTACGGCTGTGCGCGGGGAGATCGACGGGGCGCGCCGAACGGACCATATGGAGCAGCACGGCGGCGAACATATGCTGGCCGGCGCGATCTGGGAAAAGCTGGGCGGAACTACCATCGGGCTCCATCTTGGGCAGAATGATTCCAGTATCGACGTTTCCATGCCGGAAGAGAGAACGCATCTGACAGAGGAGGAAATCTTTCTCCTGGAGGACACCGTAAACGCGCGGATCCGCCTGGATGCTCCGATCCGCTGCTGGTTCCCGGACGCGGGGGAACTGAAGAAACTGCCCCTGCGCAAACCGCCGACGGTGAGTGAGCATGTGCGGATTGTCGCGATGGGCGATTTTGAGATGGTCGCCTGCGGAGGCACCCATCCTTCTTCCACGGGCAGGATCGGGATGATCAAGATTATCTCAGCCATCCCGGCAAAGGGAAAAGTGCGGGTTACCTTCGTCTGCGGCGGCCGGGCCGCAAAGCTGTTCCAGACCTATATGCATTATGCGGACAAAGCCGGCGCGGCGCTCAGCAGCCCCGTGGACAAGCTTTCCCGGGCGGCCAGTGAACTGAAGAGCCGACTGGCGGAGGCGGAGAAGCGGGCCAATCGCCTGGAAAGCCGGGAACTGCTGAATAAGATGGCTGAGGCTGAGAACACTGAGGATCTGAAAGGAATCACGCTTTGTGCGCTGCAAATCCCGGAAACCGACGGCAGAGCGGTAAACGCCGCCGCATCGGAATACATCTCCGGGAAGGGGAAGGCGCTGCTGCTGTGCGCCGGGGAGCGGCTGACTTTCGCCCGTTCCGCGGACGTCAATATCGATATGAACGCGCTTATCAAGCGGGTGGGCCGCGGCGGCGGCAGGCCCGACATGGCCAGCGGCGCTGGCGTACAGGAATGCGTCAGCGTCGCCCGGAAAATCCTGATGACGGAGGGGATCGGCGGATGACGGAAGAGAAAGACCTGATCCGGATCCGTTGGCATGTGGACCGGACGCAGGAACCCGCGGTTTATATGCTGATCTGTCAGCATCCGGATCATCCGGACCTGCAGGTAAGCGTTTCCTCTGAGGAGATGAGCGAACGAGTGGCAAAAGCCCGGCTTATGCAGCAGATGTATGAACTGGGGGCGGAGAAGGGGATCGAACCGAGACTGCTCAGGTTCAAAATCAACGGGATCGAAGAGTAGACTCCGGCATGGACCTGTTTTATGTGTTGTTCGGTCTTGCAATTCTGATCATAAAAATGATATGATAAGACGCAAGGCGTCCCTGCGGACGATTTGACGTGATCAAAACCAAATGAAGAATCTGTTGGAGGTGTTCTCATGAGGAAATTCCTGTGCTGGCTTATGGTCTTCTGTCTTTGCCTTTCGGTTTCGGCTGCTCTGGCGGAAAACAAACCCGCGACGCAGCATACGATCGATGCCAATA
>Ga0265298_10005889_pt1 | contig 15261 bp, 14 predicted proteins | sample AusTroGonzalo_MG_3_FD_193486 | JGI IMG/M metagenome (GOLD analysis project Ga0265298, IMG submission 193486) | Bovine rumen microbial communities from tropical cattle in Woodstock, Queensland, Australia - Gonzalo_01 | ecosystem: Host-associated > Mammals > Digestive system > Stomach > Rumen ... | reverse complement strand
TATTGGCTCGAAGCAGGTGCCACTCCTTCTGACACGGCCCGTTCGATTCTCAAACGCGAAGGTGTCTACATGATGAAGCACCTCAGAGGCGGTATCGCTAAGGGCGCGTTCAGCGAGAACGAGGCTCAACGCAAATTCGACGCTTGGAAGCAGGATAAGAACTCCAAACTGAAAGACGTCGAGAATGCAGAGCGCGAAGCTAAACGCAAAGTCGTGAAAGAGCGTCTCGCCGCTGAAACCAAGGTGAAGGAAGCCATCTCCGCAAAAGTGGCCGCCAAGGCCGCTGAAGCAGCCGCCGCTCAGGCTAAGGCCGCTCAGGAAGCCGCTGAAGCCGCTGCCGCAGAGGCCGCCGCTGAAGAAGCTCCCGCCGCTGAAGCTGAACAAGCTGCTGAATAGTTTTTTCCGCCAACAATATGGCAGACAAGAACTTCTACTATCTAGGCACACTAACGAAACCTTTCGGACTGAAAGGCGAGTTGTGTGCCTTTTTTGATGTCGATGATTGCGAACGCTACCTCGACCTCAACGCCGTCTTCATCGAAACAGACGGCGAAATTCTGCCCTATATGATTGAAAAACTGCAATATAGAGGCAACAATCAGTTCATCGTCAAACTGCAAGACGTGGAGATGGACAATGTGCGGGAATTTGTGCAGACCGACATGTATCTGCCTCTCTCACAATTGCCGAAACTCTCCGGCAACCGCTTCTATTTCCATGAAGTGATCGGGTTCAAGGTGGTAGACGAAAAACTCGGTGAAATTGGCACCTGCAAGGATTTCATGGAACTGGCCAACAACCCGCTGATGCAGGTCGACCACAACGGTTCCGAAATTCTCATTCCCGCCAGCCAGCAGTTTGTCACCGACGTGGACCGCGAGAACAAAATCCTCCACGTCACCACCCCCGAAGGATTGGTGGAATTGTATCTACAATAAATTTTCGATTTTATCTACCATTGTAGAGACGATGTGCACATCGTCTCTACAGGGACGAATTGAATTCGTCAAGAAACGTTTTGAGCTGTTGCATCGCACGAGCTCTGTGGCTGATCATGTTTTTCGCGAGTGGAGACATCTCGGCAAACGTCTGCCTGAAACCCAAGGGTTTGAAAATGGGATCATAGCCGAAGCCATCCTTGCCACGCTGTTCCGTCAGGATCTCGCCGTCCACACGACCTTCGAAAAAGTACTGTTTGCCGTCCAAAATCAACGCTACGACTGTTTTGAAGCAGGCCCTTCGGTTGGTCTCTCCGCGCATTTCCTCCAGCATTTTCAACACATTGTCCTGATAAGAACATCCTTCGCCGGCATAGCGTGCAGAATAGACACCGGGGCGACCGTCCAGCGCTTCGACTTCCAGACCCGTGTCGTCAGCGAAACAGTTGACGTGATAATGGTCAAACACATATTGCGCTTTCTGTAATGCATTGCCTTGCAAGGTGTCAGCGGTTTCCGGAATTTCGGGGCAACCGATTTCGCGCAAGTTTTTGATGTGATAATTTGGACCGAGAATAGCGCTTACTTCCTCAGCTTTATGTATGTTGTGGGTGGCAAAAATAATCTCCATAATGCTATAAACTCAAAAAGATGACATAATTACTTATGTCATCCATGTTTTTCAAAAAACATCACTAAGGATGTTTACTCAGCAGCGTTACCGATTTCGATGGCTTGTTTGCCTCTGTAGTAACCGCACTCAGGACATACACGGTGAGTGAGGATGGGAGCACCGCAATGGCTGCAAGTGGTCAGCTGAGGAGCGGTGATGAAATCGTTAGCTCTTCTCTTATCTCTTCTGATAGCAGAATGTCTTCTTTTCGGATGTGGCATATCTATTTAATTTTTATTGTTATTAATCCAATTTTATATTTTTAAGCGCATCCCAACGAGGATCCGTTTCTTGTTCAGTTTCAACGTTTTCGGTATTCATCTCATCCAAGCGGCGCATTACCTCGGGATCGCAGGTCGGATTCCCGTCGGCATCATCCTCATGCACGATGCGGATGGGCAGCGCAAGTACAATAGACTCGTACACGAAATGAAAGAGGTCGATCTCGTAGGTGTTCTCATCCATCATCCAAATCTCATCCTCCTGGTCCTCCTCAGAACGATAGTTTTCAGACACCAACTTCACGAGCAATCTTTCGTCGAAGTTCATCGGCAGGGTCACGGGAGCCAGGCATCGGTCGCATTCGGCCACAACTTCACCCTCGAAGTGACATTGGAAGTCGACCATTTTCTCAGATTTTTCCATTTCAATCCGCAAATTCAAACGGCCGTCCATCAATTGTTCAATCCCTGCCAAGTCAAAGAACTCTTTATTGCAATCTATTGAAAAACAATGCTTTCCGAGCTCGATCCCTGATATTCTGATCTTAAATTCGTTACGCAATTGTCTCTCTTCCATCGCAATAATTTTTGGGGTGCAAATATACTCTTTTTTCCATATCAAAAGTATGGTATATTTTTTTATTTTTGCAGCCTTAAAGTTGAAACGTGATTAAAGATCTTTTAAAACGATATTTTGAGCCTCAATTCGTCCGCTTTGTGTTGGTCGCCATGCTGAACACAGCGTTCGGATTGTTCATTAATTACGTATTTCTTTTCATTTTCGAGCACCTTTTCAAACTCAACCATGCCTACGTGGTCTCCAACTTCTTCGCCACTATCGTCAGCATTTTATTCAACTTTAAAACATACGGCATATTGGTCTTCAAAAACAAAGACAATAAATTGTTGCTTAGATTCTTAGCCGTTACCACATTCACTTACCTCGTCAACATCGGCGGCATCGCACTGCTGGAACATCTGGGCAGTCAAAACAACTACCTCAATCTCACCATCATGGCCGTGCCGGTCGGACTGCTGAACTATGTGCTCAACAGCGTTTTTGTCTATAAGAAGAAAGCTAAATTTTTCAATATCAATAGAAAAAAGAAGGTTGAGATTCAGGAAGAGGATACCGCTGAACAATAACATTCTGTAGAGACGGTGTGCACACCGTCTCTACAGATGGGCCGAATACAAATTCTTATATTCCGGTCCCTCTTTATGCAGAAAACTTTGATACAAAACAACTTCCGAAATATTGATCACTTGTGAAATGGGCGGAATCGATTCGATGCTCTCCCAGAATTTGTGTTTGTCGTGCAAGTTTTTGATGCGGCCTAAGGTGATGTGCGGAACGAAATTGCCGTGATTAGGATCAAATCCCATGGCCTGTAACTTCGGTTCCAAATCCTCAAAAAGCTTCTTGAAAGGTTCGAAATGGTCGAAGCCTAGCCAAATCACTTCTGGATGATAATGGCTTCCGAAAACACCGAGCTTATTGATTTCTAACGTAAAAGGATCGTTTTGCGAACACACTTCCGCTAATGCCCTGCGGATGGCGGGAACTTGCTGCGGCGGGGTGGCACCTAAGAATCGTAAGGTCAGGTGACGCACGTCATCTTTCACCCACACAATGTCATCATGGCGCAGGCGAAAACGCAAATCGGCAGAGACCTTTTGGATCTCCGCCGACAGCGTGATTATCGGAGTGGCGATAAACAGTCGTTTCATTCGCCCTTGGTGTTCTGGTTGTGGAAGCGCAACAATTTGTTATAAAGGTGTCTGCGCTCAGGTCCGATCACGTTGTGGTCGTGAACGGTATAGACAAAGTACTCCAGCTCAATGTCGTCGCTGACAGCTTGACGAAGCAATTCCAACGTGTGTTGTTGAACGACCGTGTGGTCTTGCGCGCCGTGCATCACCAACAACGGGCATTTCACGTTCTTGATTTTCGGAATGATGTTGGCATTTTCGTAGCCTGACGGGTTCTCTTGGGGAGTGTCCATATAACGCTCGCCGTACATCACTTCGTACCACTCCCAGTTGACCACCGGACCGCCGCAAGAGGCCGCCTTGAAGACTTCTGGATGCGCGGTAATCAACGACAACACCATGAAGCCGCCATAGCTCCATCCGTCTACACCGATACGGTCGGCATCCACGTAAGGAAGTGATTTCAAGTACTCTACGCCGCACATTTGATCTTCGACCTCGCGCACGCCCAAGTTGCGGTGGATGCACTTTTCGAACTCCGCACCACGATTGTCCGTGCCACGGTTATCCAGCGTAAACACGATGTATCCTTGCTGAGCCATAAATTCGAGGAACAAACCACCGGAGAGGTACTGATTGGTCACCAACTGAGAGTGCGGACCGCCGTAAACATACAAGAAAACAGGATATTTCTTGCTCTTATCCATATTCGGAGGGGTGATCATGCGGCACCAGAGTGAATCGCCCTCTTTGTTCACAATGGGGAAGATTTTCGTGTCGCCCAACTTCATCACACCAAACGGACTTTTGGCGGTGAGTAACGTCTTGACGGTTTTGCCGTTGTTATCCATCAATGAGATGACGCGCGGGGTGGTCGGATTGCTGAAATAATCGACGAAATATTTCTTCGATTCGCTGAAGACGGGACGGTGCACACCATCGGCATGAGCCAAGCAGGTGAGTGTGCCTTTATCCAAACTTACCTTGCAAACATATTGGTTCACAGGCTTTTCCAAAGAGGCGGTAAAGTAGATATTCTTCTCGTCTTTGTCCATGCCGTAGTACTCAATAATGTCGAATTTGCCATCTACCACCTTCTTGAAAAATTTCATGTCAGCACTGTACCAGTAAAGATGATTCCAGCCATCGCGGTCGCTGAACCAGAGGAAATCGCCGTTTTTCATGAAAATCATGCGTTGAGTCGGTTCTACGTAGCGGTTGTCACGTTCCTCGATGAGAGTGGCCAGCTTTTTGCCCGTTTGCAAATCGTAACGAATCAATTTGGAGTGGTTCTGTTCACGGTTGAGGTGGGTAATGTAGATGTATTGCTCGTCCGGTGAGAAGGTTACGTTGGTCAGGAACTCGCCGTCTGCCTTGTCGGTTTGGATGTAGTGATAAACAGGGCTGCCCTTTTCCGCGGACTTCGCTACGTCGAAGATGCCCAATGTCACCACGTGCGAGGTGCGACCCGCCATCGGGTACTTGATATTCTCGACCGTCGCGATGGGTGTGCCGGTATTCACAAGCGGATAGTCCTCCACCATGCTCTCGTCCATGCGGTAGAAAGCGACGAAATTGCCGTTCGGGGAAATGTATTGGCCTTCATCGATGCCCCATTCGCTGCGGTGCACCGATTCGCCAAAGACGATGTGCTCACCCGTGTCGGGACAGAGCAGCACCGGTTTGTAACCGTTCAAGGCACTCTCCACGAAGACGCCTTTGTCGTTTTTGATGACGAACACGCTATGCTTAACATCTTGATCAATAACATCATCCCAATCCACCTTGTCAAATGCCATTGTGGTGATTTTGCCTTTCAGCACATTGACGGTCTTGTGGGCAGCAGGAAAGTAAAGCGTGTTGGCATCGATCCATTCGTAACCGTATGGGCTGGAAATTTCGTGCGCTTTTTGGGATGCAGCGGCGAGAAATGTGGTCTCCTTGCCGCTTTTGGCATTCACCAGTATGATGTTCTGGTCGTCGTCGATGTAGGAATACTGGTCTGCGCCAGGTTGCCACGCGATACCACGGATGTTGTCGATGACATAGCGTTTGGTGAAATCAATGGTCTGACCGAAAACCGGGACCATCAACATCATGCAAAAGATGCTTAATAACAGTGTGATTCTTTTCATATTCAATAATTTACAATAACATTCAAAGAAGTGGCAAAAGTACATTTTTTTTCTTTTGCCCATGCCCTGTTGCCTTTTGCATATTCCCTATTGCCTATTCCTTGTTGCCTATTGCCTAAAAAATCGTATCTTTGCGCCAAAATTAGAAACGGAATGAAAACACTGCGACAACAATTTTTGGCACACATTGGACAGACTTCCCCCGAACCACTTCTTTTGGAGGTGGCATGTGCAGATGGAGTCTATTTTTATACCCCTGAAGGAAAACGTTATTATGATTTAGTATCCGGTGTTTCGGTTAACAATGTAGGTCACGCCAACCCTGCGGTCATTTCGGCTGTACAGCAACAAGCGGCTGATTACATGCATATTATGGTTTATGGTGAGATGGTCGAGCGGCCACAAGTGCAGTATGCCACCCAAATCGCCAATCTGCTGCCCAATCCTCTGGACAGTGTCTATTTCGTCAACTCGGGCAGTGAGGCGGTGGAAGGGGCGCTGAAGTTAGCCAAACGCTATACCGGTAGGCACAAGATGATGTCCATGCACTGTGCCTACCACGGTTCCAACCATGGTTCGCTCAGCATGATGGCATCCCCTGAAGGCGACACCTGGAAAGCGCCGTTCCAGCCATTGCTCCCCAATGTGGAGTACCTGTGGTTCAACAACTTCGAAGACATTGACCGTATTGACGAAGAGACCGCTTGCGTGCTGGTGGAACCCGTCCAAGGCGAAGCAGGGGTCATCCCTCCCAAAGAGGACTACCTGCAAGCTCTCCGCAAACGTTGCGATGAAACCGGTACCATGCTGATTTTCGATGAGATACAGACCGGGATGGGCCGCACCGGCGCCATGTTTGCGATGCAGAAATACGGGGTCACCCCCGACATCGTCTGCCTGGCCAAGGCCTTCGGTGGCGGAATGCCCCTCGGCGCTTTCGTATCTTCAAAAGAAATCATGGATTCCCTGCAAAGCAACCCCGTTTTAGGTCACATCACCACTTTCGGCGGGCATCCCGTCTGTTGCGCCGCAGGCCTTGCCGCTCTAAACTATATTCTTGATAAACAGCTCGTTGAGGATGTTGAAAGAAAAGGGGAACGTTATGAAAAGGCACTCAAAAATGCCCCGCATGTACAAGAAATCCGTCGCAGCGGCCTGCTGATGGCCGTGGAGCTGGGTTCATCCGAAAAGATGTTCAAGATGATGGCCCTCTTCAAAGAACACGGCATCATGAGCGACTGGTTCCTCTTCTGCGACACCGCCTTCCGCATCTCCCCGCCGCTAATCATCTCGGATGATGAAATTGATGACTCCTGCCGGATTATTCTGGAGTGCCTGAACCGGCTTTGACTTTGACTATGACTATGACTTTGCCCTATCAACTACTAACTACTAACTGCTAACTACTAACTTTTGCCTGTTGCCTATTGCCTATTGCCTTAAATCCTAAACTATTAACCTCTTAACCCTAAACCCATGCCTACCGTAACCACTGACCTCCTGCAAACCCCCATCGAATTCCTGAAAGGAGTGGGTGAAAAGCGTGGTGCCGTGCTTCGCAAGGAGTTCGACATCCACACTTTCAACGACTTACTGTACTATTTCCCCTACCGCCACATTGACAAGTCGCACGTGTATCACGTCAGCGACATCGTGAACGACGGTGGTTACATCCTCTTGCGCGGCACCATCAGCAATATCCGCATCGTCGGGCAGATGCGCGCACAACGACTTACAGCTCAATTTACCGACGAAACCGGCTCCATCGAGTTGGTGTGGTTCAACGGCATCCGCTGGGTGCAGGACGTGCTGAAATCGCGTAAGGAGTTTGTCATCTTCGGCAAGCCGACCCTCTTCAACAATCGCTGGAATATCACCCATCCTGAGTTGATCGATCCCGCGCAGCAACAAAATTCCCCGATCTCCATGCGCTTCCAGCCGCTCTACAACACCTCCGAAACGGCCAAGAAGAAGTCGCTGGACTCCAAGGCGATGTCCAAACTGACCGCCAACTTACTAACGCAGGTCAAGGACATCATCCCCGAAACGATGCCCCGCGAGATGGTGGAGGAGTTGCACTTGATGTCACTCCGGGATGCACTCGTCAACATTCACTACCCTGAAGACAGTCAGAAGCTCTCGCAGGCTTCCCTCCGGCTCAAATTCGACGAGCTCTTCTTCGTACAGCTAAAACTGCTGAAACTCAAACTGATAAACACCAACCGTTTCGAGGGTTTCCCCTTCAAACAGGTGGGACACTATTTCAATACCTTTTATAAAGAATGTCTGCCTTTTGACCTGACCAACGCGCAGAAGCGTGTCCTGAGGGAAATCCGCGGCGACGTAGGCAGCGGTCACCAGATGAACCGACTGCTGCAAGGTGATGTGGGCAGCGGCAAGACCATTATCGCGCTGTTCAGCATGTTGCTGGCCATCGACAACGGCTATCAAGCCTGCATCATGGCGCCTACCGAAATTTTGGCCACGCAGCACTACGAAAAAATCAGCAAACAGCTGGAACCCTTGGGATTACAGGTCGAATTTCTGTCAGGTTCCACCAAGACGGCCAAGCGCAAGCAAATCTTGACCGATTTGCAGAACGGACAAGTCAACATCCTTATCGGCACGCACGCACTCATTGAGGACAATGTGGTATTCAGCAAGTTAGGGTTAGTGGTCATTGACGAGCAACACCGTTTTGGAGTGGAGCAGCGGGCGAAGTTGTGGCGCAAGAGCGGTGCCATCCCGCCGCACATCTTAGTGATGACCGCCACACCGATTCCGCGCACGCTGGCGATGACCCTCTATGGCGACCTCGATGTCTCTGTCATTGACGAGCTGCCGGCGGGCCGCAAACCTATCGTCACTGTCCATTATTACGAAAAAGACCGCCTCAAAATGTTCGGTTTCCTGAAGCAACAGATTGCGGAGGGACGTCAAGTCTTCGTCGTCTATCCCCTCATTCAAGAATCGGAAGCTTTGGATTTGCTCGATCTGCAAGCTGGTTACGAGGCCATCGAACGCAGTTTTCCGCCGCCGGAATACAGCATCGGGGTGGTGCACGGCAAGATGAAAGCCGAGGAGAAGGATTACACCATGAACTGCTTCAAGAAGGGACAGATCCAGATTCTGCTCTCCACCACGGTGATTGAGGTGGGCATTGATGTGCCCAACGCCACCGTGATGGTGATTGAAAACGCCGAACGGTTCGGGCTCTCGCAGCTGCACCAGCTGCGTGGGCGTGTAGGACGCGGCGGCAACCAGTCATACTGCATCCTCATGTCCAAATACGAGCTCTCCACCGAGGGGCGCAAGCGTTTGAACGCCATGGTGGAGACTAACGACGGCTTCGAGATTGCCAACTTCGACCTGCAGCTGCGCGGTCCCGGCGACTTGCAAGGCACGCGTCAAAGCGGTATGTTGGACTTCAAAATCGCCGACCTCACCAAAGACGAGAAATTGGTGGCCTACACTCGCAATTACGCCCAGCAAATCCTCGAAAAAGACCCGGATTTATCTTTGCCGGAGCACAAACGACTGGCTGAAACGCTTCAAAAGCAGATGCAACAGGACACGAACTGGAGTGTCATCAGCTAAAAGAGGGAAATCCTCGTTTTGCCATAGTTACGAAAAAATGCGTTTTTGGGGCAACATAAACGAAAAAAGTTTACTTTTGCGACCGTTTTCATAGGATGTTTCCACCCTACAAGTTTTTTAGAAATTAGGTTTGAATTATTTATAAATATGAAAAAACATCAGATTTCAACGAAATTTTTAAGCATTGAAAAAGTAACCAAGATTGTTGAGAGAAAGCAGAAAATCGAGCTGTCTCAGGAAGCCATTGACGCCGTGCAGAAATGCCGCGACTTCTTGGACACCAAAGCTGCCAAATCTGCAGATCCGATTTACGGTGTGACCACCGGCTTCGGTTCTCTTTGCAACAAACACATTTCTGCCAAGGATTTGTCAACGCTGCAACGCAACCTCGTGATTTCACACGCATGTGGCGTGGGCGAAGAGGTGCCGCAAGAAATCGTGCAACTCATGCTGCTTATGAAGATCCAATCCTTGTCATACGGTCACTCCGGCGTACAAGTCGATACCATCCAACGCCTGGTGGATTTCTACAACAAGGGCGTGTATCCTGTTGTGTATCAACAAGGTTCACTCGGCGCTTCCGGCGATTTGGCTCCGTTGGCACACCTTTCGCTGCCCATCATCGGCATGGGTGAGGTTTACTACCGCAACAAGAAATACACCGCCGCCGAAATCAACGAGAAATTCGGTTGGAAGCCCATCACGCTGAAATCCAAAGAGGGTCTCGCCCTGCTCAACGGCACGCAATTCATGAGCTCTTATGCTGTCTGGTTGCTGATGAAAGCCCGTAAGCTCAGCTGGCTCGCCGACATCATCGGTGCCATCTCCTTGGAAGCTTTCGACGGCCGCATCGAACCGTTCAACATGCTGGTGCACCTCGTTCGCCCGCACGCCGGTCAGATCATCACCGCCGCACATATCACGCAACTGCTTGAAGGTTCACAAATTATCGCTCAACACAAAGAGCACGTGCAAGATCCCTACTCCTTCCGTTGTATGCCGCAGGTGCACGGTGCCTCCAAAGACGCTATCGAGCACGTGCAGAACGTGGTGGAGACCGAAATCAACTCCGTCACCGACAACCCGACCGTCTTCCCGGACGAGGACATTATCGTCAGCGCCGGCAACTTCCACGGTCAGCCGTTGGCTTTGGTTCTGGACTTCCTCTCCATCGCCATGGCGGAACTCGGCAACATCTCTGAACGTCGTATCTATCAACTGATTGGCGGAAAACGCGGTCTGCCGTCCTTCCTCGTGAAGAACCCCGGCCTCAACTCCGGCTTCATGATTCCGCAGTACGCTGCCGCCTCCATCGTGAACCAAAACAAGGCCTTCACAATGCCTTGCTCCACCGACTCCATCGAGTCCTCGCAAGGTCAGGAAGACCACGTGAGCATGGGTGCGAACGCCGCCACGAAATGCTACTTGGTGGTCAACAACGTGGAGAAGATCCTCGGCATCGAGCTGTTCAACGCCGTCCAAGCCTTGGATTTCCGCAGACCGCTGAAGAGCTCCGAATTCATCGAAGATTTTGTGAAATGCTACCGCGAGTTCGTGCCGTTTGTGGAGAACGACACCTACATGCACGAACTGATCCAAAAGTCCATTGACTTTATCAAGGGCGTGCGCGTGGTCATGTAATCGCCAATGAAAAAAACTAAAATAGACGGGGCTCCGCTCCGTCTATTTTTTTGCCGTCAACTTTCGGCAACGGATTATTTCTCGCAAGATTCCTGCTTAGACATCTCCTGTTCCTTTTCCAATTCGCGCGTCTCCTTCCATTCCAAAATGTGCGACATCACAGGCGAAAGATGCTTGTAGGCAACAGAATCCTCTTTCACTTCATGCTTGATGAAAATCTCCTTTTTGTCCACGCTGTCAATGAAGTAGAACAGCACTCCGGCCACCAAAACCACCTTCAGGACACCAAACAAAACGCCAAGCCCTTTGTCGAGAAACTCTGACAGCACAGGCTTGAGTGCACGCTTCATAATCCGTCCTAACAGATTGACTAACACGATAGTGAGCACGAAACACAACGAGAAGGAAATGGGTTTCGCCAGCGTGGTGCCAGTAAGCCATAATGCAATCAAATCGGAGAATTTATAAGAGACGAACAGTCCCAAAAAGAGGGCCGCCAAGGAGACGATTTCCATCAGGAAGCCGTTTTTGAAGCCTTTAAAGGCGAACCAGCAGAGAGGTATTAATACGAGGATGTCAATCCAGTTCATTGTTTGGTTTAAGGTTTAAGGACGAAGGCGGCAAAAGTACAAAATTTATTATCTCTTCGTATAATTATATCCGCGTATCACGCGTATCTGCACGTATTATTCTTTATTCATCGGGCAGTAACCCCCGCTCTTCTTACTGCCAGTGAATTCGATAAGCCCTTGCTTTTTGAGCTCAAAGAGGCAGCGGTCCATGGTGGTCTGCGAATAGGAGGTGTGGGATATGAGTTCCGTGGAACGGCAACCGGGATGCTCCTGAATGTAGTGAAACACGGCATCGAGCTTCTCTTTCGGTGGAACAGACGCGCCTTTTTTGCCTTTTTCTTCTTCGTTTTCAGGCTGTGCGCCCTCATTCTCCTCAATATCTCCACGCATATACTCGTCAATGGCGGCTGCAATCTGTGGGGCTCTTTTGGTGTCCAGTTGGAATGTAAGGGGTGTTTTCGACCAAGGTATGGACTTTAGGGTCACCGACTTGCCGTTGCACGAGGCGATGTGTTGGAAAGGAACAATCACGGAGGAGGATATACGGATAAACTCCTCATTCCCAAGGAACTGGATCAAATATTTGAGGGTGCAATAGCGGGTGTGTTTCTCGCCGTCCATGGTATAGACTTCCGTTTCATTCCCGTTCTTGCAGCAATAAAGGATATTGTCAACGGGTATGTGCAGACAGTTGTTTTGGTCATCGCAAACGTCAAGCATCCGGGCATATTGGTAAATGAAACTCACCTTTGTATCCAATGCCTCATGCAGCCGTTTCCGCTCCCCGAACATGAACGGGAAGAAGTTGAAGGCCACGTTGCGGGAAACAACCATAAAAGTACGTTTGCTAAAATAATGCCAAAAACCATATTTTTCAATGATGAGTGCATTACATTTTGAAATAAAGGGGTAGGCAATCGCCATTTCCAACACTCCGATGGCGATAGACATGAAAACTACCGCCAACCAATAGAGGATGTTCGAATGTCTCTTTTTAATCAGCATCGGATAGAGCAGGAAGTAGTTGATATACAGTGTCGCTAACAGGATCACGCCCGAGAGAGCCTCCTTCCAGGTTCTGCCGGCATACGGTCGGAGGAAAGAATTCCGGGAGAAGAACCAGATCACTGCGACGCAAAACAGGAGATTCAGCAATATGGTGACAATTGTCTTTTTGTGTTTCATAACGTTGATATTAACAGCGGCAAAGATACGCATTTTATTCCGTCCATTATTCCACCAGATGCCATTTAATACCCCAAATGCCGCTTTGGGGCATTAAATTTCCTGTTTATGTAAAGTATTGATTTTTAGGTTTTTACCCCCCCCACCGTGACAAATGTCATTTTTCGAAAATGTCATATTTTTGCTTGAGAGGGAACATATTTCTGCTGTGAGGGATAAAAATGTTTGGAGATTTGTGGTATTTTTGCCGTTGAAAATAAACGAAGATTGTAATATTAGCCAGAAAAAAAACGTACAGAACCCATTTAACGAAGGTGGTTGCCGATCTCTTCGTGACACGGACTTCCGCGGAGAGGAACACAATCATCTATATTATATCAACCAGAAGTCCTTCGAAAAACAATGAAAAAAGTATTGGTTTTAGTGTCCGCAGTTTTCATGCTGGCAGCAGTTTCCACCTCTTGCAACAAAACAGGTTGCCATTGCTACGTCAAGACGGATGTTGCGCACATCACACCTCCCGCCTACGAAGACGAGACGTCAACCAAAGCGGAGTGCAAAGCTATGCAAGACAAGCTCAACGAAGAAGCCGGCATGGACTTCTACAGATGCAATCAGTAACACAACTGATGACAGCGGCGGGCGGTTCTGACACGTCCGCCGCTTTATTATTGCAACGATGCTTTTTGTCGCTTGCTAAATGGAATCTGACTTAAAATTAAAATATTATGAAGAAAAATAGAATCTTATTAGCTTTTCTGTTCCTGTTTATAATGTTTGGCGGTCGTGCGCAAACGCTTGTACCGAACGGACCGGAAACGGAAATTGAGGACGGTTCCCGCCTCACCGTGATGGGCGAGGACGACCACTATCTTTACCTGTGCGGCGTCAAGAAAGGTTGGTACGATACGGATGACGACATGTACATCACCGCTTATGACAAGCAAAAGCAAATCATAGCGGTGGAGCACGAGATAGATGAAGATTATGGGTTCAGAACTGCCTATTTGCGAGGCGAAGATGCTGTGCTGCTGGGTTATAAATACAACAGGAAAACTAAAAGTGTGGATTATTACGAGTCTGTGTTCCCGATTATGGAGAAGAAACATAAGAAGTTGGTATGTAATACGATATATAACATTCCAGCTAAAGGGCAAGTGATTGCCGCAGCGGCCATATTGCGATCTCCAGATGATTCTAAAACGGCTTTTGTAACGTATTACCGCCCTTTTGATTACAGGATAGATGGTTATACTCTTGATGTGCAAGTTATTGGCTCTGAAGGAAACACTATCAATCACACACAAAAACAATATTCGGGCCAATACCCATACAAGGCGAATGGGTTCTTGACTAATAATGGAACTGTTTTTGTGGAAGAGCTGGTTCAAAAAGATAAAAAAGCCAAATGGGGTTTCGCTGTAGTGGCTTTTTCTTCCAGCACAGGTTATCGCTATCTCACCATAACAGCAGCCGGAAATGTTGTCCCAGTTGAACTGACTGACGACAGTCAGGAAATCTCTAATCCTTTTGCGAAGATGTTACCCGGTCAAAAAGACCAATTGCTCATTTTTGGTGAGACAAAAGAGGGCATCGCGACCATTCTGGTTGATGAAGAGGGGAAACTACAAAGTGAAAATTACTTCGAAACGGATAAGCCCATCGTCCCTGAGAGTATCTCGTACGCATCGGAAATGAAGAATATTGGTTTCCAACCCGGTATGGTGGTGTCCTTGCAAGATGGTCGCGTTATAGTGCTGGCTTACCGCCATTTGCAGGAAATGTGGTCAGATGGAAGAGCGGTTCATATCAACAATTATTATCAGAATATTTACTTGTATCTGTTTGACAGTAAGGGTGATTTGCAGAATTCCACTGTTTTGCCTTTCTCTTGTGTCGATGGAGGCGGTAACCATCAGGACATCCCGGTGGTGTTTGAATGGAAAGGGGAAGTTTGGTTGTTGTATAATGGAGATAAGCGAAACTATGGGGATAAGAAACCCAAGGAGTGGCACAGACTGGACTTTTCGAAGCCGGAACCCCGTTGCATCGTGATGGGCCGTCTGGAGAACGACTTGAATTTCGAGCCGAAAATCCTCTACGCGCCAACCAATCCGAAAAAGACCATGTCTTACGGCGAATATTTCGACCAATTGATCAAAGTGACGGACGATGCGGTCTATTTCCTGATGTATCGCAAATCTGACAATTATATTGACAGAATCACAGAGTAAAGGCATCAACGGACTCGCGTGTCGCGCGTATCTGCACGTATAATCTGCGGAATCATAATTCTTCATTCTTCGGCTACAGAAGGTTAGCAAACGGAAATGACCGATGACCTGTAGGGCTGCCGCACTGCGACAGCCCTACAGGCGTTTGCAAACGACATTCACCAGTTACCGGAGATTCCGCTGAACGGCGTTTTGGTAATCCACGACATCCACAACGTATTCGACTTGGTGATCGTGGCGGTGTTTTGTATCGGTGGCACTCAATATATTCCAACATTTCATTAAATAAGGGTGTTTGTCAGCAGTAATCTGATCTGACAAATCCCATTGCCACGTTGTGCCGTCCGAAAAG
>Ga0265298_10005888_pt1 | contig 15261 bp, 10 predicted proteins | sample AusTroGonzalo_MG_3_FD_193486 | JGI IMG/M metagenome (GOLD analysis project Ga0265298, IMG submission 193486) | Bovine rumen microbial communities from tropical cattle in Woodstock, Queensland, Australia - Gonzalo_01 | ecosystem: Host-associated > Mammals > Digestive system > Stomach > Rumen ... | reverse complement strand
GCGGCATTCAGGACGAGACGCACGGATTTACCGAACTTGTCCCCCTGCCCTATCTCCACGTAAATACAAAGCTCTACGAAAAAGGGCTTGCACCCGCGGGTGCTACGGGACGCGCCGATCTCCTATTCTGCGCGGTATCAAGGCTTTTCCTCGATAACTTCGACAATATCCAGGTCTCATGGGGCAAACTCGGCAAGAAATTCACCCAGATGCTGCTGCTTTCGGGCGCAAACGACCTCGGCGGCACCATGTTTACCGACGAAGTCTCGCAGGATGCGGGCGGAAACGAGGCGGATTATCTCAGCCCCGCCGAGATGGAACGCCTCTCCGTCGATATCGGGCGCGAATTCAGGCAGAGGACGACGGACTATCGGATACTGAAGTAAACCGCACGACCTTCAATCTGCCATCAATCAACCTTCATCTTTTTGCGTTTTTTGCGGCTTTGTGTGCGACAACAAACCGAATCTCGTCATAGGGAATCTTGCCGTCAGTGAGAATCCGAATGTCCTTAATCGATATCGAATCGCCGTAACTCTCAAGGACGGCGAGAACGGCGTCGCGGTTTTCGGCACTCACGAGATCGTCGATGTTGATATCGGCACCTTCGCGAATCTTCTCCTCGATATGCACGGCAACCGTCCCCGCGGCGAGATCCCTTTCCTTTGCAATCTGACCGAGGGTCATGCCGCGGCAGTACATCTCGTATGTGATGTCGCTGCTCTTCTTCGACGGCGGAATCATGGCTGGGACAGGGGAGGCGGTCTGGGCGGCAGATGCGGCATCGTTATTCGCGTCCGCGCCGCCGCTGAGGTAAGCGTAAATCTCGTCCGTGAAGAGCTTTCCGAACTCGTCCGCCTTGTGCTCGCCGATACCCTTAATCTTTAGGAGTTCCTCCCTGCTCTGCGGGCATTTCGAGGACAACTCCGCAAGGGTTGCGATTGAAAATATCATGTAAGGCGGCAGCTTCTTACGGTCCGCAATCTCTTTGCGAAGTCTCTTGAGCCTGTCAAAGAGCGCGGTGTCGGGAATGCCGCCGTTATCCGCCTTCGCAATGCCCGCGCCGTGCACAGGCAGTCTGTCTTTGATCGATCCGCGGCGACTGCGGCTGCTGCCGGACGCTTTGACCGCATCGCGGTAGAGGCTTACCCTGACCTTTCCCGAAAGCACGTCGTCGCTCCGGCTGTTAAGCTCGATAACGGGGTATTTCGTGCCCTTCCGCGAGAGATAGCCCGCATTGATGATCTCCTTCAGGTAATTCTCCCAATTCTCCTTCGGGATGTGTGCGCCCGCGGCAAAATACGGGGATTTGTCATGCCCCTTCTCCTTAATCTTACGGCTCTTTGAGCCCCGCAGGATATCTACGATATATCCCGCTCCGAAAGGAATCTCCAGCGATTCCACACAGCGTATTGCGAGAACGGCGATATCGGTGCCGTCGAACTCCTCGGACGGATGCAGGCAGTTGTCGCAGGTGCCGCAGGCGAACCCTTCGGTCTTCTCCCCGAAATAATCGAGGAGCATCCTGACGCGGCACTCTTTGCTCTCGCAGAAATCCGTCATCGCATCGAGTTTTTTTACGGCGGTCTTCTTTTGGACGCCGCTTGATATCTCCGAGATGAAATACTCGATTTTTGCGCGGTCGCCGCGGCTGTAAAAGAGGATACAGTCCGAATCGAGACCGTCGCGACCGCCGCGTCCCGTCTCCTGGTAGTAGTTCTCGAGGCTGTCCGGGAGGTCGTAATGAATCACGTAGCGCACGTCGGGCTTATTGATTCCCATGCCGAAAGCCACGGTTGCGACGATAACGTGGACATTGTCGCGGATGAACCTGTCCTGCGTCTTCTCGCGTGCCTGTTTCGAAAGTCCCGCATGATAGGGAAGTGCGTAAATGCCCGCCTTTGCGAGTTTTCCCGCAATCTCCTCGGCATTTTTGCGGCTGTGACAGTAGATTATTCCCGAGTCGTCGGCATCTCTCTTTTTTATATAGGCAATAATCTGCCCGAGTGCGTCTTTCTTCGGAATCACGGAATAGTGCAGGTTTTTCCTGTAAAAACTGCCGACATACACCATCGGATTCTTCAGCCCGAGCTGTTTTATGATATCGTCGCGGACAATCGGGGTGGCGGTCGCGGTCAGGGCTATGACGGGAACGTCGGGAAACTCCTTCTTGAGAAGGCTTAAGCGGCGGTATTCGGGTCTGAACTCGTGACCCCACTGGGATATGCAGTGCGCCTCGTCGACCGCGAAAAGAGAGATCTTCGTCCGCTTCAGCGTCGATATGAAAGCCGCGGTCACGGCACGCTCGGGCGAGACATAGACAATCGGGATTGTCGAGTCCTGCATCCTGCGGGTGACCTCGGTATGCGAGGTATAGTCCTGCGTCGAGTTTAGAAGCCCCGCATTGACCCCAGATGCCGTCAGGGAATCGACCTGATCCTTCATGAGCGATATCAGCGGCGATATGACGACGCATACGCCTTCCGACATGAGCGCGGGAAGCTGGTAGCAGATGGATTTGCCGCCGCCGGTCGCGATAACCGCGGCAACGTCCCGACCCCGAAGCACGGATGAGATAATCTCGCGCTGATAGGGATATAGTCCGGAGTATCCGAAGTATTTCCGCAGAATCTCTTCCGCCCTGCCGATATCCGGACCGCCCCCATTCCCAGCAAAATCATCGTTCATGCCGCTTTATCCCGTCTTACCGTATCGTATTTACCTTATATTTTTACCTTATATTTTGCCGTATATTTATATCGTATATTTTTACCCTGTCTTTTCGGATCGGCTTTAGAAAGTTCTCTCCGATATTGTCTAATATTATGCCCATCCCGATTCTAATCAATCTGCCGATATGCGGGATTGAAAGTTTACGGGTGGCAGATGGCGGGTGAGCAGTTTATCGGGACGAAAAATTTTCAAAAAAAATGTAAACGGGTGATTGTCGGGAATTACACCCTATGCCTTAATCATATGATATATCAGATCTTGAAATTGTTCATGTTCTCGGTAAGCGAGTTCACCATCGAATTTACCTCGTGTATGGCGCTGCCTATCTCCTCGACCGAAGCGCTCGTCTCCTCCGCAAGAGCCGCAAGTTCCTCGACCTCCTTTAAGCTCTCGCCCGTCTGTTTTGCGCCGTCATCGGTGGCGCCGACGACGATATTGGCGATATTTGCCTGGTTTTCAATCGCACGCGCAATCTCGCCCATATCCGTCGTCACCTGCTGCGACTCGCCGACTATCTCGTAGAGCGCCTTTATCGTCGCATTTACGCTCACGACCGCGCTCTGAACACTGTTGTTCGCTTCCTGGATAGCGGATGCGGTCTCGCGGCTGTTCTTCTGAATCGAGGTAATCACCTTCTCGATATGGTCGGTCGCCTTTCTCGCATCGGCGGCAAGGTTCTTGACCTCGCCCGCGACGACTGCGAAACCGCGGCCGTGCTCGCCCGCACGTGCGGCTTCAATCGCGGCATTGAGCGAAAGGAGGTTGATCTGACCGGTAATCTCATTGATCATCTTGACGATGTTGTTGATCTCCTTTATCTGCTCGTTGAGATCCTTAATCTCCTGAACGCTCTTTGACGTAATGTCCTGAACGGACTCCATCTTCTGATTTGCGTCGTTTCCGAGGACCTGAGCCTCACTGCCCATTGTCGCCATGTTCTCGGCATTCTTGAGAACGTCCTGCGAAGTCGCGGCAATCTCCTCGTTGGAGGCGGAAAGTTCCGCAATCTGCCTCTGGATATTCTCCATCTTCTTGAGGACGTCGCGGTTGATATCGGCGCACTTCTGACTGGTCATCGCGACCTGCTCGGTTGCCTTCGCCACCTCGTCCGAGCCGCGTGTAATCTCCACGGTTCCGTGGTTCACGTTGTCGACCGCGTTTCTGACCTCGGAGATGACGGCAGCAAACTTGTCGCCGAGCTCGTTGATGGAGTTCTTGAACTCGTCAAAGTCACCGGCGACGGGGACATCGTCGGAGAAACGCACCCTGTAGTCGTTATCCGCATAGAACTTGACGACCTTCATCGACTCTCTGAGCGGACCCTCAATCATGTCGAGGGTCTGGTTGAAGCCGTCGATAACACCCTTGAAATGTCCCTCATAGTTCGAGGAATCGGCACGCTTTGAGAGATCTCCCGTAATTGCCGAGTCCGAAAGGAATTCTACATCCGTGATGAGATTCTCTATTGCCGTCTTTGCGTCGCCGATGCTGTTGGCGATCTTGTGTATCATCTCAGCGGCATTGTGCGTGTATTCGTCGCTTTCGCCGACCGAGAGGTCGATATCCAGATTGCCCTTCGAGATCTTCTCGATATTTTCCGAGATCTTGTCGATCTCGGTGCTAAGGTATTTGTTGAGCGCGACCTCGGCTGTCAGGTCCTGATAGATATAATAATTGACATCTATCTCGCCGTTCTCGTCAAGAATCGGCGTCTGGAAAAGCCTCAGATTCCTCTTTACGCCGTCCGCCCACGAGACCTCCATCTCGGTGCAGGCATTCCTCTTCGTCTCGAATGACGCATAGAAGTCGTCGCCGCCGGTAATCGTCACGTCGAAGTCGTAGAGTTTCTTTGCCATAAGTTCGTCGTAACTGCCGCGCCATACACGCTCGTATTCTTTGTTTAAGTCGATTCTGCTCTTGTCTTTTACAAGAACGGCGATTGCCTGCGGATTCTGAGTTATGAACGCAATCAGTCTTTTCTTGTAAATCTCAGCCTCTTTGGCTTTCTCGAGCATCTTAACGGCGGCATTGACCGTGCGTGCCAGCTCGCGATACTCGTCTTCCATTGAGTCCGCATCCAGACTTGCGGAGGTATCGCCTTCCAATGCCCTGATAAGAACCCGATTTATCTCATCAACACCCATATTATTCTCCGTTATATTACCTGCACAGCAGGTACGGCACTCAGTCTGCAAATTCCGTATTACAAAAATCCGTATTTGCAAATAATGTAACAATCTGACCTGCAGATGCCCTTACTGGATTGGCAGTTTGCGTATGGCGCAATCTGCCGATCCCGTAGTTTACCGATGATATAATTACAAATACTTTATAATGATGATATATAAGACCTCTTTTCGAAACAGTTCATACGGTTCATGACGGTTAATGCCGTTCACAAACGTTCGCGACAGATCTTCACATGTATTCACATGTATTCACAGGTCTTCGCAAGTCTTCTCAAGTCTTCTCAGTTCATTGCAGGTCTTAGTGAGTCTTCGCGGGTCTTCGCGACATAAACGCAAATGTCGCGTAAAATGTCGGAATCATTGATTATTGACAGAAATTCTTTGATATTCCCGGATAAATGCGGCGCGATATAACAAATACATTTATCATATGAAGTCGATATTATATATTAATCAGTCAGATTTCCGCCGTGAACGTTTTAAGCAGGATTCGGGTGTGATTCCGGTTACCGGCGACGATTTGCGGCGGCAACATGGTGGCATCTTTTTGGTGATACACAGGATGAAAGTAAGTGTCGGCTATTGGTACAACAAAGGAGTCAGTCTGGCGGATGCGGCGCTTCACGAGAAAGCGCTCTACTGCTTTGACAAAGCTATCGCTCTTGACGAAAATGACGCACGGGTCTGGTTCAAACGCGGCATTTCTCAGTTTCATATCAAACTTTTAAGCGCGGCGGCAATCAGTTTCGGCAAAGTTCTTTCCTTTGAGCCGAACAATGCCGCAGCCCTCAACAATCTCGGGGTTACATATACGCAGATGCAGGAATTCGAAAAAGCGGACGCATGTTTCAGAAGAGCCGCCGAACTTGCAAAAGGAAACCCGAAGATTGCCGTGAATCAGAAGATAAGTACGAATATGAAGACAGCTACCAGCAATGATCAATGAATGGTGATAAAATGAGAATTATCTTTACAGTAGAAGACAGTTTGGGACAGAAAATCGATGAAGCCGCGGAGAAAGTAAATGCAAAAAAATCCGACTGGATTCGCGACGCATGTATCAGATACCTTGAGACCTGCGGGTCGGAAGCTGCGGGCTGCACCAGGGACGGTAACCTTTCCACGGTAGAGTCGTTAAAGAAAGAGATTACCGCACTTAAGGATAATATCAATGTTCAGATCGAGCTCCGCGAGACCTTCACGAAGCTTATCGCCGAAAAAGATCAGCGTATCGAGGACTTAAAGGAGAGCATCTCGAGGATCGAGGCAATGAGCGTCACGACAGCCGATCAGATTGCGGCTTCGAAGGACGAGAGAATCACCGACCTCACCCAGATGATCGACCACCTTGAGGCGCAGGCGGCAGCCCACAGTGCCGCAATTCAGGAGGCGGTCAAGCAGTCCGTGCCCTCAATCGAGAGCAAGACCTCGGCACCCGAGATTAAGCGCGACGAGAACGGAAGAGAGTATATCCCCAAGCCCTCGTGGATGTTCTGGGTAAAATAAAAATAAGCTGAACTGCTAAAAAAAAGAAATTATTTTTAATATTTTTAATAATTCTCGACGTTTTCCGTCTATATGTTTTTAAGTCGTTATCCGCCTATTTTCTCTTAAGCGCCATAAGTCTGCCCTTTATCGCGCCTTCGTGACCCGGCGAGAGATAGAGGACGGTATCAAAGCATTCCAGCGCCCTCTTGTAGTCCTGAAGTTTGCCGCAGACGACGCCGAGCGAGAAATGATACGACGGATTCTCGCTGTCAAGCTCAATTGCTCTCTCGAAGCACTTGAGCGCCGCGGGGTAATAGCCCGCCTTCGTGAGCGCCACGCCCTTTTCGTAGAGGTATGCGGGATTCTTCAGATCCTCCGCCGTCGGTTTCTTTACGGTCGGCTTCTCTGCAACCGGCGCGGGGGCAGGTTGCGGTGCGGGTTCATGTTTCGGTTCGGCAGTCTCGTATGCATCGGCATCCGCTGCGGATTTCGGTCCGGCTTCGGGCTTAGACCTGCGGCGCGGCTCCTCACGAACGCCGACGTCATCGGCATCATCCGCATAATCCGCATCCTCATCCGCGAAATCTTCAGATTCGGCAGCCTTCTTTGCCTTCCTGCTTGATTTGGCGGCAGGCGCCGAACTCTCCGAGGTCTCCGATGCCGCCGGACCTTTCAGAAGATCCTGATCCATGAAGGTTGTCGCATATACGCCCATCTTGAGCCAGTTATTGCCGTAGGACGGGTCGAGCTCGAGAGATTTGAGGTAACATCTCATCGCATCGTCCATACGTTTGAGTCTGAGCAGAACCATGCCTTTCCTGAATACCGGCAGCGGATCCTGCGGCTTTGCGGCGATGACCTCATCGAAGGTCTCAATCGCCTGGGTGTAAAGCCCCGCATTGACCTGCGCAATTCCCTTCGAGAGAAGAAGGTCTGTCTCCTCCGGCGCAAGTCTGATGAGCATGTCGTAATAGTTGATACTCTCGGCATACCTGTTAAGGTCGGTAAGAAGGTCGATAAGGTCGAGAATCGTCACCCTGTTCGCGGAGTTAAGCGCAATCGAGTCCTCGTATGCAAGAACGGCCTCGTCGAATCTTTCGGCGGAGGCAAGGAGTGCGCCCTTCTCCGCATAGAGATCGGCACGCGGATTGAGCGCGATAAGGTCATCGTAGACCTTTACGGCGTCGGCAGTCCTGTTCAGACCCTTAAGGCACCGCATTTTTGCCAGGAGGGCTTCCTCGGACTTCGGGGATATCGCGAGTATCTTTTCGCAGACATTCAGACCTTCGTCGAATCTGCCAAGACTCTCGTAGATTGAGGCAAGACTCGAGAGAATCTCGTCGTTATCGGGATCGACATTAAGGAGATGCCTGTAGTCCGTCGCCGCCTGACTGAACATCTCGAGTTTGGCATAGCAGTCGCCCCTGCCGCGGAGACCTTCGGGATCATTGGGGGCAACCTTGAGATAATGCGAGTAGCTCTTTATTGCCTCGTCGTATAAGCCCATATTCTTCTGAACGCCGGCAATCTCCAGATAGACTCCGTCCGTGACGTTTCCGTCGCGGATGAGTTTCTCGTAAAGTTCGAGAGCGCCGTCATTGTTGTGAAGTTCGGTCATCACGCGTGCCTTTGCGTGTATCGCATCGGCATCGGAGGGCGAGAGCGCCAGCGCGACATCGAGCGAGTGGTAAGCGCCCTCGTAATCCTTGACGGACATCTGGACAAGTCCTTTGGAATACCAGAGTCCCGCATTATCGGGCTTACAGCTGACGAGATGGTCGTAGCAGGCAAGCGCCTCGTCAAGGCGCTCGAGTTTCACGAGAAGGACGGCTTTCTTGACCCAGATCTCGATCTGACCCTCGTCAATTGCGAGGATGGCGTTGTAGTCCTCGAGAATGCCTTCGTTATCGCCGAGGATCTCGTGTATGCCCGCGGTCTCATAGATAAGGTTGGTATTGGTCGGGTCGCCCTGCCGCATCTGGGAGAGAAGGAAAACAGCCTCCTCATAGCGCTTGAATTCCTTCAGAATCAGGAATCTGTGGATTAATATCTCCTGATTGCCGGGCATCATCGCCGAGAGTTTCTCATAGACCATGAGTGCCTTGTCGGCGTCTTTGCAGCCCTTATAGGCGTCGGCGAGTCTTACGAGGTTCTTCGGGGACAGGGCGTCTATACCGCCGGCGCTCTCGAAATCGGCGACTGCCTGTGCCCATTTGCCGCTGTTGGAATAGGTGATTGCGCGGCTGATGAGCGTATCCTTGTTGTTCGGGTTGAGTTCGAGAGCCTGAGTGTATTTGGCCGCCGCACGTGTGAATTCTCCGTTTGCGCAGAGCTGAGCCGCGGCGGCAAGCAGACCCTCCTCGGATTCGGGATCTGGCTGCGGCACTTCCGGCTCGGGTGGAGCGGGGGGTTCGGGAACAGTGTCCTGCACACTCTTCGGGACGCTCTCCGCTGCGGCTTTGGGAGCGGCAGCCGCTTTTTCCTCGGTTGCTGCCGGTGTACCCGTTCCCGCGCCCGAGGGATCCGTGTCGCCGGCGAGGATGCTTGCTATGAGGGCATTGTCCTCGCTGCTGAATTCGTCGCCGAAGTCGGGAACGTCGTCGGATTCGGGCGCCGCAGTCTCGGGTTCGGGCTCGGGGATCAGATCCGGCATATCCGTGCCGTCACCGACTGCTTCACCGCTGCCTGCGCCATCCAAATCCAATCCGTCCGGTGAGAGTTCGTCGGCGCCGCCGTCCGCGCCCGACTCCGGGATATCCTCAAAGCTTTCCGTCTCCGCTTCGAATTCCGTTGAGGTAAGCGAATCGATATCATCCAGAGTGTCGAAGTCGATATCCGCGGAGCCGTCGTCAACGGGTCCTTCCGGTTCGAGCGGCAGTTCTTCGGTGTCAAGCGGCAATTCCTCCGTATCGGGAGGTAATTCCGCATCCGCGGTAATTGCGTCCGCGTCCGCACCTGTATCTTCGTCGCCCGCGATCTCGCCGTCGACCGTAATCTCTTCGGATTCGCCGTCAGTAAACTCCTCGTCAATAGAAAGAGACAAGGGTTCTTCGTCGGCAAAGGCTTCGTCCACGGAGAAATCTTCGGGCAGACCCGCGCTTGAAACCTCGTTGCCCGCGTCTTTTGCTTCGGCAATCGGGACTTCGGCATTCGCAATCTCCGCAGGTATCTCCGTGCCCTCTTCGTCTTCGAGTGAGAGGAAGTCGTTCTCCGCTTCAGCCTCTGCCGCAGCCGCATCTCCTTCAGTATCCGAAATCTCGGTGCTGTTAAGTTCGGCGATTAGATCGTCGCCGAGATCGTCCAGATCGCCCAGACCCGTATCGGGGAGATGACCAGTGTCAGCGTCGGAATCGGCGGCATCCGCGACATAGGCTTCTGCTTCGGCAACCGCCTCTTCTCCGCCCTCATCGGCAAGAGAGAGCAGGTCCTCATCCGCGATCTCGACAACGGGTATATCTTCGGGAATATCTTCGCCCGCGGCGTCTGAATCGGCGGAATCGGTTTTCTCTTCCGCAACCGTATCGGTCTTGGAATCCGCGCCGGCATCGGTCGTCTCCGTCTTCGAATTTTCACCAGAATCCGTGATAATGACGCTCTCGGTAACGTCTATGACGCCGTCTTCATCCGCGATATCCGGGATATCCGCGGCAGGAACCTCCTCCGTTCCGGCACTTTCCGATGCTCCTGACGTTGGCGTATCCGGATTTTTGGGAGTGTCCGTGACACCCGGAATCGTAATCTCCGGTACGGAATCGAAACATCCCATATCTTTGCTCTTGCATCCCGCAAAAACCACGCTGCCGTCGATGCCGTATGCCCACTCCACCATCTCGCAGATCTCCGTATATATGGAGTGAACCAGTGCGGGATCCTCGGGAACGCGGACTTTCACCGTCTTATCTTCGGCTTCCGCATAAAGAGCGCGGTAGCTTGAAAAAACGCCGTTTAAGTCCTCATCTTTTGCCGAATCTAAAGATATTGTATATTCGGCAGGCAGTAAATATCCGCCCTCGCTCTCAAAATAACGCAAAACCGTAATCTCTGCCATATTTTATTCAGACTCCTTTCGTCAGCCTATCTGCCGCCGCAAATAGTTTGCTTGAACATAATAATTATTGTTCTTACTATTTAGATTATCTATCGTGTCCATTCGGCAAAAATCCGAAGACTGCACCGAAATGACCCGCATCGGCCGATCCTCAGCGTCGATCCTCATCGTTGATACGGATATGCATCCCGGTCGCAGCATTGGACGACCCCTGCGGCGGAATTTTTATGATAATTATCTGAAAATAAGATTGATTCACATATAAACCTAACTGCAAAAACATTTCCTCACGCAATCCCGTTCGGTTAACCAAAGGAGATCCGCGGAGAAAATCCTAAAAAAAGGATGTTCCATGATGTATTTAGGGATACATACTGCCGAAACTTTCCAGCGAATTTCGGATATGCTTATTTCCGTTCCCGTAGACAACCCTGCCGTGACCCGGGAAGATCCCGCCGACATCGATCTCCGAGAGGCGCTTTAAGGAACTCCGCATTGACGATTCGTCACTGCCGGCGAAATCAATCCTGCCGAATCCGCCGTCCGCAAAGACCGTATCCCCCGATATGAGCGGATGACTCTCATCCTCGCGGTCATAGAGGCAGATACTTCCGCGGCTGTGGCCCGGCGTATGAATCACCTCGAAGTTTCCTACCCTGTCGCCGTCTTTTAAGAGACGGTCGGCGGCAATACCCGGCGACCTCCCCGAGAAAGCCCCCGCAAGCGAGACGGAATCGTCGGTCAGCCCGGCGGCATCGAGTTCGTGGATGCAGATATCCGCATCGCAGAGTTCCGAGATCTCCTTTACGTGCTCAATGTGGTCAAAGTGAGCGTGCGTTATCACTATCGTCTCTATATCCGCTTTGTATTTTGCGAAAAATTCCGGAGGCAGACCCGCGTCGACGAGGATATTGCCGCAGATATACGAATTTGAATAATACCCCTTTCCTTCAATGAATTCGATATGCATAGTAGTTATTTTTAGACTCACGGTACTAAACTATTATCATGCAGACTCTCATCGGGGAATGTAAGCGAGGCATTCCCGAAACGGTATACAATGCGGCAGTATCGGAAGGAATCGACGCGGATAAACTGCGGCGTGCAATCGCGTCCGGGCATGCCGTCATATCCTCCCTTAAGATTCGGGAGCACAAAAACTGCGCCATAGGCGAAGGCTGCCGCGTCAAGGTCAATGTCAATATAGGCACTTCGGGAACACGCTGCGACAGCGACCTCGAGATAAAAAAGGCAAAATGCGCCATCGACGAGGGGGCGGACGCCGTCATGGACCTCTCCACCGGCGGCGACCTCGTTAAAATCCGCTCGGAGATACTAAAATTCGATACGACGATCGGCACGGTCCCGATATACGAGGCGGTAAGGCGTGCGGGCAATGCCGCGGATGTCACCGCCGACATCCTCTTCAACACCATCCGCGACCACTGCAAACAGGGGGTGGATTTCCTCACGCTTCACTGCGGCGTCAACCGCGAGACGCTCAAGGCACTCCGTCAGGACAAACGCACCATGGGCGTCGTCTCAAGGGGCGGGTCTTTTCACACTGCCATGATGATTGAGAGCGGCGAAGAAAACCCGCTCTATAAGGAGTATGACTACCTTCTTGAGATTCTCGCGGAGTATGACGTCATCATCTCGCTCGGCGACGGCATGCGCCCGGGTGCGGTCATTGACGCGGCTAAGCGCGCCAAATCCGTGGAATATCTCAATCTCGGCGAACTCGCACAGCGTGCGCAGGATGCGGGTGTCATGCGCATGATAGAAGGTCCGGGACATATCCCCGTCGACCAGATTGCCTACAATGTGCGGATGATAAAAGAGGTCACGAATTACGCCCCGCTCTACCTTCTGGGACCGCTGGTCACGGACATTTACCCGGGATACGACCATGTCTCGGGTGCCATAGGCGGCACAATCGCGGCTATGAACGGCGCGGACTTCCTCTGCATGGTCTCGCCCTCGGAGCATCTCGCACTCCCCGATGTCGATGACATACGCGAGGGAACGCGGGTTGCCAAGCTTGCGGCGCATGTCGGCGACAGGGTGAGATTCGGCGATGACTGGTTTAACTCCGGCGAGACCGCAATGGCGGAGGCAAGGCATGCTCTGGACTGGGACGGGCAGTTTAAGATTGCCGCATACGGAGAGCATGCAAAGAAGATTCACGACCGTGACGGCAAAATAGAGACCTGCTCGATGTGCGGAGACCTCTGCGCAATCAAGATACTCGATAAAAAACTCTGAATCGGGAAATTCGGTAATCCTTAATCCTTAACCCCGATTCCCTATTTTTTCGGTATTCCATTTTTCAAAAAGAGATTGTGATTGATTTTGTAATTGTGGTTGTTGCGGTTGATTTCGGTTAATTGCAGTATAATTACCTGATATTCAGGATTCTTAAAGCAAGGTGCGCCGCATTTGCCGCATTGTCGATGCCTACGCAGGCAACGGGGACACCCTTAGGCATCTGGACAATCGAGAGGAGCGCATCAAGACCGCCGAGAGCGCTCGATACGGGGACGCCGATTACGGGCTTATCGGTCTTTGAGGCGACAACGCCCGGAAGCGCCGCGGAAAGTCCCGCAATACAGATGAAGACCTTTACCTGCGCAGTCTTCACGTATTCGTCAAGCTCGTCTGGGTTGCGGTGCGCCGATATTATCCTGTACTCGTAGGGAACGCCCTTTTCGTCAAGAACCGCCTTTGCTTTATCGACTATCTTCTGATCCGATGCCGAACCGGAAATTATTGCAATATCTGCCATATATGATAGTATATTCGCGGTATCTTTTAACCTTATAGGATATGCGGTCGGCGGCGGTCATCTTCGGTGCCCGTGGACATTAACGGACATTAACATAAAATCAGATAGCGACAAATATAATACACTGATTTTTATGCAGGACGAAAAACTTCTAATGATGCCGGGACCTGTACCCATGCCCCAGCGTGTAAGGCTCGCAATGTCAAGACAGGCAATCAACCACCGTGGCAAGGAATTCGGCGCATGCCTCGAAGACCTTGAAAATATGTTAAAGCCCATCTTCAAGACAAAGAACGACATAATCATCCTCTCGGGCTCGGGAACCGCGGGTATGGAAGCGGCGGTCGCAAACTTCTGCGCAAAGAAGAAGACCGCATCCCTGGTCAACGGAAAGTTCGGCGAGAGACTCGGCAAGATCTCCAAACTCTACTCGGACAAGGCGGTTATGGTCGAGTCCGAATGGGGTCAGCCGCTCAACCTCGAGCAGTTAAAGATTGAGCTCGAGAACGGCGCCGAAGCCGTCACCCTCGTCCACAACGAGACGTCCGCGGCAATAAAGAATCCCGCGGAAGAGGTCGGCAAACTCTGTAAGAAGTTCGACGCGCTCTTCATCATGGACGGCATCACCTCAATCGGCGGCGACGTCGTCGAGACTGACGCATGGGGCGCGGATGTGGCAATCCTCGGCTCGCAGAAGTGTCTTGCGGCACCCGCCGGTCTCTCGGTCCTTGCGGTCTCCGACAAGGCATGGGAGAGAATCGCGGCATGGAAGCCGATGTATCTCGACCTTGAGGCATACAAAAAGAGCGCCGCCAAAAAAGAGACCCCGTATACGCCCGCAGTGCCGCTCTTCTTCGCACTCAGAGAGGCATGCAAAATAGTCGAAGAAGAAGGTCTCGAGAACAGAATCGCACGCCACAGGAATATGTCGGCGGCAGTCCGTGCCGCAGGTAAGGCATGGGGTCTTGAGTTATTCCCGACGCTTGACAAATACCACGAATACTCCAACACGGTCACGGCATTCAAGTATCCTGCGGGAATCGACGACGCAAAACTCCGCGACGACGTCAAGAAAGCCGGCATGGAGATCTCGGGCGGTCAGGACAGACTCAAGGGCAAGATCTTCAGAATCGGAACCATGGGCGCGACAGGTCCCGCGGAAGTCATGGCGGTCTTAGGCGCCGTAGGCAAGTCCTTAAAGGATCAGGGCATGAAATTCGAGTCCTGCGGTCTTGCGGCGGCAAACGAGGTCCTGAAATACTGATTCCTTCGTTTGATGCGCTGCGGACGTCCGCAAAAGAATAATGAAGTAGCGAAAATAAGGATATAATATGAAGATAGGTGTCTGCGATACAACATTCGCCCGCGTCAATATGGGGGCAGTGGCAATCGATGAACTCAAGCGTCACGCCGCGGGTCTTTCGATTGTAAGGCGCACGGTGCCCGGGGTAAAGGACCTGCCGGTCGCCTGCAAGAAGCTCATCGAGGAGGAGGGCTGCGAAATCGTGATGGCGCTCGGAATGCCCGGCGCCGTCGACAAGGACAAGATGTGTGCCCATGAGGCGTCACAGGGTCTGATTCGGGCGCAGCTCATGACAAATACCCATATTATAGAAGTTTTCGTCCACGAAGACGAGGCAAAAGACAATAACGAGCTGGCATGGCTCGCGGAACAGAGAACACGCGAGCATGCCCTCAATGCCATACGTCTGGTAATGTATCCCAACGAACTCATTAAGATGGCAGGTACGGGTCAGCGTCAGGGATTCGAGGACGCAGGTCCCGCAAGAAACTGAAAATTAACTCATCTGAAAATTCTAAAAATCTTTTTTTGGCATCGTTTTGAACCGCAATAGGCTATCCTTTCGGGACCGTGTCTGTCTGCCGCAACAAAAAGTGTTAAGCATATCAACAATGAATAAAGATTAAAACCTATCAGAGATAATTAGAGTACATACATATAAGGTGAGACCATATGGCAGTTAAATTAGGATTTGTCGTTGCGGAGTTCAACCGCG
>Ga0265298_10005887_pt1 | contig 15262 bp, 18 predicted proteins | sample AusTroGonzalo_MG_3_FD_193486 | JGI IMG/M metagenome (GOLD analysis project Ga0265298, IMG submission 193486) | Bovine rumen microbial communities from tropical cattle in Woodstock, Queensland, Australia - Gonzalo_01 | ecosystem: Host-associated > Mammals > Digestive system > Stomach > Rumen ... | reverse complement strand
GACCGTAGCCAGGTTCGTTCATCAAACATGCTGTCACGAACACACCTGCAATACAAGCGATGGATTTATAGTCAGGCACGTCAATAGATTGTCCTGTTGGTCTGCGGATTTGCCAATTTTCAGGCATATCGCCGCCACCTTGGACAACAACAAGACGACCAACATATTCGCCATTTTCTAATGCGGCAACTGGATTCAATACCAATACATCATCGCCGTTTGTGACCATTTGAACATGATGTGTGCCCGATGGCAACAATTCTAATTCGGCCCAAGTTTTAGTTTGGGTGTTGATGATTGACCCCTGTTGCTGTATGCGCATAACCGTAATGCCTGTTGCTGTTGCATACACAAGGAAATTACGCAAATACACAGCGCCTGTAATTGGTTCGTTAGATACCAAAGACCGATATGCCGATAGTCCTGGCGCACCGATAAGGGTATATTTTGATGTCGTCAGCGCATCGTGGCTTTTTTCAATTATCATGTTCAGCAAACGCTGAGAACTGAACGGCCTAGAACGCGACTGATAACTCTGTTGAGGTAAAGGTAAATCCATTTTAATACCCCCTTGGTGTTATGCCAATACGATAAGACGTATCTTCGTTATCGTGAAGCATGGCGTTCTCCATGCTCTTTGTGGCTTTTGCCTCCAACTCTTGTATGCGATTGCTTGGCACTTTATACTGGTGCCCCAGTTCAACCGCAAACGCATCTATTACAGCACTCATGTATTCATCGGGGAAATCTGGAATATCACGAACTCCGTCTAGGAGATGCAGAGACCTGACGTATGTGAATTGCAGATATTCCCCGAACTTTGTGGGTGTGCCCCAAACCATCATTTTGCCATCTTTGGCATCGCGGAAGAAGCAATATGTGACTGGTTCTCCATCAACGCCCCTATGTGGCAATTGTTCGTAATCTTTCAACGCTATTGCATCCATAGGCAATTGCGTTTGATTGTTGAAACCATATTTTACAACGTTCATCAGTTGTTGTGGTCTGCCAATCGGATTCCCACACAATAACGCGCTAACCGTTTCATGTGCCGCATTGTCGGCAACCAATGACATTTCAAGAACTTGGTCATCAGACACCGCATATAAGACATCGCCAACAAAGAACATGTCAAAGACCTTTCCGCTGACGATTGCCTTATTGACCCAATCAGGTTCAAACTTGTTTGTCATAAATATCTGTGAGCACAACGGTTCAGCATCTATTGCTGGCAAATCATATACCGAAATGAAAGCGCACCCTTTGCGATACGCCCAAGCCGACTGATTGCTCTGCGTAAATGGCATCTGTTCAAAATTGACACCATCTTTGGAGAACGAACAAACCTGAGAACTGTTGATGTTTAATAATCTGTCTCCTACAACACATCTGTTTTCAGAATAAACTGGTATCTGTTCAAAGTGTTCCATGTCCAATGTGACAGTCGTATAATTGCTTCCAATATACAACTTGCCCTTGAACTCAACTGGGTTCTTTACAGATTCTAACCCTAATGTATCGTATGGTTCGCCAAAACTAACAAAATCGGCTGTTTTGACAATAGTTCTTGATACGCTAGTAGGGTCTGCTTCCGAAACAACATAATACGCGCCAGCAAACGGAATTACCGCCGCTACGTCTGTTCCGCTAACCAATGTGACAGGTGTTGTAGTTGAAATGTTGTATAACCCCAAGGATGTCATCAAAACAACGACACCTTCGTTAGAGGTATAAATGCCTTTCAGTTCGCCCGAAATGTCCGTAATGTCGTATGCTGTCCAAGACCCACCTAATGCAGAACGATAATACAGGTATTTATTGTCAGAACTGTCTTCAACTAACAACAATTGCAATGAGGCAGATTTGCCAAAACCTATAATCACAGGGTCTGTCAATGCTGTAAAATCTCCAACAGAAGCAACAGTATTCATAGAAACCGCTCTGTCGGCAAAAATATACGCATCAGAAACATCTTGTAATGCCACGCTTGACACAGGTTCGTCTAAATAAACCTGGTTGCTAACTACGCGAACCACATTATATGATTTTGCCAAAGCATCCTTTAAGGCAACTGTGACAGGTTCAAATGGCAATTCGGCATCAAAAGTAATACGAATTGGCGATAATGGCGCATCAGCAGATACAGTTGATGCGTTTATGTTTTGTCCAAACAGCACCGTTCTTGATGTCACAGCCCCCGCTGGCGCGGCTGGCGAAAATGTAATTACTTTCGTTGATGGATTAAACGCAGATATTGTCGCTCTATACCAAGCGCCCTCAAACTTAAACATCAGGTTTTGACCAACGACAGGCGCGGCTTCATACGATTGTAATGTCAAGGTTGAAAACGATGTGTCCATCGCAACCATATTCATATCGCCCAGCGCAAACAAACCATAATAAACTGTGTCGCCATAATACACACCCATATCAAGCGGGTTTGTCAGCCAAACAATCTTATTTTCGTAGTCAATAGCCGAAATCGTATTGGTGCTAGACATTGTGTTGTTATAAAAACGAATTGTTTGCCCAACAGACATGCCCGACAAATCACTTAAAGACACTTTAATAGCCCCTACGGTATCAAAAGACACCACAGTAGCCAATTTGATGTCCGAAAACGCTTCTGTCGCCATCTTGTATTCGTTTTTCTTCGGCAACAATGGCATATACCCTGTTTCCATTGTGAATAAACGAAATCCATCGTTATTCATAGATTGCAATAAACAATTCAAGTTATACAAGGCATCATCAACCTCTGCCGCGGTCAAGTCGGTTTCAGGTGTTATAATGCCTGCTAATTTTGCTGATTCATGAATAATGCGTTCTGCTTGTTTTTGTAGCATAGCAAGCCCCTATAATTTATTCCAATCTGTGAGAGATGGCTCTTCCTTTAATTTCCAAGGGCGAGGATTGGGCACACTACGCTTTTCAACAGGAATCTTAAACGGCATTTCCTGTGGATTACGAGGTTCCCAGCATTGTTTGCAAACTCTCTCATGTTTCCAATTGAAAACGGTTTGGCTCGCATACATAACGCGGCCACATATATCGCACATGACTTTATATTCGCCTTTAACGTATGGTAAGCGAGCCATAACCGCCCTCCTAACTTAGCCGATTAAACACCAGCATTTCCGTAGATAGCACGCCAGTCGTTGCAAGTGTGTGAATAACGTTCGCGCGCTGTCACTATAACATCCTTGGTCAAGAAATCAGTATCTACGTCAATGACAAGGCCTTTACGTTTATACATAATCAAACCGTCAGCAACGTCTGTCTGAACAAACCAAGCGTTTGCAGATGTCAAATATGGAGTGCAGATAACACCCTTGATTATACCATCGTTCCAAACGTTGATGTTGTTATAGTTAGTATTGACCAATTTAGAGGATTTCAAGATTTCTTTGATTTCCAATTCTTTTGTAATTGGTGCAATAATGTTTTTCAAAGAAACGTCAATTGGCAATCCTTTGTCGTCTTTCGCTTGACGAGCCATGTAATACATAGCACGCAATGCCGCATCAGAGATGTCAGCCGCGATAGCCGCTTTATTGGATTGGTTGCCCGATTCTGTTGGGTGGGCGTTAGAGCACAATTCAACTCCATCGCCAAAGGTGTAAGAGTTGTTGAAAGCGCGGTTCAAGATATTGTGACCAACGATTTCTTTTGTTGTGCGCATAGAACGTGCCAACATTGGTGTCAATTTACCAATTGTTTCTTTGTATTGGTTGTCTTCACGTGCTTCTTCTGTTATACGATAACCCAAAGCCCATGTAGTATGAACAACGCGGTTGCTATAACCTTGTTTTGCATTGTCCATTGTGATTTCAGCACCCGATTCTTTTCTGCGTGCCAAGCCCATACCTGTCACTTGAACAGATGTTTCAGCATTTTTGGTAGAATTACGAGTTTCAAAAATGCGTGTGGCATATAATGGGTGTTCTTTGTAGGATGCGCCGAAAATACTGCGAATACCTGGTTCCAATAATCTTGGAAAACTACCTAATGTCATAGTCATCTTGTCACTCCTAACTGTTTATGCCTGTTGCACCGTTTTGTTCGGTAGAGGCGTTGATTTTTACTAAGTATTCAACATCGCCATTTTCGTTCAAGAAAGAACTTACAACATGGAAAGGCAAACCTGCTGTTGTAGCAGACCCCTTCAAAGTGACGTTTGAGTGACCACCCGCTGGTGCGACATAGTCAAATCCACAGTTGCCACCTACATTGACAGTTTGTCCTGATTCTGCGCATACTTTGAATACTGCGTTGATGTCATCCATTACATAAACGACACGAGCCGTTGATGCTTTACCTTGGTCTGCCATTTTATCGTATGGATTTGTTGGCATGATACCAACCACGATACCAGTAATAGCAGTAGCAGATGTGACATCTTGATAATTTACAGCACAATTAGGAATAGAACCTGCTGGAATATCGTTGATAGCAGATGCGTTCATGCCTACTGTGCGAGTGACGACATCCCCGATAGCCACAGCATGAGAATCAGTTGCAGGTATGAAATAAGCATGAACCCCACCGAAACCTTTGCTGTTCGCGCTACCAACAGGGATGAAGCCGTATGTTTTTGTTGCATTAGCCATAATTACACTCCCTATGTAATTGTTAAACGTGATTATTATTCGTGGCTCAAACTAAACATACCCTTCTAACCCTTGGGGTGTGGGATTTCTCTTTCAACGACTATTCTTGCATAAAAAAATCGTCTTGTCAAATAAAAAAACGCCCCGAAGGGCGTAATTTTAATCTTCGCCTGTCAAGGTTTCTTCTTTGTTCAAAGCGACATCGGTAATGCTTGCCGATTTATCAAACTTTAAGCCCTTAGGTGCATCTTTAAGTTGTTGCATCTTTTCATCGGCCAATAACTGCATTTGCGCTTGGTCTTCCTGAAACAATTCTTCTTCAATGCGCATCAAGTATGCCCAAGCAGGATTGTCTTGACCTGTGGCGAACTTTATTGCTTCGCCTGGCTTTTGGTTTAAGTATTTGGCTAATTCAGGGTCTTTAACCAATTCATAGCCACGCGCTTCTAAACCTGATACACGACCTGGCTTATCATTGACGATGCAATAATGAAAGCGAGGGTCTAAAAAGCGTTCAGGCACATCAAATGGATTGTCTATACCTGCCGCAGATACGTTAGCGCGCATAGCACGTTTTTTAGCCAAACGTTCTTGATATTCTTTTTCGGCTTTGTCTTCCTGTTGTTTTGCCAGGGCTTCCTGAGCCGCGATTTGTTCTGGTGTCATATTTAATCTCCTTTTCTAAAACTACGTTTATAATCTGCCCACTCTTTTGCCGCGGCGGCATCGGTTTTGCGTTTTGCGAACCAAGGTCTATCTTCAATAATTTCAATAGCCAGTTTCTTTTCTTCCGCAGTCATAGAGTTCCAGCCAGCAAATTCGTCATCGTCATCTTTGCCTTGGGTTGTGATGTTGTTTGCCGATGGGCGAGCAACTGGGGCAAATGATGGTGTTGTGCGAGCCGTTGATGCGCTGGATGGGTTGTTAGAACGACCAAATAAGCGTTCTTCCATATATGCGATACGCTGGTCTGTATTTTGGTCGCCATTTATAGGCAATGCCAAGAAATCGCCTGCTTCCTTAAAGATTTGGCGTTGTGCCAATGTCAATTTTGGCCACATTTCATCACGCCATGCCTTTTCGCGCGCAACGTCAATTCCCGCAGGTGTGACAACTGTATCGCCTGCCACCTGTTTCAATTGTTCGTTGTTTTCCAGGTCTTTCATTTCTTGTTCCGTAAGTTTCGTTTTGAGTTTGTTTTCAATGATTCTTTCGGTCAAGGCCGCCGCTTTTTTAGAATCGGCAAGATAATGCGCATCCTGTAATTCTTTTTCCAAATCTTTATTTTCTTGTTCCAAACGAGCAATTGTGTCTTTGTATTGCTGTGTTTGCATTTTCAAGATTGTTGGAATCGTGCTTTTCATAGAATCCATCTGCTTGCTCAAAGAACGCAATCTTTCGCGCATAACAGGTGCTGATTCTTCGGTAATACGGATGAACTCTTTCGGGTCGCGCCAATCCTTTGGGTCGCCACGAAATCTTTCTTTTGGTGTCCATCCCATATTTTTTGCCAAAACAATATCATCTTCGGTCACACCATGCAAAGCGGCAAGTTCGGCATTGGATTTCATGCCTGTTCCCGCATCAAGTGTTCCGCCTGGATTATCGTTGTTTGCACCTTTACCTTGGCCTTTGTCCAAATCGTCTTCGGTATCATCAACCTCTATGCCTTTGTTGGCAGGAGGAGTTTGTTTGTCATCGCCTTTATTGTCGGCAGGTGGGTTTCCACCTTGGTCAATAACATCAGCGGTGCCCGATTCCAATTCGGCATCATCAAATTCAATAACTACATCTGACATCATAACTCTCCTATTTTTCTTTCTTCTTTAATGTGGCTATCAACTGCTTATCATCCATGATGCGCAATTCATAACCATCCGCCGCGCCATTGTCTGAGCAATCTTTTGCTGAAACAACGGTGCCCGAATACTTTGCGAAAATAACCTCATCGCCAACCTCACAAAAATCAGCGTTAGGCCCTTTCTTTAATACCTCCCCAATAATTCTACCGCGTAATTCGGTTCCAAGTGATGTTTGGGTCATAATAATACCACCATCGGTCTTGCCGAACGGAAATGTAATCCTAACCAAAATGTTGTCATCTAGCGGTTGAATATCTTCCACCCTGTCGGACGGAACTAAAAGTTTTTCATAAAATTGGCTCATAATTCTACTCCTAAATTGGCTTTAATTAAACGTTTATATTCTGCGGTATCACTTGCGGCTGTTTTCAAGCGTTCTGTAATGTCCTCAGGTTTCAACGTTAGCAATTGGGTAAGAATACTTTCCATACCGTTCAAATGAGCCAACAAAGCCATGTCAATCTTATCAACTGGGTTTGATATGATTTCCATTTTTTGACGTGCTATGTCGTATTTTGCCACACGCAAGTATTCTAAAAACTTTTGTGTGATGGGCTGTAATTTCCACTCCGCCCAAGCGTTATCTGACAACAATAAATTGTCCATCTGCATCTCCTTTTACTTTAATCTGTTGCCAATCCGTTTTTGTTCATTTGAGTTTTGATATTGACACGAACATCGTTTGGTTCGGTGTCGCCAACACCCTCAACGCCTTCTTCAACGGATTGTTCTAGTTTTTCGCCCAAAACACGCCCAATAGGTGTTCCGAACGAAATCCCGACAGAATCCATAAGCGCCTTCAATTCGTCTGCGAACATAGACGTATCGGATTCTTCTACCGCAACCACCTTGTCGCCCATCTGCTTCGGCACTTTCTTCAAAGCCGCGTTCTTCAAATCCAACATGGACTTGGATGCGCGCGCCATTGTTTCGCTGTTCGCGCGTGCCAAATCTCCGATACCTTGGTCTTTCGCGCGTAGAGCCAAAGCCAATGCCTGCATTGTTTGGGCTTTCAACAGATTCAGTTGAGCGCCTTGTATCGCAACAGCCATCTTTTCGGCTTCGGATGGTTCTTTTGGTATAACTGTTGATGGGTCTATGCCAGCATAATCAAGCACTTGCATAGCCGCCAATGATTTATCAACCAAGCCCTGTTGTGCCATATCTTGCAGTTGTTGGGCTTTTGTTGCTTTGCTGATTGTTGTAATCAAGTTCGGGTCTGATACTGGGATGACCGAACCAATCAACTTAAAGTCCTCTGCTGTTCCCTCAGGGCCAACGATAGATTGGTATTCTTGTAAGTTCGGGTAGCGAACAAACCAACTCAAAATCAGGCGCAATTCTTGTGTTAGCGCTTGGTGGAATCTCTTATAAACGGATTTTAACCCTGTCATGCCGTTTTCAATAATCGCCATTGACGATGTGGCAGACAAGTTAGATGGAATCTGTATGTCTTTAATTTGTGCCGCACCCGCCATTTGAGCACCAGCATCACGCAACATATTCAACAATTGGAACGTTGTTGCGCTGGGTTCTGTCTTTGGTAAAGGCAAGATGTTTTCGGCCAGTTTGCCCGCATAAGAATTGACGGTTTTCCACTCGCCAGGCGAGAACGTATTAGAACCTTGCGACAAACGCACGTTCTTTGACATCCAACCAGCGTTTGTATTGTTCAATGTTCCAGCATCAAGCAATTGGTTGATAGACGTATCTACCGCCTGATTTATCGGCAATAACAATTCGCCAAGACCCAGCGCATAGATTGAGCCATCAAGCGATTGCATAAATGCAAACTCCGCAAAGAAATCAAATGGGTCAATGCGATAAATAATCGTTTTGCCATCTTTGTCTATGCGTGAAATACAGGATTCGTCATATCTTGGAACGATGCGAACAATCTTAGACACTTTCGGCAAGAACGTCACGATATATGGTTCTGAATAACCATCGCCGTCAATATCGCAATACACATACCCTTCAACAACCTCAAACACATCGCTTTGCGCTGATGGTTGAATATCTTCATCGCGAACCTTTGCGCCAGTATCAACAACATAATCGCCTTCCTGCGACAATTCTTCTTCATTGACACCGCACCATAAGCCCGAGCGCAAATAACCAACAATGTCGCGGCGCTTTCTAGTCATGCGATGGAAATAATAACTCGCTTCCTGTAAAGTAGCGGATTCATTTGGAACAAACAAATCTTGCGGAAATACCAATTCTGAACGGACTGACATTATTTCAGGGTCAAAATAAACCTTTTTCAACATCAAACCATTTACAGGCATAGCCGCGCACAGTTTATCAAGATTTACCGACCATCCAGGAACCTTTTCAGCCAGGCAGTAATTCAAATACATAGCAAGGCGTTTGCCTGCCGCATAGTCCTTGTGTTCGGTATAAAACTTAGTTTTGACAACATCGCCATCCTGCCACACAGCAGGGTAAATACGGCTCGCAAAATCTATGCAAGCATTAGTTATCAAAGGAAACTTTACATTTGCCGCTTTCGGCCATGGGTAATCTTTCTGTTCGTATAACTGTAAGGCCTCTTTGTTGGCTTCTTTCAGTTTTTCATTACGTTCAGTTCTTCCTGACACAAGGTCTTTATAATGCGTATCGCAATAATCATAATACCCTGCCAAAACTTTTTCATCCAAGAAACCCGCGATGTTGGTTGGGTTATCAAGGATTTTTTCAATAGACAAATGTTTAGCCATTTTTAATCTCCCCAATCAAAGCGACCATCGGAACCTGGTATTCTCTGAACCGCATCTTCAATCTTACGTCTCCAATGTTCAGCAGGTGCTTCGCTATATGCGCCCGAATAGATGTTTTGAACAATGTTGCGGTTTATCATACGTTTGCGACCCTTTACGGCTTCGCTGTCGTCATCATTGACAGATTGCCAACCAAACTTTGCCAAATCATACGCTTGGTCAAAAGTTCTAGGCGCACCGCCTGAAAACAGGTATGCCATCGCACGAGATGCCATATTGGTATCGCCATATAAATCTTTCAGGGAATAACCGCGACTTTTGCCGCTTTTATCGCTTACTGTTGTTTTGTGAGTGATGGCGGATGATGCCGCATCCATCAAAGCCCACGCTTTATCTTCTGCTGAGGAATCCAAATCGTCAAATGTGATTCTCACACCGTTTTCTTTATTCAACGCTGCCTCCTATATTACACACCAATCACTATTTCACACTTTTTGTCATAAGTCAAGTATTTAATAACCTGTTGGCGTATTACTTGTGTTTTTGAACTCTTGTCTGTCAATATAGTCATCCATGTCCTGTTCGTAGATGTCGCCTTTGAACAATTGGAACGCATCGTGAAGATAACGGAACGCATCCGCACAATCGCAGTTTCCGCCTGAATCATGTAAAGGTTCGGTCAAATAGCCACCATCGGTTGCTTTCTTTCTACGATAGTTTGCCAATCTCTTTAATCCGTCAGGCACACCTGATTCAGGGTCGTTATTAAAGCGACAATCGCAAATGAACTTACCTGTATCATAGACATCGCGGATTTTATTTTCGGTTTTCGGCAACACAACAACATTGTAGCCCCATCCTTCCAGTTGGCTCGCCAATGAAGAATCTTTATCGCGGAACGATGAATTGTTAGCATCGTGCGGCAAAGCAAGGAATCTAAAATGCCATCCGCGCAATGAAAACTTTTCAAGGAACCAAGCGATGTCGCCCTTGCGAATCTCCAAATACCCAAATATGCGCGGTTCTTCGTCAATGTATTGCGCGCACCAACAAGCCGCAAGGTCGGAGTGTCCAATATCAAATGCCACAAAAGCAGGATGGTTGGCGATATATGGAGTGTATTTAACACGATGGTTGGCTTCCATGATGGCCAGCGGACGACCCCAAACCTGACTTTCGGTTGTTTGTTCAAACGCCTCAGCCGCAACAGTTGGGTATTCTTGTTTCATCTTGAAGCCCAAGATACGCGACATAGCCACATACCAGTTCTTTTGTTCAGGACGTAATTCTATACCGTATTTTTCTTTCAATTCGGTAAAATACTTGGATGAATCAGAATCTATTCCCCCGATTGGTTCCTCAAACGATTGGAACTCGGGCGAGTGCCACCAAGAATAAAAGTGCCGTTGGAAAGTGTTCGGGTCTTGTGGCGCATCTGCCGCCTTGTTATTGTAGGCATCGTAAAAGTCGCCCACCGCACCTTCGGCGGTTGATTCAATAAAACAGGTTCCATTTGGAATCAAAGATGGCAAAGTTCCAGTCCAAAATTCGTGTGTCTTTTCAGGGTCTTTGATGTAGGACTTTGCCATTTCTGATGAGTGAATACGCGTAGCCGTTGCGGAACGTGCAGATACTGTGACGGTTATTTTGGAATTGTTGTTGAACATAAACTCGTTTGCGTTGGTTCGTATAACCTTGCGTTCCGCCTTGATTTCATCAGGCAGGCGTTCGTAAGCGAATTTAATTTTTGTTTCCATAATGTGAGATGCGGCATCTTTGTCCTGCGCGATAATAAAGACGTTTTCATTGGAATTGAATATCGCATAGTCCAAAAACAGCAACTGAATCAAGGTAGAAAATCCTAACTGGCGGGATTTACATATTACGTGACGAGGGTGTTTCAGGTGCGCAACATATAAATCCGCCTGTTCGGGTTTCATTTGGAAGGTCACAACCTGCATGTTTTTATCAACAATCTTATACAGGTTGTTCATCCGCCAAAACTGATTCATAAACTTTTCTTCGCTTGACCAGTTTTCCATCTGCGCCAACATAGCAGGCACATCAGGGTAGCCACTATCTTTCAAACGAATAACCTTCACTTGTGGCATGTTAGTCCTTTAACGCATCGTTTAATTCTTCTTCAAAATAGTCGCACAAACGTTCATACATCCTTGATTTTGCGCGGACTTTTGCTTCGTCTATGCTGTCGCCTGTGCCAGTAATAACAATATGAACGCCGTTGATTTCGGTGTCAATCGTATATTCAACATGGCTCAATTCAGGAACGTTTTTAACTGTATGGGTAATTTTCATACGGTTCATAGGTTTTGCATCCATCTTAAATCTCCTTACTTATTTCGCATGAGGTATCAACAGCGCAAGGAATATCTGATGGTATTATAATCGGGCCAGACAAAACGCGTTTCATGGCCTTTTTTAATTCCAAAATCTCAAAGACATAGTTTTCATTGTCTGCGTTGTTGATTGTTTTTACTCGGCACAAATCAGGGTTATCATCATATTTGTCAAACCACTCAATTTCTCCAAGGTTCAATGGAATAAGTTTTGTCGTTTCTTCTACAATCTGATGAGAGCCGTCTTCGTTCGTGGTTTCAATAGCATATTTCAAAAACATGCTTTCGTCAGTTTTGAACACGTTTGTAGTAAGCCAATATCTCATTGCTTCAAAAGGTGTTGTTGTCAAACAGTCCATTTTATTCTCCTTTGTTGTTTTTGTCCATTTTTCTCATAAGAGCGCCGATGCTATCGGCATCTCCTGTCACTTTGACCGAAGCGGACTTGTTATGAGTGACATTTGGCACCTTTCCTTCCGTTCGGTTCAAAATCTCTCTAATTGCGGACATGTCGCCTGCTAAGGCCTTGTTCATTAGCACCTTCGCTAGCGCTTCCGCATTGGTTGCGACCCTTTCGCCAACCTTGAAAAACGGCATCGGCATTTCCATAAGGTCATTTAAGGCATCTGTCGCTTTAACCTTGCCTAACCGTTCCTCAAAATCTTCCTGGGTTCCGTCAATAGCGCGAACCGCCGCCAACATCGGCAAAAAATTGCCTTTTAACGCCTCAGATGCTACTTTCGGCGAAAAACGCGGGCGATAACGGCTTTCATCTTTGTCAGAATCGTTGATGATTTCGGGCTCAATGGGCTTTTCTTCCGTTGGAGTATTATCTCCAATGATTTCTGCCGAGACATCTGTTGCTGGTATTTCATCACTTGGTTCCCAAGACGGCGCTTGTTCATTTCGCATCTCCCTCTACCTCTTTCTTCGGCATTGTTTGCATCAACAATTCTTCCCTGCGAGCCAAAATAGAAGCCCGATGCGGAGTTAGTTTTATCTCTTTTAATACCTCAGTCAAATAAGGTTCAGCCAAAACTGCGCTGGCTTTGCGCAATTCTTCACTTATCGCATGCGGATTACGATAAATCTTCAATTCACGATAATACTTATGAACTTGACGAAGATATTCCTCCTCTTGACGACATACAGGCCGCACAGAAAAATAATTTGATTTAGATTTTGGGGATTTTTGTAAAGTTTCCAATAATCTCTCCTTTCTTTCAACCGCTACTATAACATAAATTAAAAAAAAGTCAAGTAAAAATTAAAAAAATGTAAAACAAAATAATTTTGGACAAAAAAACAAGAGAGAGGGGAACAACCTTGGAGAAAAATGATAAAATGAACGATAAACAAAGGTAAGGACAATGAAAGGAAAAGCACAGAAAAAGCCGAATCCAACCAAACCCTCTCTCTTGCGACACACTATATCATAAAAAACATTAAAAATCAAGTGCTAACAGTCGTCTAATCAAAGCGGGCTTCGCTTCGGTGCTACGCATTGAGTGTCCAAAACCTGCTTCGCGGCACAAATCGCCAAAAAGACCTTCGTGCTGATGTTCGGCTTTGAACAACGCTTCCAATTCAGACCGTTTGATTTCTTTGTTCATGTATTTCAAGGTATAGCGCGACAAACAATGCGCATGGATTAGTTCATGAAGGAGAGTTGCCAAAATGTCTTTTTTAGCAATTAAATCAGCCGACACTTGAATCAAACCATACCACTCTTCTTTTTCTTCATCGTATTCCAACTTGAATCTTCCCTGAGTATTTACATCCAAATCGTCCGTCAGTTGATAACGCAAAGGAAACCAAGTTTCTAAATTGAAAGAATCCATCAAGCGAGGAATCATCATGCTAGACCAATCAGCCAAATCATCCCAACTTGTCCATTTTTTGTTTCCGCTAGTCATACCAGCCGCTTTCTTTACCGTCATTTGCATCTCCTTTTTTTACATGTCGCCTACCATGCTGACTAATTCAGCATAATTGTTGCTAATCAGCCACTCCGCAAATCCTTGAACGTCAGGAATCAACGAAGAACCATCTAATTTCCAAGGCAACGAAACCATCGTGGTATCAGTCCGAGCCGTAGCATAATAACTCGGCCCCCAATATACCATCTTCACAACCGCATCACTCCAACCTTCATCCCTAGCAATGCCTTTCTTCAATTCAGCATCTTTGGACGTATGAAATAAACCATAACCATAATGTCCGCATTGGTGGGAAGATTGGTAAGAACTTGTAGAAACGTCACAATGAGCGCGCGCTTCCCCAAAATGAAACGCCTTGCCCCTGCTTGGACTATAAACGATATATGCCGCATGGCACTTTTCCATCAACTGCTGTAATGAACAAACTTTTATCTTGACAGTCATTATTCAACCCCCGCAGTTAAAGTATTCAACTTTGTATCAGTCGGCCCCGATAAAAATGTAGTGAAACAACAATAAATACCGTTCTTCCAATCCTCTTTCGTCAAATACGTGTTGGAAGAATCTTCGTTGCTAATATACCACTCCCGCATACCAGCAATAAACATCTGCTTGGAAACATTAGTAAAAAAACCATCGGTGTAATTGTCCATAATAACGTGACTGTTGATAATATCTCTACGCCGATATTGCGGTTCAACCGAAACCTCATGACCACCAGCAAAAACGCCATCATGTAATCTTAAAACTTTGTTCGTGGTGTCAAAAGTGACCTCGCCAGCAGCACCTGTAAAGGTTTTGTGCTCTGCCTCCGTTCCCCTTCTAATCTGAACCTGTCTTGCATCAGACATGATAACCCTCCTGGTCTTATGCCCCGATGATAACATAACACACCATAAATGTCAAGAAAAATTACCCCTGCTGTTTCCAGCAAGGGGTTTAGAAAAAAACGTTGTTGCTCGTCTTTCTCTATGTCTTGAAGAAGATGTGGCGGCTAACCTAGGTCACGAAGCGCTCGCTGATGTCGCCACGATAATTTTGTATAACATTTTTTGCGCTGGTTGTCAAGCGATTTTTTTTTGCGGCGGGATTTTTTTCGGGGCGATTTTTTTGGCGGGCTATTTTTATAGCCAGGGCGATTTTTTTGGCGGGGTTTCAGAAGGGGGTTCCCACCGCATCGCAACCTAACTCAACTTTAACCATATACCCCTAAATAATATCATATTCACTTGTGATTTATTTTATACCATAGCATAGCCATATCATCCACCACCACACACCACACCATAGCATAGGTATATCGTAGCCATATCTACACCATAGCATAGCCATATCATTTTAGACGATACAACACACCGCAAAAAATAATCGCTTGCGCCGGGGTATAAAAACAGAACAAAAAATGAACGGTCTCTCGCGTGCGCGTGTGCGTGCATATACGCGTAGCGCGTGAATACCCCTATTTTTTAGGGTAAATTATACTATAATATAAACTTTTGTTATATTAGTTATACATTTTTACGCGTGGATGATTACGCGGGCGGGCGGATGATACGCGGAAAAGCCCTAGACAAAAAATATATTCTGTCAAGTATATTTTTACACACACAAAAACCTATACATTTACGCGGACAAAATAAAAATGTATAAACAATATAACAAAAACTTATATTATAATATAATTTTACACTTTTTTTGTATATCTCACGCGTAGCGCACACCCGCACACACGCGCGCACATATACGCACGCGCACACACGCGCGAAACAA
>Ga0265298_10005886_pt1 | contig 15263 bp, 9 predicted proteins | sample AusTroGonzalo_MG_3_FD_193486 | JGI IMG/M metagenome (GOLD analysis project Ga0265298, IMG submission 193486) | Bovine rumen microbial communities from tropical cattle in Woodstock, Queensland, Australia - Gonzalo_01 | ecosystem: Host-associated > Mammals > Digestive system > Stomach > Rumen ... | reverse complement strand
CCGCAGCAGTGCCAGCCTGGTGCATGGCGTCGGCGGCCTGGTGCATAGCCATGGCGTCGGCAGCAATCTTGTCGAGCCCGGCACCGCCGATGGTGCTCACCTCGGTGCCGAAGTATGACTTCAGCAGGCTCTCGCTCAGACCTATGCTCTCGAAGATCTTCGCACCGCGATAGCTGCGGATGGTCGAGATACCCATCTTGGCCATGATCTTGAAGAGGCCCTTCTTCACGGCCTTGATGTAGTTCTTCTCCGCCGTCTCGTAGTCCTCCTGAATCTTGTGGCGCTTCACGAGGTCGTCGAGGATGGCGAACGTCATGTACGGACACAGCGCCGAGGCACCGTAGCCCAGCAGCAGGGCTGCGTGCATCGTCTCGCGAATCTCGCCGCTCTCGACAATCAGGGCCGTCTGCACGCGCTTGCCCACGCTGATCAGATAATGGTGGACAGCTGAGACAGCCAACAACGACGGGATGGCCACATGACTGGCGTCGACATCGCGATCGGAGAGGATGATGTAGTTATAGCCCTCGTCCACACTCTTCTCTGCCTGATGGCACAGGTTATCGAGTGCGTCGCGCAGGCCGTCGCCGCCCTTCGTTCCATCAAACAGCGTCGGCAACTTAATGGTGTTGAACCCCTTGTAGCGAATGTTACAGAGGATGTCCAACTGCGTATTGTTCAAGATAGGATGCGGCAGGCGAACCATCTTGCAGTTCGTCTCGTCGGGGCTTAGGATGCCCGTTCCCACACGACCGATGTACTCCGTCAGCGACATCACCAGCTCCTCGCGGATGGAGTCGATGGCGGGGTTCGTCACTTGTGCAAACTGCTGACGGAAGTAGTTGAAGAATGTCTGCGGCTTGTCCGAAAGCACGGCCAGCGGCGTGTCGTTACCCATCGAGGCGGTTGGCTCCTGACCCTTCTCGGCCATCGGGATAATCGTCGCGTCAATGTCCTCAGCGCCGTAGCCAAACATCACCTCCTTCTGCAACAGGTTCTTTACCGAGTTCTCTACGTGGCGACCACTCTTCAGCTTCTCCAGCTGGATGCGGTTCGTCGAGAGCCACTGGCGGTAGGGATGCTCGTCAGCCAACTGCTGTTTAATCTCGCCGTCGTAGTAGATTTTACCCTCCTGCGTATCGATGAGCAGGATTTTTCCAGGCTGCAGACGACCTTTCTCGGCAATCTCCATGGGGTCGAAATCCATCACGCCCACCTCCGAGGCCACCACCATCGTGTCGTTCTTGGTGATGGTGTAGCGGGCGGGGCGCAGACCATTGCGGTCGAGCATGCCGCCCGCAAAACGTCCGTCCGAGAACAGCAGGGCGGCAGGACCGTCCCACGGCTCCATCAGGATGGAGTGGTATTCATAGAAAGCTTTCAAGTCCTCGCTGATCGGGTTCTTGTCGTTGAACGACTCGGGCACCAGTACACTCATGGCGTGAGGCAACGAGAGACCGCTCATCACAAAGAACTCAAGTACATTGTCGAGCGATGCCGAGTCAGACATGCCAGGCTGTACTATCGGCGAAATATCCTTCGCCTCGCCCAATGCCTCACTCGACAGCACGCTCTCTCTCGCCTGCATCCATCCACGATTACCGCGAATGGTATTGATCTCACCGTTGTGAGCTAACAAACGGAAGGGCTGGGCCAAGCTCCATGTTGGAAATGTGTTTGTGCTGAATCTCGAGTGAACCAGCGCCAATCCGCTTGTCAGATAGGGATTAGTTAAGTCTGGGTAATACTGTCGCACCTGCATGCTCGACAGCATTCCCTTATAGATGATGTTAGTGTTACTCAGCGAACATATATAAAAGTCTTTGTGATTGACCCGGCGCTCAATCTTCTTGCGTATAATATATAAAGTACGCGGGAAGACTTCCACCTTATCATCACTTACACCAGTAATGAATATCTGTTTGATGGCTGGTTCGGTACTCATTGCAGCCTCACCCAGACAATCTGGGTTAGTGGGCACGTTCCTCAGGTGCATCAGCTGCAGACCCTCGCGCTCAATCTCCTCGATCATCACGCTCAGAATCTCCTGCTGTGCTTTCTCGTCCTTCGGCAGGAATACCACTCCCGTACCGTATTTTCCCTTCTCCGGCACGGGGATGCCCTGCAACAAAATAAACTCGTGGGGAATCTGAATCATGATGCCCGCACCGTCACCATCCTTGCCTACCTCCGCACCACGATGGCGCATGTTTTCCAACACGCGAAGTGCATTGTCGACGAGCTCATGGCTTTTATTGCCGTGAATATTCACTATCATACCCACACCGCAAGCATCGTGCTCGTAATCACTCTGGTAGAGTCCTTGGCTTTTTGGTTTACTTTTTGTCATATTATCCTTACTTTTTATGTCAATCTGTTCGATTTCGGCTGCAAAAGTAATTCATTTTGTAAAAACAACCAAACTTCCGCTTACTTTTTTATTCTTAATATTTACGACAACTTACACTTTGTCAAGAAAACGCGCCCTTTCTTTCCAATCTGTAAACCATTTCAACGCCCCACCCCTTCCGTCATTTACACTTTGACAAATCAACCGTTTTTGTAGGGGTGACAGCCCAACATCCGAAGAAGGCGTTTGTCCTCTTTTTTGATTCGAAAATGACAATATGTTACATTTTGAAAGGTTTTTGCAGGAAACTATTGTCAAAACAGAAGCAAATAAAGCCGCAAACTTTACATTTTGTCACACAAGTGATGTTTTAACAAACAAAACGAAAGAAAGTTTAGGCGTATTCTGACAAAACGTTGTACTTTTGCACCGTCAAACAACAAAAGGTTAGCCCCAATAAAAGGGGATAGTATTAATTAATAAGGTAAAAAGAGTTATGAAAAAGATTGAAGCAATCATCCGTAAGACAAAGTTCGAGGATGTAAAGGAAGCACTGCTACAGTCGGACATTGACTGGTTTGAGTACCATAACGTTCATGGCATCGGACAGAGCCGACAGGAAAGGATCTACCGTGGCGTCCAGTACTCAACAGACGTGATCGAGCGCGTGGCTCTGACCATCGTCTGTCGTGACCAGATTGTCGAACCTACTGTAAAGGTGATTCTCAAAGTAGCGCATACGGGCGAGGTTGGCGATGGCCGTATCTTCGTGAGCGACATGATTGACACGTGGAGTATTCGCACAGGTGAGAACGGTGACACGGTACTTCGTGACAAAAAGTAAAAGCGTAATAAAGGTAAAAAAGTAAGAAACACAAAAATTTCAGGATTATGAACGAAATAGGATTATCACTCGATACTGTATGGATGCTATTGGCAGCCATGTTGGTTTTCTGGATGCAGCCGGGCTTTGCGCTGTGTGAAGCAGGTTTTACGCGTAGTAAAAACACGGCCAACATCCTGATGAAGAACTTTGTCGACTTCATGTTCGGCTCGTTGCTGTTCTTCTTTCTCGGCTTCGGATTTATGTTCGGTAGCGAGGGAGCTGGATTCATTGGTATGCCCAACTGGGGCGACCTGAGTTTCTACAAGGGCGACCTGCCCGTAGAGGGTTTCCTGATTTTCGAGACGGTGTTCTGCGCCACCTCTGCCACCATCGTTTCTGGTGCAATGGCCGAGCGCACGAAGTTCTCCATGTATATGGTCTATAGTGCCATGATATCGTTGTTCATCTACCCCATCGAGGGTCACTGGACCTGGGGTGGCGGCTGGCTCTGCAGCGATGCTGAAGACGGCTTTATGATGTCAACGTTTGGCGATGTGTTCCACGATTTCGCAGGCTCGGCCATCGTACATAGCGTGGGTGGTGTGCTGGCCCTGATTGGTGCAATGGCACTGGGTCCCCGTATTGGCAAATATTCAAAGGACGGCAAGAGCCGCGCCATTCCTGGTCACAACCTGACAATGGCCGCCCTGGGTGTGTTTATCCTCTGGCTCGGCTGGTTCGGCTTCAACCCCGGTTCTCAGTTGGCAGCCTCTGGTGAGGTTAACCGCATCGCCATCTCACACGTGTTCCTAACCACTAACCTTGCAGCTGCAGCAGGTGGTGTGGCTACGATGTTCATCACATGGATGAAGTACGGCAAGCCGTCGCTCTCACTGACGTTGAACGGTGTATTAGCAGGTCTTGTGGGCATCACGGCTGGCTGTGACCTCGTATCGCCTGTCGGAGCCGTCGTCATTGGTCTCGCTTGTGGTGTCGTCCTGGTCTATGCGATTGAGTTTATCGACCACGTATTGCACATCGACGACCCCGTGGGTGCATCGTCTGTACATGGTGTCTGTGGTATTCTCGGAACCCTCATGACGGGTCTGCTGTCCACATCTAACGGTGCCTTCTATGGCCACGGCTGGGGATTTTTCGGTGCTGAGTGTTTTGGCATTCTCGTAATCGACCTCTGGGCAGCTGCCTGCGGATTCGTCCTGTTCTATGGCATTAAGAAGTTACACGGCTTGCGCGTAGACAAGCGAATTGAAGAGGAAGGTCTCGACATTTACGAACATGGTGAGGCTTGTTACAATTAAGAGTTAAGAATTAAGAGTTATTGCTAATACGATTAGGATTTTAGAATTTAGAATTAAGAGAGTTATGAAAAAGATTGTTTTATTCGCAATGGGAATGGTCATGAGCATGACCACCAATGCACAGGAGATTGAAACGACGATTAGTGGAGATATCGTAAGTAGTTACATCTGGCGTGGTCAGGACTTGGGCAATGTGTCGTTGCAGCCCACACTGGGCATTGGCTACAAGGGCCTTTCGCTCTCGGCCTGGGGCAGCGTAGGACTGAGCGACCCTACAGACACAAAGGAGTTTGACCTGACGTTAGGCTACTCGATTGGTGGACTGAACATCGGTATTACCGACTATTGGTTCAACACGGGACTCGATCCCGAGAACCGCTACTTCAAGTACGACGCCCACGGCACGAATCACGTATTCGAGGCCAACATTGGCTACGACTTCGGACTGGCCTCAGTACAGTGGTTCACCAACATCGCGGGCAACGATGGCTTTAACAAGGACGGCAAGCGGGCCTACAGCAGTTACATGGAGGTAGCTGTCCCGTTTAAAATTGCTACGGTAGATTGGACTGCCACGGCCGGTGCCGTCCCCTTTGCCACCGACTTCTATGGTACATCGGGGTTTGCAGTGACCAACGTGTCGCTACGAGCCGACAGGGAGATCAAGGTGACAGACTCGTTCTCGATACCCATCTTCGGACAGGTCACGGGTAACCCGTGCAGCCAGAAAGCTTACCTGGTTCTTGGTATAACGCTGCATCCATAATCTTAACCAGGTAGACCCCCTCTTCTGTCGAAAGGCGGAGGAGGGGGATTCTTTTTTATTTAAGCAAAATGACATTTTGTAACATTATGACAGTTTTTCAACTCAAATAGTTACATTTTGACAGGAAAGGAAATCAGAAACTTTACATTTTGACACCGCCGAACGGTTTTAACAATCAAAACGGCAGGAAATATCCAAGTAATTTAACAGAATGTATTACCTTTGCGCCCAAAATAATCAAAAGATCAAGAAATATGAAGGTAAAAAGACGTTGGATAATCCTGATGACGGCCATGACATTGATAGCCATCTCAGGTTTGATGGTAGGAGAACCTACCTTTGAGTGTGACTGGTCGGTGATTTCAGCCGCCGATGTGGCGTGGCTGATCACCGCCACAATTTTTGTGTTGATGATGACACCTGGTCTGTCGTTCTTCTATGGCGGCATGGTGGGTGCAAAGAACGTTATCAGCACGATGTTGCAATCGTTCATTGCGATGGGACTCATCTCTGTGCTGTGGGTAGTTGTTGGCTTCTCACTGTGCTTTGGCGACGACATCGGCGGTGTCATTGGTAATCCGCTGACGTTCCCGATGTTCCACAATGTAGGTGGCGCTGTTTACACCACGCCAGCAGGCAACGTGTTGGGCGGAGCAACGATTCCGCTGGCACTGTTTGCCCTGTTCCAGATGAAGTTTGCCATCATCACGCCATCGCTGATTACGGGTTCGTTTGCCGAGCGTGTCAGGTTTTCGGCCTATATGTTCTTTATGATGTTCTTCTTCTTTGTCATCTACTGTCCGCTGGCCCACATGACGTGGCATCCCGAGGGACTGTTCATGAAGTGGGGCGTCATCGACTTCGCAGGTGGTATCGTGGTACATGCCTCCAGCGGTGTGGCAGCCCTTGCAGGAGCCATCTATTTAGGACGACGCAAGGCGGAGACCCGCAAGAGCGAGCCAGCCAACATCCCCTTTGTACTTCTGGGAGCAGCCATGCTGTGGTTAGGTTGGTTTGGCTTCAATGCGGGCTCTTCGCTCCATGCCGACGGACAGGCCATCAAGGCATTCCTCAATACGAACACGGCTTCAGCAACAGCCATGATGACATGGATATTCTTCGACTGCCTGCGTGGTCGTAAGCCGTCGGCCATGGGTGCCGCCGTGGGTTGCGTGGTTGGTCTGGTGGCCATCACACCCTCTGCAGGATACGTCACTGTAGGCCAGAGCATTTTTATTGCTTTCGTCATCACGCTCATTTGCAACGTCGCCGTCTATTGGCGTTCGCACTCCCGCATCGACGACGCCCTCGACGTGTTCCCCACTCACGGAACGGGTGGTATCTTTGGCACGGTGCTGACGGGTATCTTCATCCAGGAAGGTCTTATCGCAGGCACATGGGATGGTTTTGTCATTTTCCTCTACCACCTGCTGGCCATCGTCATCGTATTCATCTACACCTTCGCCATGAGCTGGCTGGGCTATAAGTTCATCGACCTCCTCATCCCCATGCGCGTATCAGCTTTCAGCGAAAAGGTGGGTCTCGACTTCTCACAGCACGACGAGCACTACGGACTGGCGCACATCGGCGAAAGAGAGTTGGCAGAATACGAAGAACATATTCGTGAAAAGAACAAATAAGTTAGTATGAACACAAAATACATCTTCGTCACGGGCGGTGTGGTTTCCTCGTTAGGAAAGGGCATCATTTCCGCCAGCATTGGCAAACTGCTGCAGGCACGCGGCTTCAAGGTTACCATTCAGAAGTTTGATCCCTACATCAATATCGACCCAGGGACGCTGAACCCCTACGAGCACGGCGAGTGCTACGTGACGGAGGACGGTTTCGAGACAGACCTCGACCTGGGGCACTACGAGCGTTTTACTGGCATCCACACCACACGCAACAACTCGATTACGACAGGACGCATCTACAAGACAGTCATCGATCGCGAGCGTCGTGGCGACTACCTGGGCAAGACGATTCAGGTGGTGCCGCACATCACAGACGAGATTAAGCGGAGGATGCTCAGACTCACCCCTCAGGGGGAGGGGCTGCCTGGGGAGTCTTTCGATTTCGTCATCACCGAGGTGGGTGGCACCATTGGCGACATAGAAAGTGCGCCGTTCATGGAGGCCATCCGACAGTTGCGCTGGCAACTGGGACGCGATGCAGTGTGCGTACATCTGACCTACGTGCCCTACCTGAAAGCGGCTGACGAACTGAAGACGAAGCCCACCCAGCATAGCGTAAAAGAGCTGCAGGGAATGGGTATTCAGCCTGACATCCTTGTCCTTAGGACAGAACGCCACCTCGACGACCATGTGCGCATGAAGGTGGCGTCGTTCTGTAATGTCGACCTGGAGTGCGTGGTGCAGAGCGAGGATATGCCAAGCATCTACGAGGTGCCAGTGAGCATGCAGAAACAAGGACTCGACGCAGCCATCATGAGGAAAATCGGAATACCTGTCGGAGAGACACCCGCCATGAAGCCCTGGCACGACTTCCTCGACAAGCAGCGCAATGCCCAGCGCGAGGTACACATTGGACTGGTGGGCAAGTACGACCTGCAGGATGCCTACAAGAGCATCCGCGAGAGTCTGAACCTGGCAGGGATATATAATGATGTGAAGACGAAGCTGCACTTTGTGAACAGCGAGGAGATTTCTGCCGAGAACGTGGCAGAAAAGCTCGACGGCATGGCGGGCATCGTCATCTGTCCGGGGTTCGGCCAGCGAGGCATCGAGGGAAAGATCATTGCCGCCGAGTACACCCGCACCCACGACATTCCCACCTTCGGCATCTGTCTGGGCATGCAGATGATGGTCATCGAGTTTGCCCGCAACGTGCTGGGATACAAGGATGCCAACAGCGCCGAGATGAATCCCGACACGCCGCATAACGTCATCGACATCATGGAGGAGCAGAAGAGCATCACCCAGATGGGTGGCACGATGCGACTGGGTGCCTACGAGTGTGAACTACAGAAAGACAGCCGCGTTTATAAGGCTTATGGTGAGAAGACTCTCATCAGCGAGAGACACAGACATCGCTACGAATTCAACAACGCCTATAAAGAGGAATACGAGTCGGCTGGCATGAAGTGCGTGGGCATCAATCCCGCTGCCGACCTCGTTGAGATTGTCGAAATCCCTGAGAAGCGCTGGTATATCGGCACGCAGTTCCACCCCGAATATTCGTCAACGGTACTGCATCCGCATCCGCTGTTCATGTCGTTCATAAAAACCTGCAAATTGAACAATTTGACTATTGAACAATTTGACTATTGAACAATTTGACTATTGAACAATTGCATAATCGACAAATGATATGGTAGAAGAACTGAAGCATGAATGTGGAGTGGCGATGATTCGTCTGCTGAAGCCGCTGTCGTATTACGAACAGAAATACGGCACGTGGCGATACGGACTGAACAAGCTCTACCTGATGATGGAGAAACAGCACAACCGCGGCCAGGAGGGAGCAGGTGTGGCCTGCGTCAACCTTGACGCCCCTGCTGGCAAGGAATACATGTTTCGTGAAAAGGCTGAAGGCAAGGATGCCATCACAAAGATATTTAAAAGAATTGACAAAGGGCAATGGACAATGGACAGCGATTTTGCCCCAGAGTGTCCCACCGATAATTCTCAATTACCAATTGCCAACTGTCAATTGTTCATGGGACACCTGCGCTATTCGACCACGGGCAAGAGTGGCCTGCAATACGTCCACCCCTTCCTGCGCCGCAACAACTGGCGGGCGAAGAACCTCTGTCTCTGTGGCAATTTCAACATGACCAACATCGACGAGGTCTTTCATTTCCTGACGGAGCAGGGCCAGTCGCCGCGTATCTATGGCGACTCGTACATCACGCTCGAACTGATGGGCCACCGCTTGGATCGCGAGGTAGAACGGCTATACGGCATGGCCAAAGAACAAGGTTTGGAGGGTACTGCCATCACCCGCTACATCGACGACCACGTAGAGATAGCCAACGTGCTGAAAACCACGATGCCACACTTCGATGGCGGCTACGTGATGTGCGGACTGACGGGCAGCGGCGAGCTGTTTGCCGTGCGCGACCCTTGGGGCATCCGTCCTGCGTTCTATTATCAGGACGACGAGGTGGTGGTGCTGGCCTCAGAGCGCCCCGTCATCCAGACGACTTTTGACCTGCAGGCTGAGGACATCCAGGAGTTGAAGCCTGGGCAGTCGCTCATCGTCCGCAAGAGTGGCGAGTGTTGCCTGGAACAGATTTTGGAGGCGCAAGCGCTGTCTGCCTGTTCGTTCGAGCGCATCTACTTCAGCCGGGGCTCCGATCGCGACATCTATAACGAGCGAAAGCAACTGGGCGACCAACTGACACCTGCCATCATGCGAGCCATCGACGGCGACGTGGCCCACTCGGTCTTCTCGTACATCCCCAACACGGCCGAGGTGGCCTTCTACGGCATGACAGACGGTTTGCGTCGTCTGGACCATGAAGTGCGGATAGAAAAAGTGGTATGGAAGGACATCAAACTGCGCACCTTCATCACGGAGGGTACGGAGCGCAACGACCTTGCCGCCCACGTCTACGACATCACCTACGGCTCCTTGCAGCCCTACGAGGACAACCTCGTCATCATCGACGACTCCATCGTGCGAGGCACCACCCTGAAGGAGAGCATCTTCAAGATTCTCGACCGCATGCATCCCAAGAAAATCGTCATGGTGTCGAGCTCGCCACAAATCAGGTACCCCGACTATTACGGCATCGACATGTCGCGCCTCGAAGAGCTCTGCGCCTTCCGTGCTGCCATCGCACTCATCAAGGAGCGGGGCATGGAGCAGATTATTGCCAAGACGTATAAGCAGTGTAAGGCGCAAATCACCCAAAAGCAGCCCGACCACTTGTCGCCTGCCAGCGAGGCAAAGCCCGAACCGCCTGTTCTGTGTAATTACGTGCGCAACATCTATGCCCCCTTCACAGTAGAGGAGATTAACGCGAAGATTGTGGAGATGCTGCGGCCAGAGGGCATGCAGGCACCCATCGAACTGGTGTATCAGAGTATCGAGGGCCTGCACGAAGCCTGTCCGAACCACCCTGGCGACTGGTACTTCACAGGCCACTACCCCACCCCAGGCGGCGTACGCATGGTGAACCAGGCGTTCGTGAACTACGTTGAGAGAGTATTGAATTTACAATTATAAAAAGAAAGGAAAGACTATGTGTGGAATTGTAGCTATACTGAATGTAAAGGAGCAGACGCAGGAACTGCGTAAAAAGGCGTTGAAGATGAGTCAGAAAATCCGTCACCGCGGACCTGACTGGAGTGGCATTTACTGTGGCGGAGCGGCCATCCTCGCCCACGAGCGACTGAGCATCGTCGACCCAGAGTCGGGCGGACAGCCGCTGTTCTCGCCCGACCGCAAGCAGGTGCTGGCCGTGAATGGTGAGATTTACAACCATCAGGAGATTCGTCGCCGCTTTGCCGGACAGTACGAGTTCCAGACGGGCTCCGACTGCGAAGTCATCCTGGCTTTGTACAAAGAGAAGGGCATCGACTTCCTGGAGGACCTGAGCGGCATCTTTGCCTTCGTGCTCTACGACGAGGAGCGCAACGAGTTCCTCATTGCCCGCGACCCCATTGGCGTCATACCGCTTTATATTGGCTACGACAGCGACGGGACTGTCTATGTGGCCTCCGAACTGAAAGCCTTGGAGGGCCAGTGTGAGTGCTACGAGCCTTTCCTGCCCGGACACTACGTCCATGGGAAAATTGAAGACTCCAATTCTTCCACGCTTAAACCCTACGATTTAAAAAGGTATTACCAACGCGATTGGTTCGACTACGCTGCCGTCAAGGACAACCCCGCCTCAGTCGGAGCCATACACGATGCACTCGAAGACGCGGTGAAGCGTCAGCTGATGTCCGATGTGCCCTACGGCGTGCTCCTTTCGGGCGGTCTCGACTCCAGCGTCATCTCGGCCCTCGCCGAGAAGTTCAGCGAACACCGCATTGAGGACGGCTCAAAGACCCGTGCCTACTGGCCACGCCTGCACTCGTTTGCCGTGGGTCTGAAGGGCGCCCCCGACCTGGCCAAGGCCAAGCTCGTAGCTGACCATATCGGCACCGTTCACCACGAAATCAACTACACCATTCAGGAGGGACTCGACGCCATCCGCGACGTCATCTACTTCATCGAGACCTACGACGTCACCACCGTCCGCGCCTCAACGCCCATGTACCTGCTGGCCCGCGTCATCAAGTCGATGGGTATCAAGATGGTGCTCTCGGGCGAGGGTGCCGACGAGATCTTTGGCGGCTACCTCTACTTCCACAAGGCACCCAATGCACAGGCCTTCCACGAGGAGACAGTGCGCAAGCTCTCGAAACTCTACCTCTACGACTGCCTGCGTGCCAACAAGAGCCTGTCGGCATGGGGCGTCGAGGGCCGTGTGCCGTTCCTCGACAAGGAGTTCCTCGATGTAGCCATGCGCACCAACCCCGAGGCAAAAATGTGTCCGGGCTCTACCATCGAGAAGAAGATTGTCCGCGAGGCCTTTGCCGACCTGCTGCCTGAAGAGGTGGCTTGGCGACAGAAAGAGCAGTTCAGCGATGGTGTCGGCTACTCATGGATCGACACGCTGAAAGCCATAACGACGGCTGCGGTTAGCGACGAACAGATGGCCCACGCTGCCGAGCGCTTCCCCATCAACCCGCCGAAGAACAAGGAGGAGTACTACTACCGCAGCATCTTCGCCGAGCACTTCCCCAGCGACTCTGCCGCCCGCAGCGTGCCCAGCGAGGCCAGCGTAGCCTGCTCCACCGCCATCGCACTCGAATGGGATGCCGCCTTCAAGAACATGAACGACCCCTCTGGTCGTGCCGTGAAGGGCGTGCATGAGCAAGCCTATTAATATATAAGGAGACAAGTAAACAAGGAGTACTCCTTTAAAATAAAGGTAAACGCGAACGAATAGTTTCGAACAAAAAACATTTTTGGTGGAAAAAGCGGGTGATATCGGAAAAAAAGCGTAACTTTGCACCCAGAAACTTAAAACCAATAAACCATGTATAAGAAACTATTTGTTACAGCACTCATCACAGCCTTCGGCATGCAGGCTGGTGCACAGACACTGGCTACCGACTCCAAGGGTATGAGCAACGGCAACCCCATCAGCGCAGCTGTGTTCTGTGCCGACCCCACGGCCATCGACTACAATGGCCGACTCTACGTCTACGGCACCAACGACCACCAGCAATACATCAAGAACGGCAAGAAAGGCTCCAACGGCTACGGAAACATCAAGTCACTGGTCGTCTTCTCTACCGACGATATGGTGAACTGGACCTTCCACGGCACCATCGACGTAGGTAAGGTATGCACGTGGGCAGGCAATTCGTGGGCACCGTCAGCCGTATGGCGCACCACCGCCACTGGGGCCGAAGAGTTCTTCGTCTACTTCGCCAATGGAGGCGGCAGCGTGGGTGTCATGAAGAGCACCACCTCACCCTTAGGGCCGTTCAAGTCACCCAACAGCCAAGCCATGATTCGTCACGGCATGGCAGGCATAGACCCCTGCAACTGGCTGTTCGACCCAGGTGCCGTCATCGACTCCACAGGACAGGGCTGGATAGCCTTCGGAGGTGGCGACCCGCAGTCGACGGGCTCGAAGCTGTGGCCAGGCAACTCGCGCATCGCCAAGCTCTCGGCCTCCATGACCTCCATCAGCGGTTCGGCCAAAAACATGCCCGCGCCCTATCTGTTCGAAGCCAGCGAACTGAACATCATCGGCGGACGCTTCGTCTACACCTATAACACGTCGTGGAGCGATCGCAACGACTGGTCGAAGTTCGAAAAGCGTAACGGACAGGCCGCTCCCTCCTCCTGCAGCATGTGCTACATGGTGAGCGACACCCCACTCGACCCCGACTCGTGGGAGTACCGCGGCGAATACGTGCCCAACGAAGGAAACTTCGGCATGGGCTGGGGCAACAACCACACCCACCTGCACAAGTTCCAGGGCAACTATTACCTGTTCTACCACTCCACCGTCTTGGAGTCGGCCATGAAGGACGCCAAGGAGATGAATAGCGAAGCATCAGGCTACCGCAGCATCGGCGTCAACAAGGCCACAGTGAACGAGAGCACCCAGAAGATCAATAAGATGACACTCAACAAGACAGGCGTCACACAGCTCAAGAACCTGAATCCCTACCAGCTGCAAGAGGCCGAGACCATGGCCAACAGCGGAGGCGTGAGCTACGAGGACTTCACCAACGTCAGCAAGAACACCAGTATCAGCTCCTTGGGCAACGACGCCTCGCGGAACATGCAGATAAAACTGAAGGCCGGCGCATGGACCCAGCTCCGCAAGGTCGACTTCGGGACCCTGGGTGCCGACAGCTTGATGGTGCGCGCCAAGGGCACGGGTACGCTGGAGATACGCATCAACAGCAGGACGGCAAAGCCAGCCGCCACCATCGAATTCTCGTCGACCACATTTGCCGACCAGAAAATCAAGCTCGACCCATCCGTCTTCACAGGTGTCAAGAACCACGTGTACTTCGTCTGCACCGCAGCCACCAACTTCTACTTCGACGCCTGGCAGTTCTTCGAGCCACAGCCCGACGCCATCCACGTCCCCTACGCTGCCCCCCAGGACGACGACATCCTATTCGACCTCAACGGGCGTCGCATAAGCAAACAAGCCAAAGAACGAGGTATTTACATCCATAACGGTAAGAAAGTGGTAGTCAAGTAGACAACCGTAAAGAGCTGGAAGGCCCAAACCTCCAGCTCTTTTTTCATTCTTCCTTTAGACGCGCGCTCCGCCCTTTCTTTATTCTTTATTTCTTTATTCATTAGGCGCGCATGCGCCGCCCCTTTCTTTATTCTTTATTTCTTTATTCTTTAGACACACGCGCCGCCATTTCTTTATTCTTTAGGCGCTTGCGCCGCCCTCTCTTTATTCTTTAGGCGCGCTTGCGCCGCCCCTTTCTTTATTCTTTATTTCTTTAGGAGCGCGCTCACGCGCGCTCCGCCTAGGGTTCAGTGTGCGTAGCAATGCCGTAGGTCGACAGCGGCGTACGCTCCTGGTACGACTTCTTCTTTCCGTCGATTACCTTGTACTTCGTCTTCACCAGCTGGTAGGGCTCGAAGACGCAACCCTCCTTCAGCATGCGCGAGGTCAGTTCGTCACCCTTGGCACCCTCGGGACGGAAGCGCAGGTGCACGCCCTTGATCTTCTCGTTCATCGCCTGGATAGCCTCCTCGACGCTGTCGGAACCCACGCCCTCGATCGTCGGGTAGAAGGTGCCCAGTCCGTCCAGTTTCACGGGCTGACCCGTGGAGACCAGCTCCTTCATGCAGCTGACGATGTTCTGGAGAACCAGCACCAGCATCTCGTAGGTGGCCAGCTTGCCGTGCTCACTCAGGTGACGGGCAAAGCCCTTCAGCGACAGCGGCTCCTTCGACTCAGCCTCGGGATAGTACTGTCCGTAGTTCTTCGACTCGGTGTTCTCGTTCTGTCGGAGATTCACCAGAAAAGTTAAATTCTCTCTTGCCATAGTTGTTCAGTTTTTGTTAGTTAGTTAGTAAGTTAGTTTGTTTGTTAGTTAGTTTGTTTGTTAGTTCTTTTAGTCGGCTGTCGCCTTTGTAAGAGCGGCATAGCCGAGCGAGTAGATTAGTTTTGTTAGTTTAGTTTTTGTCTTGGTTGGCGCCTTAACTTTCGACAGTGCAACTGTAGTGCAATGTGAACGCGGAGGTGAGCTCGCTTGGCCTTCGCTGAGCCGCAGCCCGCAGTCGCCGTTGCATCTTCATTGCAACGGCAAAGGTACGAAGATTTTTCGAGCTGTGCAAATTTTTCGTCTAAAATGCACCTTTTTCGAGGGGTATTTTTCGCCTTATTTTTGCAGAAAAATCCAGTCGGTGTTGGTCGGGCTAAAGTCAGCGATTGCTACGAACAAACGGGGTGGTTTGCTACGACTATAGACAGCCATTTATTATTTTATT
>Ga0265298_10005884_pt1 | contig 15264 bp, 10 predicted proteins | sample AusTroGonzalo_MG_3_FD_193486 | JGI IMG/M metagenome (GOLD analysis project Ga0265298, IMG submission 193486) | Bovine rumen microbial communities from tropical cattle in Woodstock, Queensland, Australia - Gonzalo_01 | ecosystem: Host-associated > Mammals > Digestive system > Stomach > Rumen ... | reverse complement strand
CTGTTCCCGGCGGCGTTGGCCCCATGACCATCTGCTCGCTTATGAAGAACACCCTCCTGGCTGGCCAAAAGAGCATCTACAAGTAAAACGTGACCAGGTCTGCCATATTCATCGGGATATGGCTGGTATGCACGCTCGGCGCATCGGCCCAAACCCTTGACAGTATCTCCCTATACTTTGCCGGAGATATGATGCAGCATAAGGCCCAGCTCCAAGCCGCTCGCCAAAAAGACGGCACATATGACTATACCGGCTGTTTCACTCAGGTAACCCCTGAGATTGAGGCAGCCGATATTGCTGTCTGCAACTTTGAGACCACGCTGGGCGGTGCCCCCTACTCCGGCTATCCGCAGTTCTGCTCGCCCGATGCATACGCCCTCGCTATCAGCGATGCCGGCTTTGACATTTTCCTGACCGCCAACAACCATTGCATGGACCGACGTAACCGTGGGCTTGTACGTACGCTTGATGTTCTGGACAGTCTGGGCATCGGCCATCTGGGTACATACCGCAATCAGGCTGAGCGTGACTCATTATATCCGTATATGCTGGAACGCAACGGCATCCGTATTGCCCTGCTCAACTACACCTACGATACTAACGGAATACCGGTTGAGCCGCCCTGCATAGTCAATTACATTGACACCACACAGATTAAGGCCGATGTCATCCGCGCCCGACAACTACACGCTGACTGCATCATTGCCTGCATGCACTGGGGTACGGAATACAGGACTACGCCTGATGCCAGCCAGAAGAAGCTTGAAGCGTGGCTCTACAGCATTGGTGTGAACCACATTATCGGAGGCCACCCGCATGTTGTGCAGCCCGTGCGTACCCTGCCCCATGAGTATTACGCAGACCGTCATCTTACGGTCTGGTCACTGGGCAACTACATCTCCAACATGACAGCGCCCCGCACCGACCACGGCCTTGCAGTCACCCTGCACCTGCTCAAGGTAGGCGCCGTCACCACACTCCGCTACTACGACCTCCACCCCAACCACACTGAACGACCGCAACACAATAGGGATGGTTCTTTTTGTGTAGTGCCGGAGTAAGGAGAACTTTTTGGGGTATCAGTATCTGAAACTACGCGCCTTGCGGCGCTATCCCTCCTATGTCCAATAAGGCACCCTGAAAGGTGTGAGTAAACTCCCACCTTCCATGATACCTTCTTGAACACAGGCTCCTCCCGTTCACAAGCCCACGGGCGGCCATGGTTTCTGATACCGATACCCCAAAAAGTTCTGTGCACCTGGGAATCATTTTCGCACAGGGAATCGTCCCTATTGTGTCTGATTGTTTCAGAAGTCTTTGTCAAGAACGTAAGGCATTCCAGAGGCAGTAATTCCTGCGCCGCTTACGTTGAACTTGGTGCTGTATGAGTTGTTGTAGAATTCTATCTCGACATGACCGTTCTCATCAGTCACGACATTGGGATTCCAATAGAGTGTGCGGCGGTAATCGACATCGCCCACAATAGCACCGTTAGGATATTCAGGAGAATAGAACTCATGGCTGACATTAAAGCCCTGCAGAGTTGTTATCCTCTTGCCTAAGTTGAACCTGTCAGGGTTATCGGTCATCATATGGCTATCTTTGAGCTTAATATCCATAAGAACTATGCGGTCGCTGAAATTACTTGTCCGACTGGCAAAAACATTTTGAACTGCACTGTATTGATTCAGATAATTCAGATATTCAGGAGCATAATCTCCAATTTCAGCTTTGCTGTGCAGGTCATCAAACAACAGGATACTCTCGATGTCCTGAGCATCTATCAGCCAAGGTTTGGCATATTTGCCGCTGGTATAGAAACTTCTATTGTCATGAACATAACATAGAACAGGATGTCCGTTTATTTTAAAGCCATTATCATCCAAAAGGGTGTAATAGTAATTAGGTTCCCAATAAAGATATTCATTCAAAATCTGGCTGTTGTAATTTGCATTGATATATGAGGACATACCCATCATTTCGTCCCTTTGACTATACTTTTCATAATCACGTATGTGATCCAGATAGTCAGTGTAATTGTAACGGTATTCATCACTGTTCAAATAATCCAGGATAGCGTTTATCTCTATAGGTGTATTAACAGAATAACCTTTATCTATCAGGTAGCCGCTCAGGTTCGTTGAATATCTTCCCAAATCCAATTCCATATCAACATCCCTTTCTACATCAAATGACTTGAATGTGAAATAGTCCACATATTTGCGATCGCCGTCAATCCGTACTGAGGGCAAAATGAGACCCTCGGCCTCATTGATGATGGAGGGATAGTCCTTGAGCGTGGCATCTTCAGTCATAGCAGCTGCGTTGGTAGCCGGTTTCTTCAGCAACCAGCCCGGCTGCAACTCATAATGACAGAAAGCTCTTGCTTCAGGCACTTGCGCACGCTCCAAACGTATCTTGGCTCGCGGCTCATCTAAGTTCTTGGCTTTTTTCAGATACATCGTTACGTCGGCCTTGCCGTAAAAATCTTGCGTGTCAAACCCAAAGTAGCCGTTCTTGTCTGTTATGAACTGTCCGTATTCCACATGATCACCATTTTTGGGTGAAATAGAAACATAGACTTTTATGTCATCCATCGTTCTATCACGTGTTATCCGGTTGGTCATTATCGTGCCGTTCAGCGTGAGGCCTTTCTCCATGCGGTACTTCTCCGTGAACACCTTGTTGTCAGTCATGTACTCCCAGTCATAGCGTTCCCATCCCTGTATCATGCACAGAAGGTCCAGGTCACGGAGATGCTGCCTATCGGCTGACTCAAAATAGTAAGAAGGATTATGTATGAATCCCTTCAGGTCAGATGTGAGCAGCAAATCAGTCAGAAGATTGTCTGAGTACTGCGTGCCATAGTCACTTGCATCACGGACCGATATGCAGAAACGATCACGCAACGGACTGCCGTCCTTACTCTTGAGCTGAAACGTAAGGTGCATCTTGCCGAACGCGTCATAACGGCGTTTATCCGGTTTAACCTCTATTGTGGGAGGCAAGTATTTCATATTCCCGTTATAGACACTACGCGCAGCAAGCACTTCGCCCTTGTCGGTAAACAGGACTATGCGGCATACTCCTGCCGGCCATCCTTTAGTATCAAAAGAGAAACTACCTTCTGTTCCGTCCATAGTCAGTTCATCAAAAGTCACCAGTTCACCGCGACAGGTTACAGTCATTCCTATAGTTTTCTCAACACGGGACCGAGTACGGTACACCTCTAACCTGAGACTGTTCTTGCGGTCGGTCATGTCGGCCATCATGGTGTAGCCGCAGCTATTGGCCTGAGGCAATGATACGGTATGTCTCTTACCATTATATTCAAACACGGCATCTGTATGTTTATTGCCAGGCGTGAATTCAAATAACCCCATTCCTTCATGGCCGCTCTCAGTCACTATCTTACGGCCGTCATCAGTCTCCACTGTCAGACGGCCCTTTATTCCGGCGCCTACTCCGTCAACAGCCTTGAAGGCTATGCGGCTGGGTAGTCCGCTGACTAAGCTTCCACCCTCTGGATAGAACGTTACGTTAACATCGCTCAACTTATCTTCGCGCAGACGGTCAGCATACATACCGGGATCCGATACTATGATGGGGTTACTATAATCCCCCTCCTCTTCTGGGGTCTGATAAACGGGAAGTACACGTGAGAATAATATATCCGGATCAAAGTTGAGCATATACTGCGTGTATGCCCTTATCTCATAGTATCCGCTGGGATATGGACGTACACCACGTAACTCACGGGCCTGCTCTGTGGAGTAGTCAACAAGTTGTATGCGCCCATCAGCCTGACCAGCCACAATTTTAAGTTTCTGCTGCTGGAGCAAAACTCCGTTAGGTGACAGCAAATCCACATAAAGAACGCCTGACTCTGAACGGCACAGGTCTGATGACTTTACCACGAAGGCCTTGAACCAGATATCATCCCCCTGAAAATAGGCGGTATTGTCAAACTGCAGGTATACTTTCTCCTGGGGGAACAGCTCATTGAACTGGTGTATGTTTCCTGCAAAACGCATAAGTGCCTCATTATCGGCTTTCAGAGAACTAATTGTTGAAAGCATCACAAGCACAAATAATTGAACAGTCTTTCTCATAAGCTCAACTATCAATGGTTTATCAAACTGATATCCTTAGAAAACAAATGTATTATAATTGAAAAGAACATCCAAATCACCAGATGCCAGTATCTACAATTATCATAAAAACAACAGCTTACGTCTAACATCAAGCCGCATAGCTCTTGTTTCATGCGACGCGACTTTTACTGGTCTATCCAACAGTTCATGACCAATAATAATTATATTAGCCGTATCTCCCTGTTCCTCATATAGTCTGAACAGTCTATACAAAGGAGTTATTCTTGACGGACACATATTTGAAGCCGTCCTGTAATGAGTTTCGGCGTCAACGTTAAGCTCCATTTTCTGGCAGATGCTTCCAAGCAGTAACTCCGTATCATAACTTGAGAGTTTGTCTGAACTGTTTTTAGCATCAATCAATGCCTGCGGGTAATCATCAGCATAATAGTTCACAACAGCCCTGCTATACATATATCGTGGGTTTCTTTTAAGAATATTGTCTATATACGGTAGAATATCATGCTTCATCTCTATCGCTGAATTGGCATCTATATTTAATCTGTCCGTAATGGATTTCCATTGAACCTGCGCTTTATACCAAGGCCATAAAAACGTAATCGAGACCAATGATAGTGCTAACACAAAGACCGCTGCGGGCTTTCTGTAGGATAATTGAACCTTTTTAATACGATGAGACAGAAACAAAACAATAAGGCAAGTCACTGCAATTGATGTCATTGGATACCTGAAAGGATATGAAAAATTTGAGAGCGTACATAATGAGCAAATCTCCATCAGTATAAACACTCTTTGACAGCCTTTCCGCCTGAACGCACGCACAACGGCTATAGTAATCACACCAATTACGACAGACAGACCCATCAGACCGTAGTTCACTGCCACAAGCATATATTCAGACAGCGGATGTGTCACGTTGTCCGAAAGCATCAGTATTTTTTCATTGTTTATTGCCTTAAGGTATTCTGCCTGCCAGTTCATGTATTCCCGGTCGAAACCGCCGAATCCGAATCCGAACAATGGGCGGTCTGCCACCATACGCAGACATGTATTAAATATCACCATGCGTCCGTTTGTAGATGCACTCTTGTGATGGAACAGGATTGTAACCCCTCCGATGACAGCAGCGACCATCAATAATATTACAACTACAGTACCAAATCCTATCCTCCTTTCAGCGCGTAGCGACAACAGCCATACAACTGCTGAGGCCGTTATTGCCACCAAGCCTGCACGAGACTGTATGGCAAACAATACAGAAGCATCAATGACAAATAGAGCGATAACAAACAGAATCTTTGTCTTGTGTCTAGAAACAACATGAATAAATGGAAAGGTGACACAAAACAATGACGCCACACCTGCAGGATTATCAAAATCGCCCACCGCACGAAAAGGAATCACATTATTAACCAGCCCTGCCATCTGTAGTAGACAGTGCACCGCAACAGCCAGATTCATGGATAGCATACAGAATGAACAAGCCCGTGCCGTAGGGACACACCTATATTCTGGCTTAATCGTAAATAAGTTTGTTATTGATAATACACTTCCACTTACAACAACAATTGCAATTGTTCCAATCCACTTGCCGGTTATCCTCCACTCGGGGACATTACGCACCAACGAGAATGACGCTGACAACAATAACGCACCAAACAATATAGTGCTTGCATATTTTTTTAAGTAATACAACGCCATCATTAATCATGATTATTTTCATTCGGTTTTTGGAACAACCCAACAATCAGAAGTGGGTGGTATTGTTTCTCTTATATGTACAATTCGACCATTTCCTTCCGTGAACCTTTCTTGGAAATCACTATTTTCTTCTAAATGTAAATTAAAAGGTTTACCAGTTCCATTGAGGATATCGAAACCACCATAAGGACCAGCCCATATGGCATAATGGAAGTAGTATTGCCACGAATCTCTTATACTTTCATCAAGGGCAACATGATAAACCTGCCCATTACTTGTAGAGTAATCAATTACACTTAAAGCTACATGATCCATTGAGAAAACAGAATAAACAAAATAGTAGTAATTATAATCATCTTCATCTATATCTGTTATTCTATGCCGCCAGGTTCCATGAACATTCCAATTGTAACCAGATTTTGCCAGCAAATTATTATAACTATCCCTGTATTCTACATAATCCGACCCGCTTCTTACTATTTGGCTCTCAGAAAATACCAATGCTCTTGAAAAACCTTCTTTTTCATATTTCTTTATGGTTGACATATTGTACAACATATTATCATACTCAAGTTCTCCTGTTCTTTTATTGAAGAAAGCCAAAGAAGAATATTGATTATCGCCACAAAGCCATGACAACTCTACGACATCGTAATCATCAGCATGAACCAATAAATCGTTGATTTTTCTAATTACTGCCGTAGTATCAAAGCAATAATTACTTGAATCTTTCATGAGTTGACTATATGTCAAAACCGTAAAAGCTGAGTCCACTTTGGAATAAACAGGGAATACGCCATACTGATCACCAAAAAAAAGATCCCGTTCTACTCTTAATTTGTCAACAAATTTCATACCCGTTATTTTAATGCTACGGTCTGCTAACAATTCTTTGTTGTCAGTAACAATTTCATCAAGTGTTGTTTCCCAATCACAGTTGTCATCGAATGAAGGGAAGAAATCGCTGTTGTTTGAACAGGAAGCCACAAACAATCCTGTTACGATTAATAATAAGTCCTTAATTTTCATATTCCTTTTTTTTGTTATTTGATATTGTTTACCACCATTCAATTAAACCATCTTTAATACGGAACGGACGCTCATCCCAACCACGGGTAAGATCACGCAACCACATAAGTGCTCCTACAGGTACGCCATCATAATGCAACGAGTTGTCTGTCGCACGACATATTTGGTGTGTTATCCAAAAGAGTCCATTCCAGTATTTGAGTTCATACTCATCACCCGGATGTATGTCATTGTCATCACTTCGCGGAACTATCCTGACAAAACTGATGGCTTCTGGTTTGCCCATATCCATCCCCACCCAGTTGCCATCAGCGCTACTGGTTTCATAATTGCTCAACCAGTCACCATCAAAGGCTTTCTTGGCGTTGCCCGTATTTGTTCCGTCCTGACAGACAGGCGTACCATGAAGAGCAATCGTATCCTGGTTGAAGAATGCCAGTTCTGCAATACTGCCATAAGAGCCGTTAGGAGAAAGGTAACGCCAAAATCGATATCTTTCCTGTATGGGCAATGGTATCTTATCGGGTATGTTCAGTGAGTCAACCGTATAGAGAGTGACTGCATCATGGAAATCCGGATATCTTGAGGCCTGTATGCAACCTCCCAGTATTCGCTTACGCATAGCCACAACATTCTCTGATGAATAGTATTTGCGTCGCACATCCACGCTTTCTGTGTTTTTATAATCTGAGTATATATATTCTATGCTGCCATCCTTGTGTATGATAAAAGGCCAAGATAAGGGTACAAGATTCTTGCCATCATAGCCGAGTGTAATATATAGAATGTTGCGGCCCATCTTCCTGAACGTCACTTTTCCCTTCTTAATCACGCCAAAATCTATGAGTGTCCATTCGCTTGAATGGCCATTGAAAGTTGCAATATAGGCAAAGTCCTCTACCAACTTGACATTCTTGCGGATATCTACAGTAACATCTGTTGTATTATAATAACGATCTGTGACGTCATGGGAGAATAAGTTGAACGGGTACTGATATACGGAACGGTTATGGTAAGGCACGCGCTCCCTGTTTATTGCATACTTCTGTCTGTAAACCTTGGGAATACGCTGGTGTGGAAAGAATGGACTGCCCGGAACCGATGATATGTCCCATTCAGAACGCATCTCCTCGCCGTTGTCATTAAGCAAAGTATACCAGGTATGTCCAGCGCGGTAACGCCCCCATGATGGGGTCTCTTCTATTATTACCGGAATGCCGTAACTACGGAATGTCAGTACTCCCAAATTAACATAATCAGCGCATGAGCCGAATGTCATGTGCGTCAGTGTTGACGCACTACGCATGGGATAACCTGAACGATTGTACATACCTACTGGTTTAACTCTCCAGGATACCTCGCTTCGTATGGTGTTGACAGCACGAAAAGGCGAATCATAGCTCTCATCATCATAGTTCATGTGCGCCACGTTCCACCAGAAAGTTTGCCGCATTGTGTCTCTCCAGCAGTCAAAGCTCTGTAATTCTACACATTTGTAAGGTAAGATCCACTCACAGAATTCATCAAATGTGACATGCTGCGCCCAACGTTCGTTTTGCCATGCATCAAATGCCTTGTCTATATTTTGTATTAGGTAGTCCGCCGTTATTATCCTTGCATCCTCTATGATTTCACCGTCAAGTCCATAGAAACGGTTATCTGACAACTGAAGCAGTGAGTCTCTCTGTTCCTTGGGAGAAAGACCGGACTTGAACAATTGCATGGCAATGCCATAATACTCATCTATTTCCTTAGTTTTTTTATAAGAATAGTGACCTGGCATATTCTCTATAAGAAATCGCGCTGCTGCAAGTTTAAGAGTGTCATGCTTGTAGTGTTCTATAACTGCCTCTAGTTCACTACGGTTTGGCCCGGCCACCTGATATGCATACTCAAGAGCATCATACCCGTTTGAGCATGAAGAAATAATTATAGCAACTATTGTTGCAATAAAAAAAATTTTGGTCTTCTTAACAAAGACGTATAACATATAAACATCTATTTTTCGCCGTAAAGATAGATGTAATTAAAGCAATTAAAAGCAATGGAGTATGGGACAAAAATGGGACAAATGCCGTCGCTATAAGTACTTTTACTTAAAATTCAGCAAAAAAGAGAATAATAATCAGGATTTTTTTTACTAAACCTGTACTTCCGTTTTCTGATTGCATCGGCAGTTACATTTCCCAATAGTTCTGAAACAAGTTCATTTTTTATACGCATCGCTGACAATATCAATGTCAGAGACTCTTCTGTGTCTATTCCAGGATACTCTATCTGCAAATCTGCAATAGTATCACTAAATGATTGTTTAAGGGTTTCAATTATCGTATGCTTGCAATCAGAGTCAAATTTTTGACCGAAAGATGCAGATGTCAACATCTTAGACGCATCACTCTTATAAAAAAACGATTTGTTAATTTCTATCCTTTGCTGATAAAGATCCAGCAACACCGCACGGGCTTCAGGGTCAGTCTTTGATTGTTCTCTTACCTGAGATTCAAGAATAGAAATACTACTTTTACGTATTTCCTGCTCCAATTTGATAAGTTCCTCCTGTTTTTCTATTATACGTTTCTTTTCCCTATTCATAAACAGGACATAAATAAGTACCGTCATAATGGTTATGGTAATCAGAGAGAATACGCAAAGAAACACAAAACGCTTATGCCTGTTTTGCATTTTCTCCTCTTTTAGTTCTTCACGATGAAGATACTGCAAATCCTTTATCTCTTTTGAGTCCGACTTCTCAACCATATCGATTGAGTCTCGCAACTCTATATAACGTTGATGCCACATAATGACTTCATCTGTTTTGCCTTTTTTTGCAGAAATATCTGCTAACCTGTCAATAATATCTTCCATGGCTTTCATACTTGATACACTATGAATTGACTTGATGTAATATATATAGGCCGAATCATAATCTCCCATATTATAAAACATATTGGATTTTATATGATAATATGAGCCTATTGGAATTGGATCGTTTTTTTTAGCCGCATTGAAGTATTTTATCACCCTTACCGTTCTGAGTGACGTATCTCTTTGAGATTCAAAAGATGGTGTCACGTACATTGGCACATCAACAATAGTATCTACTGTTGAATTATATATGGTAGCATTCTGCATTATAATAGAATATAAACTATCCACATTCCGTGCGTTGCTCTCATCTGTTTTTGACAACACCGAGAAAAAAGTTGAATAATATAAAGTAAGACTATCCTTTAATCTCTCTGAATTTATTCTACAGTTGCTAAACTCTTCAAAAGCCTCATCAAACATCTTTTTTCTGAAATAGCAGGCTCCAAGTCCTTTTTCTGTAAGCGCATAATAACCCACAAGTGTATCCGGGAACAGGTCCTTGGCCTTAAGAAATGAATATATAGCCGTATAATCATTATTCATTCTGGAATATACACATCCTTGTGAGTACCACGCCAGCGCAGCATAATAACTCTTTCGCCTTGAACCATAAAAATCCGTAGCTGTCAATATCAGGCTGTCCGTAGTAAAAAATCTATCCAGTTTATAGTCTGTCTGAGTCTTGAGTACAGCATATAGAGCTTTATCACGCCGGGATTTAGGCATAGGAATGGAAGAAAGGATTGAATCAGCCGCTTGCGGATTTGTTTCAAGTAACTTCTCAACCTCACTCAGGTTGCTTCTGTAATCGCTGCATGAAATGAAAACCAATACCCACAATATATTTAATATGACAAACAATATTCTGCTTATCCTCATCAAATAATACGTCTAAAAGTTTATTTTTCCAAATATATGGATAATAGCCAAAACATTTGAGCCCTCGGTGGGACAAAAATGGGACAAATTCTCAATTATATAACTACCTTTGCGGAAAGAGCCAATTATTATGAAACCTTTACTATCCGTTGCTTTCACCTTGCTGCTGTCTCTGTCAGCGAGCGCTAAACTTACATTCCAGGAGATACGTACTGCATCCAATGATGTGATTGAACTCTATTTCATCAGCGATACGCTTGATGTCAATGAGGTTGATATCTCTGATCCAGCACTTTGGAAAGTGAACGGCGCACAGGTTCTGGGCGTGAACCGTGTTGCAGCGGCTGCAGACCAGTGCGACCACTTTATATATCTTACTGTGCCTACTCTCAAGAACGGACAGAAGTACAAGATTGAGACCCCATACGGCACATACAATTTCAAGTTTGACCCCAAAAATATTTATTGTGAGGCCATCAAGACCAATCAGGTAGCATACAGCGCCCTCTCCACCAAGCGCTTCGCCAACTTCGCCATCTATGTAGGTGACGGCGGCGTACGCAAGATTGAGGGCGCCCTCCCCAATTACACCGTATATAAATATACCAAATCCAAGTTAGGCAAGCCCGTTTGCTCCGGACAGCTCACTGAGATTGGTGAGGACCGTTCATCGGGTGACTATGTATATCGCATTGACCTGTCTAAGGTACCTGAAGGCGGCCCCTACCGCATTGTGGTTGACGGCTACGGCGCATCATACCCGTTCGGCGTAGGCGGACAGTTCTCTCAGAAACTCTCATACGTGAGTTTCCGCTCTCTCTTTAACCAGCGCTGCGGAATCCAGATCATTGAGCCCTACTCTGATTTCAGTTACCGCACCAAGCGCTGCCACGAGACCATCTACCAGACCTACTACCGCATCAATGAGGCCAGTCTGGTTGTAAAGGGCGACGAGCCCACCATCCAGGCTTGGGGCGGTTACCACGATGCAGGCGATGCCGACCGCCGCACCTATCACATGGACGTGCCCAGCACCCTGCTCACCACTTTTGAGGCATTCCCTAAGCTGTTTACTGATGACCAGTTCAATATTCCTGACAAGTTTGATGAGCATTTCAACATACTGGGTAAGGGCAACGGCATACCCGATATCCTTGATGAGGCAGAATGGGGAACCATGTTCTGGAAATATTTCCAGGAGGAGGACGGCCAGATTCCATGGGGTACAGAGACCAACGGATACTCACCGTTCACCACATATGATTTTGAGGACCATCTGTTTGGGTCAGAGACGCTTGATCCGCGTACATCGGCCTGGGCATCAGGGCTGTTCTATCATTTTGCCCGCATAATCAAGCCTTATGATGAGGCCAAGAGCAAGGAGTATGCCCAGCGTGCTGAATTGGCATACAGTGCATCGGAAAGGGTTTATGCTGAGCGCAACCGACAGATGCCGGCCACATTCCAGATGTATTACAATGTGGAGAAGTATCTTTTGACCGGCAATGCCGAGTGCCACGAGTACATCAAGGCACATGCGCAGGATGCACAGCAGATTGTCAGCACCTATAACCAAGGCTCCGAGATATTTGCCGAGCGCGGCTGGCTTACCTCATATTTCTTCAGTTACATTCTGGCACCGGCCAGCAAGACTGATCCTGCTACCGTTCAGGCATTCAAAGATGCCCTGCAGGCCACGGTTGACAAGCAGCTTGCAGCATTTGCCGATAACGCCTACCCCAACGGTGCACCTATGAACGTTAACTGGTGGGGCAGCAACGTGGCACAGGGACAATATACATTCCCCATTGTGCTCATGTGGAAGCTTACCGGTAAGCAGGAGTACATTGATGCAGTAAGCCAGATGATGGACTACGCTCTTGGTCTGAACCCGCTGGGCAAGTGCTACATGACCACTCTTGGGTTTGACCAGGTACACTGGCCGCATGATCGCGAGAGTGCATACACGATTGAGAAGGGTTGGGGTCCGCGTCCGGGAATATTGGTATTCGGCGCAGGCAACTACGTACGCGACTATCCCAGCTACCCTGCAATAACACGCAACAAGACTCCACGTGAGCGTGCATACATAGATATTCTTGACAACTATCAGAATAACGAATATACAATTTACCAAAGCCTCTGTTTCCCATCGGTAGTCTACCCCATCCTGGCTGGTGGCTGCACCTGGAAACCTGGCAGCAAGGATCCGTATAAATGAACGATATAGTTTCAAGTATAAATAAGATTGTGTGGAACCCGGGGCTGGTGGTGCTACTGCTGGCCGCTGGAGTGTTTTTCTCCATCTGCACCCGTCTGGTTCAGGTGAGGCGGTTAGGCCTTATGGTACGTTCGCTGTTTGGCAAAAGGCATGGGACTGATGGCATATCATCATTCCAGGCTTTCTGCATTGCACTGTCCGGCAGGGTTGGAACAGGCAACATTGTAGGTGTTGCCACAGCCATTGCTTTTGGCGGTCCCGGAGCAGTGTTCTGGATGTGGGTGGTAGCGTTCTTTGGCGCATCGACCGCATTCGTGGAATCCACACTGTCACAAATGTACAAGTTCCGTCATGCCAGCGGATTCCGCGGCGGCCCATTCTGTCTGTTTGAGGCTGGTCTGGGTAAGCGTTGGCTGGGAGTGCTGTTTGCGGTGATAACCATCGTGGCTTGTGGCGTATGCCTTACCATGGTTCAGGCCAACGGCGCATCCACAACCATGAATAACGCATTCCCCGTTTCCACTCTGACATCGGGCATAACTTTGGCTGTGCTTCTGGGCATAGTAATAATAGGAGGTGTAAAAAGAATAGCATCGGTTGCTTCAATCGTTACGCCTTTCATGGCTTTCGGTTACATAGTTCTGTCAGTCATTGTGGTGGCATTCCATATCCATGATGTGCCGGCCGTTCTGGGCAGCATCTTTACCAACGCATTCGGCATCAATCCGATAGCAGGCGGAATAATAGGCTCCACCATATCAATGGGCGTAAAGCGCGGCATATTCTCCAACGAGGCCGGACAAGGCACCGGAGCCATTGTTTCTGCCGCGGCCGATGTCAAGGCACCTGCGCAACAGGGTCTGGCGCAATCGTTCTCAGTATATGTAGATACGCTGTTTGTATGTACAGCAACGGCACTTATGATACTTACATCGGGCACCTATAACATAATAGATGCCAATGGCAACATGCTGGTTGCAAACGCTCCGGAACTGGGCAACAACTATGCGGCATTCACACAGAGTGCTGTGGATACGGTGTTCGCGGGATTCGGCAGCCAGTTTGTATCGGTTGCCATGATATTCTTTACCTACAGCACCATCATGGCATACTATTTCTATGCCGAATCCAGCATTATCTACCTTTTCAGGGACAAGAACCCCAAACGCGAGAAGCTGGTTATACGCATATTCCAGGTGGTAATCCTGACAGCGGTAATATATGGTGCCATACGAGAGGCCGATGTGGTATGGCAGATGGGAGATATCGGCGTAGGGCTGATGGCGTGGGGAACACTCATATCGATCATTCTGCTCTTCCCTAAGGCCATACGCGCACTTAAGGAATACGAGAAACAAATTGAAAATTGAGAGTCGCGACAAAAATCATGGAACGAAGTGACATAATTGAAAAATGAAAAAGCTGATAGATATAATTAAGGACAAGGAGAGACTGTACAGGATACTGTTTGAGGGAACTGATCCTCTTTCAAAGCCTGTTGACATAGTCATAATGATTGCCATCGGACTATGTGTAATCATAGCCTCGTTGGAAAGTGTACTTAAGGTTGATGATTACTCTTTCCAGACACTCATCCACATGGAGCTGACCGGTGCCGGAATACTTAAGACTTCAATCATCGTACTTGAATACGTTCTGAGCATACTGTTTGCCATTGAGTATGTGCTCAGGGTATATTGCTCACCCGTAAAACGCGAGTATGTACTCAGTTTCTTCGGCATAATTGACCTGTTGGCCACATGGCCCCAGCTGCTCAGCATATTCTTCCCGCCATTAAGGTATCTGGCCATCATGCGAACCTTCCGCCTGTTCCGCATATTCCGCGTACTCAAACTGTTCGCGTTCCTGAATGAGGGCTACCTGCTGCTGGAGAGCATCCGCAAGAGTCTTATCAAGATCCTGGTATATTTCATGTTCGTGGTGGTTCTGGTGTGCATCTTAGGCACCATAATGTATATTGTTGAGAGCGGCACTCCCGATACGCTGTTCACCAGCATCCCCACCAGTATCTACTGGGCCATAGTGACGCTGACCACAGTAGGATACGGTGACATCACGCCTGTTACGGCATTCGGCAAGTTCCTGTCAGGAATAGTGATGATTCTTGGTTACACCATCATAGCTGTGCCCACTGGTATCGTATCGGCCACGATGATTGACACCACCAAGAAGAAAGGCAAGGATGGCCGATGCCCCCGCTGCAACCAAAAGACCGACCTCAACGCCAACTACTGCAAACACTGCGGCGAACGCCTGTAAGCAATTTGGGACTTTTCTGCTCATTTTTCTAGGTGAGCGAAACTTTTTGGGGTATCGGTATCGGAAACCATGGCCGCCCGTGGGCTTGTGAACCGACGAAGGAAGCGAGAGTAGAGAAAGCTTGTTTTCTATACCGAGCGACGAGGAGGAAAAACGTAGTTTAACGGGAGG
>Ga0265298_10005883_pt1 | contig 15266 bp, 14 predicted proteins | sample AusTroGonzalo_MG_3_FD_193486 | JGI IMG/M metagenome (GOLD analysis project Ga0265298, IMG submission 193486) | Bovine rumen microbial communities from tropical cattle in Woodstock, Queensland, Australia - Gonzalo_01 | ecosystem: Host-associated > Mammals > Digestive system > Stomach > Rumen ... | reverse complement strand
ATACGACTAACGTTTTTCTAGAAAAGGACGGCACTTTGTTCTTGCTGTTCCGAAAATCCGATTTTGAAAAAATGACAAGCCAAAAGTTCGCTTATTGCAAAGGCGTCAACGGGCATTTTGAAATTGCTTTGGGTGTCGCAAACTTCGCCGAAGTCGATAAGGCGTACGCCAAAGTCACTGCTGCAGGTGCAAAAAGCATCATGCCGCCGACTACGGAACCGTGGGGGCAACGCACTTGCTACATCGCCGACCCCGAAGGTAATCTCGTTGAAATCGGCTCGTTCGTCAAGGAGTAACCATGCCGTTTGACTTCAAGAAAGAATATAAAGAATTCTACATGCCGAAAGACAAGCCCGAAATCGTCACCATTCCGAAGATGAACTACATCGCGGTGCGTGGCAAAGGCAACCCGAACGAAGAAGATTGCGAATACAAAAAATCCATCGAACTTTTGTACGGCATCGCCTACACCATCAAGATGAGCAAGAAAGGGGACCATAAAATTGAAGGTTACTTTGATTACGTGGTGCCTCCACTTGAAGGATTCTGGTGGCAAGAAAATGTTGACGGCATCGATTACAGCCACAAGGAAAATTTCCAGTGGATTTCAGTCATTCGACTCCCAGATTTTGTAACCAAAGCCGATTTCGATTGGGCAATCGAAGAAGCGACCCGCAAAAAGAAAATAGACTTTTCGAAAGTCGAATTTCTAGAAATCGAAGAAGGGCTTTGTGTGCAATGCATGCATTCCGGCTCATACGACGATGAGCCTGCAACTGTTGCAGCAATGGACAAGTTCATTGCTGACAACGGCTATGAAAATGATATTTCGGACACGAGGCGTCATCACGAGATTTACCTTTCTGATGCGCGCAAAGTCGCCCCAGAAAAGTTAAAGACCGTCATCCGCCACCCAATTAAAAAGATCTAATACAGGAGAAAAATCATGGAATTAAAATTTTGTCAGAGCTGCGGCATGCCGCTCACACCAGAAATCCTCGGCACAAACGCCGATGGCAGCAAGAGCGATGAATACTGCATCTACTGCTACAAAGACGGAGCATTCACCGGCGACTTCAACATGGAACAGATGATTGAATTTTGCTCGCAGTTCGTCGATGAATTCAACAAGAATACCGGCAAGAATTTTACCCGTGAGGAGTACAAGGTGGAACTCCGCAAGTATTTTCCGACACTCAAACGCTGGAAATCAAGCGACGCAGAGCTCCCGCATGCAAACTCCCCCATCAAGCAAAAGCTGATTGAAGAAGTCAACGCGCTTAACATCAAGGATATGCCAACCATCGACAACCTCTTCGTTCTGCAGGGCTCGTTCATCAATCAGGAATACAAAATAAACGGCAACAGCATCAAGCTATTGGACGATAACGCAAGCTACTGGGGCAACCAGGTCGAAAAGCTAAATGCTGAAGGCCGCTGCTACGGAATCGCCTGCGACGAACATTACATTCTCGTGAGTGAATATGGCAAGAACGGTGCCGATGCCGAAATCGTTGTGTTCAAAAGACGATAACGGATAACATTTATCGGAAGCTATTTATCATCTTGTTTGGGAGGTGTTGAATTATCTCGTTCTCTTTTGATTTTCAGCATCTCATCACACAAATCTGATTCTGAATCAAAAAATCTTTCATCAAGAACTCTCCGAGGAACATAATTTTTCCCTTCTCTTCTTTTCCTCAACATTTCATCAAAATCTTCCGTTTCCGAATCAATTACACTTTCATTTTAAATTTTTTCTCCAACTTTTCATCACCATTAAACACAATGCCAAATTCATTAATCGTATGGCAACTCTCTTTTTATAAAAAACTATATATTACGTTTATAGAAAAGAGGTGGAGCAATGATACTTTTCAAAGAAAACGCGTACCTAACAGACGAGCAAATCCAGAACTGGATTGAGGAGGCTGAAAACGCCTACAACCAGGCCGCCAAGAAAAGAGCCGTCAACACAACTGCATTCAGACTTTCGCTAGAAGAAATTCTCTTACGTTTTCGCGAGCTGTACGGAACAGGATGCCGGTGCCGTCTATGCGGCACCAAGAGTTTCGGGAACATCCGTTTCGAAGTTTCACAGAAAGGGCCCCATCAGAACCCGCTTGACATCGATCAAGAAAACGACTTGTCCTACGACATTCTCGTTCGTCTGAACATGCGTCCAAATTACGAGTACAAGAACGGTATCAACAAGGTTTCCATTCCCGTTCCGCTCAAGCCCCGTAAAAACGCACTCCTCATAAGCATTTTCATTTCCGTACTTCTAGCCCTGTTAACCTGGATTTCTTCTTCGTTTATGCCCGAAACAGTGCGTAACGAATACCTGGTTCCGGCCATAGCCAATTCATTTACCAAACTTTCTGCCGTTTTTTCGGAACTGGCGACGCCATTGGTGTTTTTCGCCGTTATTTCCGGGATCTGCGGCATCGGAGGTGTTTCCACATTCGGTAAACTAGGCGGAAGCCTCCTCAAGCGCATGACGGGAACTTACTTTATCGCCATGATAGCGATGGTTGTCGTGGGGCTAGCCATAGGGCTTACTCCAACCCACGCAGTAAGCGAAGGCAGCAACATTTTCTCCGATCTACTGAAACTTGTACTCGACATCATCCCAAGCAACCTCGTTACGCCATTCGCAACCGACAACGATATGCAGGTGATTGTTATCGCAACTTTTATCGGTATCGTTTTGCTCCTGTTGGGCGATAAAGTCCAAACCTTCCGAAAATTTTGTGATGAAGCCGGAAACATCATCAACCAAATGATGGCATTTGTCTGCAAGACACTCCCCTTATTTGTTTATCTCGGTGTTACAAACCTACTCCTGAGCAACATGCTCAGCCAGGTTTATCTAGTATCGCGAATCTTTGTCATTTCGCTTGTCGGTGCCGCAATTACCATCGGCATCACCATCGCCCGCACCCTATACGTTACCAAGCAACCTTTCTCGAAACTTTTCTCGGCCCAATTGCCATCGCTATTGATAAACCTGACGACCAGTTCGCAGATGTCCGCCATGCCAGAATCAATGAAATGCTGCAAAGAAAAATGGGGCATCGACCAAAAGTTTACCGATTTCGGTCTGCCACTCGGCGTTGTTTTCTACATGCCAAACGGGGCTATTATGCTTGGCGCGATTGTTTGGGTCCTCACGGATATTTCTCTTGGGGCCGTTGATATTCTCGTACTCTTCAAGCTTGTTCTCGTCTCGGTCATTATTGCCATTGCAGCCCCTCCCATTCCGGGGTCTGCATTCGCCGTCTTGCCGATTCTTTTTTCGGCCTGCGGAACAGACTTGTCGATGATGCCGCTAGCAGTGATTATCGGGTCAACCGTTGGCTACCTGCTACCCGCCATGAATGGTTTCTGTTTGCAGCTTGAACTTTTGATGACCGCCCAAAAAGCAAACCTAATTCATAAAGAACTCTAAAAAATTGTGGTTTTTCGAACAATGTTTTTGTACTTTATCGCAAAACCGATAAAGTACAAGTTCTTTCATATAAGGAGGATTTTATGTTTAAGAAACTTGCAATTGCAGCAGCCCTAGCCGCTAGCACATCATTTGCCGCCTGGGACTTATACCCTGTTCTTGATCAACACAAAGGCGAAGTTGGCACCGCAATAGGTTATTCAGCGGATAATTACACAAGCGCTCTTACTGGAACCATAGGCGCCCGCTATTCTGTTATCCAAAATCTAGAACTCGCCCTCGTGCTTCCCTACCGTTTTTTTACAAATTATGAAGGGCATGACATGAACGCAGATGGTCTCGGAGCACTGACGTTTATGGCCCGCTACCAAATCACGCCCACCATTAACGTTTTTACCGATGTAGGTTTCCCCACTGCAGATGAATCCTACTATGCCAAGGACGTATGGTCCGTCGCAGCCGGTGCACAGTACTCAAACTCCATCAACTCATTCATCAGATTTGGTTCTGAGATCGGCATTTCAACATACTTTATAGGCTCAGCAGACTTAACCTCAATGTTCCTAAACGCCAATACAGAATTTGAATTCAATGTCACTCCGCAATTTACCCCTTATGTCGGCGCAAACATTGATGTCTTTCTCGGCTATTTCGCTGATGACGGTTACAGATACAATAGCGTCGGAGGGGGCGATATCGATACCAGAATCTATGTCGGGGCAAAATACGCCTTTAACGATATGTTCGAAGTTGGAGCCTACGCAGGTATCTGGTTCGGCAATGGATCCTACAAAGACAACACAGAAAAGGACTTCGGAGCATACGGGAGCTTCAAATTCTAGAGCCATTCACTTGCCAAACAACCTTACTTTAGCTATATTCAGCCCGCTATCAAGCAAAAAAGCTGGGGATATAGCTCAGTTGGTAGAGCGACAGGTTCGCAATCTGTAGGTCATGGGTTCGACTCCCACTATCTCCACGTAAAAGAGGCAAGCTTACGCTTGCCTCCTTTTTTTACTCCATTTCACCAAATTTTCTAGATGTCCCATTTCACGCCAAGCTTGAGCTGCGTGAGGACCGTACTTTCGCGATACAATCCCTTGTAGAAATTGGGCAAATCCATATGTTTATAATTGCGTTCCAGTCCTAAGTAGTAGACCATCTTCCAATACTTCCACGAAACCGAGGCACCCCAAGTGCCGTTAAACTTCTTGATTTTTTCGTAATCGGAATCAGGACCTCCGACGGCAAAGCCGTAAAACAAGTTCATTTTTGCATCAACGGTAATGCGGTTCTTAAACTTGTACGAAATTCTAGAACGGAATACCGGGCCAAACCATTTGCCCATCGTCTGGCGGAAGACAATACTTTCGACCGATGGTTCCGCAGGGGGATTCGCCACATACGCTTCATATTCATCATCGGCCATATAAGCGATACTGTCATTCAAATACTGCCAATATTCATTATAAGTGCTAACCGCTTGTTTATATGTCGCATAGGATTGCATAAACGTTTTGTAGTCAAACGCAGAATCGGCTTCGAACTTTGCGCCCACATAGACCGTTCCGTTCAGGCCTTCGGGAGCAGTCCTGTGCCACGAGGCGTACGCCGCAAACGACATCGGGCCGGAAGTCTGGTAATAAGCCCAGGCGACAGCTCCAATGCGCTGTTTTTCAAAACGGTACAAGTCCTTTTCGAACCACACATAAAAATCCGATGAAAGTTCCTTGCCCTCGATGTTAAAATCGTAACCCGCATCCAGGAGCATACCACGCCCCATCAACGTGTATTCCAGCCCAAGAACCAGGTTCCAGTCATTCGTATCCAAGAGCGACATTTCATCGTTATTCAAGAAGTAGTCACCCTGCACCGAAGCGGCAAACGTATGCGACCAAGTTGCGGTCGTATAGTCAAAATACGGATTCACATTCAAGAAGAGGTCCCCGCCTTTTTCGGCATCTTCCAGACCTGTTTCCTTGTAGTGCATCCCGTAAAGTCCAAGTTCACCAGCGATATGGAATTCCCACGGATTCGACGCATTGTCTAAGCTAGACGCGTCGTCATCTTCGACCCCCATAGCCGACTTGTAATCGCGGATAATCCCCTGGATTTCTTCGGTGTACTCGCCAGGCAACGCCACCGCTTCTTCAAAGGCCTTAAGAGCGGCAGGAATATCTCCAGCCTCTTCCGCCTTCATCGCGCGGTAATACGCCTCCTCCTGCGTCTCGGCAAAGAGCGCAGTCGCAAGCACAAGCATTATCAAACCAAACCAGCGAACCATCTATTTTTTCGGGAAATTTCCCTTCTCCCAATCACGCTGATTTTGCTTTTCCCAGGGATTGCGTTCAATCGGGCGCGGGACAAACGGACGCATCGGTTCCATGCGACCAGGCCACGGATTCATACCGCCCTGCGGTTCCTTCGGTTGTTCTTTTTCTTCGATTTTCTTTTCGCGAACAAACTCGTCCTTCGGCTTTACCGCATCCTTTTCGGCAACAGGCGGCAATTCCGCAACAGCGGGCTTTGCAAGTTCATCGCGCAACTCTTTCTTTTCGGCCACCGAATTGTTCCTCAAATCCTTGAGAATCTGTTCACGGGCAAGGCGGCGTTCTTCACGCATTTTCTGCCAGTCCACATTTTCCTTTTCGGACATTTTCGGAACTTTGTCCAAAGTTTCACGAGCCTCGACTGGCGTCGGGACGCTTGCTTCCGGGCGAGAATCAATTTCGCCTGCCATGGCCGTTGCCGCCATCACAGCGGATGCCATTACAATCTTCTTCATGGTGAGTCTCCTTAAATTGAGCTTCAGCATTTTACAAAACATCCCTATACCTTAAAGTCTTCTTTTTTCAAGCCCAGGCGTTCCATGATTTCGCGCAGCACCTTGCGGTCAATGCCAAGAATCGTAGAAGCGAGCGTGAGGTTCGCATTCGTGTCCTTGAGAGCGCGAGAGATGACTTCGCGTTCGACCGCTTCGCGGGCTTCCTTGAGCGTGCGCGGCGATTCCTTCGCCTGCACCTGCATATCATCAAGCCCTAAATCCTTGGGCTGAATCACGCCATGCACGGCCTGCACCAAACCTTTCTGCACGCGGTTTTCAAGTTCGCGCACGTTACCCGGCCAGTGGTAACCGAGCAGCGCCTTTTCGGCGTTACGGCTCAAGTGGAATTTTCCACGGCCATATTCTGCACCATAGCGCTGGATAAAATTCTCCGCCAAGAGCACCACATCCTGGCCGCGATCGCGCAGCGGCGGAAGTTCAAGCGGCAGCACCTGAATACGGAAATACAAATCTTCGCGGAAGCGTTTTTCGCGCACGGCCTCTTCCAAGTCCACATGCGTTGCACTAATCACGCGCACGTTCACCGGAATTTCACGATTGTCGCCCACTCGCGTGATGTGCTTTTCTTGCAACACGCGCAAAAGCTTCACCTGCATGTTGAGCGGGAGCTCGCCGATTTCATCGAGGAAAATCGTACCGCCGTCCGCTTCTTCAAAAAAGCCCTTCTTGTTTTCAATCGCACCCGTGAACGAACCCTTGGCATGCCCGAACATGAGCGATTCCATCAAGTGCTCCGGAATGGCGCCGCAGTTCACCGCAATGAACGGCTTTTCGGCACGCGGACTATGTTTGTGGATGTAACGCGCCATCACTTCCTTGCCCGTCCCCGTCTCGCCACGGATAATCACCGGGAGCGGGAGCGGAGAAAGCTTGTCGGCCATTGCAATCACATCGACCATGGCCTTGGACGAATAAACGATACCATCCTTGCGGACAACATTTTTAAGCGTATCGAGCGATTCCTTGTCGCGCAAGCGGTCATAAGCGGCAAACGCAAACTTTTCGCAGACCGCCACAAACGAATCAAACAAAGCGCTGTCTTCGTCGGTGAACGGCTCCTTACGGGCGGCACGTTGCAAATAGAGATACCCCGCCTCGGAATCGGGCGTTCTAAACGGAGAAACCATGATACTCGTGAGCTGGTTTTGCACAATGGACTTGGACAAGTCCGCCGATTCGTCATCGAGCTGGTTCCACACCACGGCACGCTTTTCGTTTTTCGCAAGTCTAACCGCCGAAATCGAAATCGAGACCTTCTCCGGATTCGAGAAATGAAGCGGTTCTTCGCCACCAATATCCAAAACAGCGGCATCCGCATGCAGAACGTCCTTGGCCACTTCAAGAATTTTCGGGAAAAGAGCTTCCGGCTGTTCTTCATCTAAAAGAGTCTTGACCACGTCAAGCATCTTTTCTGTGGCGAGCATGGATTCCGATTTCATAACTAACCCCGTAGTTTGCGCTATTCAGCGGCAGGCACAGGGAGGTCCAAAAGCAGGCTATCGACTTTCAATATCGGCGCACTATCGCTTTCTACCGAATGCTCCAAGTTCCTTGACCGCTTTAACAGCTGGTCCCCTGTCGCATCGATACCGAAACGCATTGTTCCACTCGTAAGCAACAGCACTATCAAGAGTAATATAAGTCCAAAAACGCCCAAAACGGCCCATTTTAGCCATTTATTTTTCTTGCAAACGACAAACGGGAGACCCTTTTCAAGCCCATCTGGAACTTTTTGCCCCGCATTCTTTTCACTTTCCGGGCGATTAATGGACTGGATATATTGGGTAACGCAACCGGCAAGCGCAACCTCACCATGCGACACTTTATCAAGCGCAATTTCCAAGATTTCATCAAGCTCGTCAAAGTCTTCGACGCGATCCGAGACATCCGCGCACAAGAGCCCCGACCAAAGCGGTTCTAGCGCCGAGAGCTGCTGAGCGCCTTCGGGCGTTTCAAAGGCGCCCGTCGCATAAAGCTTTTCCGAGATGTTCAAATCCTGCACGCTCGCCATCTGCTCGGCAAACTGCTCGTAGCCATCCGCAGTAATCAAGTCCTCGCCCGCAATCCAGCGGTACAGCAAAAGCCCAAGGCTGAACAAGTCGCTTTTTTCATCCGCAATCTTGCCCTGGAAGCGTTCCGGAGCCGCATACGCAAGCGCGCCCGGCCCGACAATGCCGCAGTCAATCAATACTGTACGCAGTCCCAGGTCGGCATTTCCGCCGTTTCTATCCACTGCAAATATCACATTTGCAGGGCTCAAGTCGCCATGCGACACGCCTTGTTTACGCAAAGCAGCGAGCGTCTGCGCCACCTGCCGAAGCGCTACAAGCGCCACCGCCACCGGCATCCGCCCAAGCGTTTCCGAAGATTCGCCATCTATATAATCATAAATCAGGTAAGGCGTTCCATCGCGATTGCCCCATTCTTCAATGCGGTACAGCCCCGGCTCACGCACTTTATGCGAGCATTCAACAACGCTTTCGTCAAACGAGAATCCGTCGTTATACCACTTGAGCACATACGGCGCACCGTCCACATTCAAAAGGTAAATGGAAGCTTCGCCGCCTTGGTGTAGCAAGGCGCCTCCGGTCACGGAGTCGAGTAGCGATGTTCCTGTTTTTTTCATGGCCCGCCCGCTCACAGTTTACCTGAATAGACCATCGCCTTGAGCGAGTCTTCGGCAATGCGCGTCCACTTGGCAAGCACCGCATCCTGTGGCAGCGCCTCGCGCCCCATCGACCAGATGTCCCAAGCGGATTCGTAGTCGTGAGCGTTCCAGTAAAGGTTTCCGAGGTTCACGTACGCCGAAGCAAATTTCGGCTCCTTAGTCACGATGTACGCATAAATTTTCTTGGCGCCATCGACATCCCCCTGCCCGGCAAGGATCAAAGCTTTCAAGTTGTAGCTAAAGTAATTTTCCGGGTCCAGTTGGACGGACTGGTCCAAAAGGTGCAGAACCTTCGCCTGTGCATTTTCGGCAAGCATCGCGCGCGCAAGGTAAAAAAGCGCAGTCGAGTACATGGGCTTAGACTTTTCGCTAGAATCGACCACGGATAAAATCTTGAATTCACGGACCGTGCGTTCCCAGAACGCAAGCGTACTTTCCTTTAAGCGTTCCCGGTCCTCGGCAATGGCGTAATACGCAATCGCAAGCCCATAGCGGGCATCCCGATTCGCCGGTTCAACGTCAAGCACCTTCGAAAAATTCGTCACGGCGCGGTCATAATCGCCAATGCGGAGAGCTTCGTCACCACGGGCAAGGTCGTTCCCGTTGCATGCGCAAAGCACCGTCGCAACAAAGATTGCGAACAAGGCTCCAATAGCGCTACACAAACGATTATGGACAACCCGTTTTAACATGGTAATAAGTATATATAAAATTTATGGCGAAAGACAATCGACCAAAGACGAAAGATTGTTGTAAATCTGTCAAGACTAAAACAAAAAACGCCCTCCGGGATTTCCAGAGAGCGTCCAAAGACTAAATCGATAAATTGATTACTTTTCGATTTCGTACTGGGCAACGACTTCGCCGTTAGCGTCAAGAGCACGGACGACGTTTTCATCGCGCTGGAGAGTGAGGTTGGCAACTTCACCACTTGCAGCGGTGTACTGCACAGAGAGAGTACCATCTTCGTTCTTCACAGCAGCAACGGAGTTGCCCTGAGCATCCTTTTCGTAGTAGGAGTCGCCAGCGGCAAACGGATTGGAACCCGTCCAGAATTCGATGGTGTTGACGAAGAAGAAGTCAACAAAGCCAAAGCAAATAAAGTAAGCCGGAGTTGCAAGGAAGTGCACCAAGGACTTAGCCCACTTGTTGGAAATCTTGCCAATGGCACCATGGAGCCACTTGGTAGAGCCATAGCTACCATAGCAGCCGGAGAGGACGATCATACCTGCGCAAGCAAGGGCGAGGATACCTTTTTTCATGTTTACAAACTCCTTATATTTAAGTGTTTTTGTTTTGTCAAAAATATAAGAAAGAACACTAGTAATTGCTAGAGGAAGAACGCTGTGTGTATCATAAATTTACAATCCATGATTCACTTCAGTGAGTAAGGTCACATGGGGTGTTAACACCCGGAGGCGCTTCAAATCCTTCGGTTTTACCCATCGAAAATCGTCATACCCATATATATGGATAAAATTCCTGGAAAGTTCAACATCATACGCCAAAATCCGGCATCCTTCGCCATAGTCGAAATCCACCGCCCCCAAAGGCTTCATTTTCTGCGGAAAATCCGTCAAACGCTCAAAAAACGCCCTTTCTAGCGCATCTTCAGCCATTTCGCCATCTTCCAAAATTTCGGTCGGGAGTTCCCAAAATCCCGGAAAAAGCGTTCCGGCACCCCGTTTGCACATCAAAACACGCCCTTTTCGGCGGACAACCCCACAAACAGCCATCATTTTGCCCCTCCTGTGATGTCACTCAAAACTTTTTGCTTGCATTTCTTATATTTTTTTAATAAATCTACAAATATCATACATACTTGATACATTTGAAGTTTTGGAATCAGGAGGTGAACCATGAAAACGTTTACTAAGATCGTGACTATAGTCACTTCTATTGCGGTTTCGTCCATTTTTGCAGCAAAGGCACCTACAGCAAAGCAAGAAGTTAAACAGGAACCGTTAACCGTCTGGATTATGCCAAACGGAGCTTCGCCACAAGAAAAACTAGAACAGAGACTGAACCTTTTTACCAAGAAAACCGGAATCAAGACTAAAGTCGCCGTCTTGGACTGGGGCGAAGCCTGGAACCGCATTTCCACAACGCTCGCCACCGGCGTTGACGCTCCGGACGTTCTCCAGCTCGGAACGACATGGATTCCATACTTTGCCTCCCGTGGTGAAATCAAGGCTTTGAACGAATGGCTCCCGCAAATCGACTCTAGCAGGTTTGTCCCTGTCAGCTGGAACACGACAAGAATCGATGCAGACACGACCATCTACTCCGTGCCCTGGTTCATCGACATCCGCCCGATTCTTGCCAATAAGCGCGTTCTCAAGAAGAACAATATCAACCCCGAAGACGTCGCGACATTCGACGGTTTCGTGAAGGCGGTCCGCAAGGTAAACAACGCCCACGAAGTACTCGACGACGGCACCAAGGTCCGCGCATTTGCATTCCCGGGCAAAAACGACTGGAACCTTCTGCATAACTTCGCCCCATGGATTTGGAGCAACGGCGGTAACTTCATCGAAAAAGACAATAACGGTAAATGGAAAGCAAGCATCCTTACGCCAAAGACCATTTATGGTATCGCAAAGTACTTGAGCTTTGTGCTCGATACGCTCGTTAGCACGGACGCCTTGCAAATGAACACTGCACAGATCGTGCAGCACTTTAACGCAGGCGAAATCGCCTTTATCGTGAACACCTCCGAAGTCATCATGCAGACCCGTTTCGAAGGAAACAAAGGTGGTCTTATCAATACGAGAATCGGTAAGGATAGCGTTGTAGCACTTCCGATCCCAACTGGCACAGACGGTACCATCTGCTTTATCGGCGGCAGCAACCTCGCCATCCCGGCCAAGAACAAAAGGCCTGAAGCTTTGGATCTGTTGCTCTACCTCACGAACGACGAAAACCTGAATGCGTACACGCAACAAATCGGCATGCTCCCCGCCTCGAAAAAGGTTCTCAAGAGCTGGTCCAAGGACGAAGACTACAAGACGCTTGTCACAATGCTCGAATCCGGCAGGACCTACACGGCCATCCCAGAATGGGGCGACATCGAACAAATCCTCGGATCTATGTTCAGCGCCATTTGGGACCACCTCGAAATTCCGGCACTCTACTCCGAAGAAAAAATTTACGAGATTCTCTCAAATTACTCGAAGGAAATCAACAAGCGCCTGAACTACAAAAATTCAAGCGACTTGACGTTTGCCGAATTCCGTCAAACCTGGCACAAGGCATTGAACATCAAGGATAACAACGAAAACCGCCACATCACCGAACAGCCCAAGCCAACTCCGGATGTCGATTCGGGCTTTAACGCAACACCTTGGATTTTTGCCATTGCAGTGCTCGTCGGATTCATTTTTGCCTTCATTCGCAGAAAGAAAGGCTAACGCTATTTTAATCCGTTAGTTATATTTCTAAACGCCATGAGTTTAAAGATTTCCAGCATCACGAACAGTATCATCATCAAGAGCTTGCTGCTCTTGATCGTTTCGATGCTTGTCATCGTGATGATTGGGACATACATCTTTACCCAAAGGCAGATGAAGACAACGCTGAAGCTGAGTTACGACACAAACGAAACCCAGCTGCAGCAGCTCGCCAATACCGTCAACAATGAAATGGAACAGTTTGCAAGCCGCCTGACGCTACTTGCAAAAACCTCTGAAATCCAAAGCATGGACAAGTTCACTGCGGCGGGGTATCTCAAAAGCTTCAACATCTCTTCGCTATTCATTTCGGGCGAAACGATTTCACTTTTTGACAGGAACTACAACCTCATCTGCAACAACTCCATGCTGGGTTCGGCTAAAATCAGCTACCCTATCGAGTTCAACAGGATTTCTCCGCATAGGCCCACAATTTCGCCGTGGTACCGCGATACCGACGGAACACCCAAGCGCGCTTTCGGCGTTGTCGTCTCGGACCGAGCTTTGGGGGACGGTCGACTGATTTCAAGTTTCTCAATTCGCCGACTCTGGAGGTATTTCACAGAATACAAGGTCGGGCAGAACGGCATTCTCATCGCTTGCAACGGTCAAGGAGAAATCCTTTACCACCCCGACATGAAAACCTGGCTCGATGGCGTCCACAAGATTTCGGAACTTGGACTTGGGGACATGAACCTCAAGCAAGACGATAACGATAACATTCGATACCTCACTCTCGATAACGGTTCCTCCTATCTCATCAATAGGACGTTTAATCCGACTTACGACCTCGGTCTTATCGCTCTGCAGCCCAAAAGAGAAATTGATGCGATGGTATCATCGGTCCAGCACGTGAGCCAAATCATTTTGTTCAGTTCGATTATCGCCATCTTGCTGGTTTCCCTCTGGCAGATTCTGATTGTGTGCAAGCCGCTCAACAACCTGATCGACCACATTTCGCAGATTACCGAAGGGAACCTCAACATTGAGGAATTCAAGGCCAAGAGGAGCCAGGACGAAATCGGCAGACTCGCCAAGGTCTTTAACCAGATGCACGAGACCATCAAGCGGCAGATTCAGGAATTGAACGCGCACAGGGAACTTCTCGAAAAAGAAGTCAAGGAACGCACCTACGAGCTCGAACAAGCTAACAAGAAACTCGACTTGATTTCGAGAACCGATGAACTCACGCAGTTGCCAAACCGCCGCGATATGCACAGGACTATTGAAAAGGAAGTCGACCGTGCAAACCGATTCAGGAAGGCATTCAGTATCATCTTTATCGACATCGACCATTTCAAGGACGTGAACGACACGTACGGGCATGCCGCAGGCGATGCCGTGCTCAAGTCAGTCGCAAGCACCATCCGCAGTCTGCTCCGCAAGTACGATGTGCTCGCCCGCTACGGCGGTGAAGAATTCCTGACGCTCCTCCCCGAAACGGAACTGAAAGACGCAGCCCATGTTGCTGAACGATTCCGCAAGCAGATTGAAAACCAGACGATATTCTTTGGTGGCAAGGAAATCAAGGTGACAATTACTTTGGGCGTAGCCCAGTTCGATAGCGGTCAGGGCGCCGAAAAGTGCATCCAGCTCGCAGACAAGGCTCTTTACGAAGGCAAGGAACACGGCAGAAACAAGGTCATCCTCTGGACGGACGACAAGCCCGTGGAAAATGCGCAAACGTAACACTTCGCAAAATTTCTATTTTTGCGTTCATGAACATCGACTTCAACCGTAGACTTTCCATCGCTCCGATGCTTGACTGCACGGACCGCCACGAACGTTATTTTTTGCGTTTGCTTTCTAAGCACATTTTGCTTTACAGCGAGATGGTCGTCTCTACGGGACTTTTGCATTGCGAGAACAAGGACTTGTTCCTCGGGCACGAACCGTTTGAACACCCGGCAGTACTACAGCTCGGCGGTAGCAATCCGGCGGACCTTGCCGCGGCCTCAAAGCTCGTGGAAGCGGCTGGCTTTAGCGAAGTCAACTTGAATTGCGGTTGCCCATCGGACCGTGTGCAGAACGGGAACTTCGGCGCGTGCCTCATGAAAGAGAAAAACGTCGTTGCCGATTGCTTCAAGGCGATGCAGGACGCCGTTTCGATTCCGGTTTCTATCAAGTGCCGCATTGGGGTCGATGACCTAGACAGCTGGGAATTTTTCACAGACTTTATCCAGACCGTGCGTGATGCAGGCTGCAAAATTTTCATTGTGCATGCGCGCAAAGCTTGGCTCAAGGGACTCTCGCCTAAGGAGAACCGCGAAGTACCGCCGCTCCATTACGAGTTCGTCCACCGCCTCAAGGCGGAAATGCCGGAGCTGAACTTGAGCATCAACGGCGGCATCAAGACACTCGACCAGATCGAAGAGCAGCTGAAGGATTTGGATGGAGTGATGGTCGGTCGCGAAGCGTACGAGAATCCGTGGTTTTTGCACGATGCCGACGCAAGAATTTTCGGGGATGTCCGCCCTGAAAGTAACGACCCTGCAGAAATCATTGCCGGGAATGCCCGCCCCGCCACGCGAAAGGCGCTTTTGGAAGCGTACCTCCCCTACGTCGAGAAGCAGACTGCCGAAGGCTGCCCTGCAACGATTCTCGTAAAGCACCTCTACGGGCTTTTTGCAGGACTCCCGGGCGCCCGCAAATTCCGCGCCACGCTCAGCAACGAGAGCCCCCGCGCCCACCTTTACGGAGGCGCCGCCGCCCTCATCCGAAAAGCGATGGATTTGGTCGGAGAATAGCAACAAGAATCGCCGGAATCTTCGGACCAACCCCTTGACAAGCGGATAAAATTTTTCTCTATTTGGTGGCGTATTTTTAAGTTTAACCTTTAACGGAGATACAACA
>Ga0265298_10005882_pt1 | contig 15268 bp, 12 predicted proteins | sample AusTroGonzalo_MG_3_FD_193486 | JGI IMG/M metagenome (GOLD analysis project Ga0265298, IMG submission 193486) | Bovine rumen microbial communities from tropical cattle in Woodstock, Queensland, Australia - Gonzalo_01 | ecosystem: Host-associated > Mammals > Digestive system > Stomach > Rumen ... | reverse complement strand
GGTGAACCATTTCCGTTGCATCGACTATATAATCGACCATGCTGCCGAAATAATCACAGAATCACATATCAAACAGTTGCATCTGTTATTGAAAACAAACACATCCGATAGCCGGAAACCTTGGTTCGCAGTTGGCGATTACAAGCGTTTGGCAAACGAGATTGGAGGAGAGGCGACAACAATGCCTGAGGAGATCCACAAAGCTGTAAAAGCTTTATTATCAGACTATTATTCGATAAAAAAGGTCGAGTTTGATGATGTTATAGATTTTCACGTGAAATTTGAGCGCATCCACCCGTTTCAAGACGGTAACGGCCGCATCGGGCGATTGCTGATGTTCTGGCAATGTCTGCAAAGCAATATAGTTCCATTTATCATCACTGAAGATTTACGGCTGTTTTACTATCGCGGACTGCAAAAATGGGGCAATGTCAACGGATATCTCCGCGACACTTGCTTGACGGCTCAAGACAATTTCAAGGCATTTATGACTTACTTCAAAATAGCTTTCTGAATCGCCTTCAGCACCAGATCCTCCATTATAAAAATAGAGCAGCAGGCATTACACCTGCTGCTCCTTCATTTAAACCACAATAATTATTATTGTTTTTTGGGTTTCGGATTTTTATCCTCAAGATAGGTCTGAGCTGCTGCAATTGCTGAAGATATACCTGAAGCTACCGCTACTCCAAGCAGTGCTTGTGGGGAAGTTATCGTCCACCAACAAAATGAAAAAATAGATGCAGCCGTGATAGCATCACGCAAGATACCATTTTTAACCCATCTAGGTACATCTCTATTTTGTACTATATTCATATCGGGGTCAAATGAGTTGATGAAATCCCCGAAGACTCCGGTTCCGCCAAATGATTCAGGCAGCCACAACTCGGCACTGCTGTTGGCCACATAGACCAATGATTTCAAAATATCGAGTTCGGTGCCTTCTCCCAATTCTTCCGATGCAGCTTCCAAGAGTTTGTTGTTGTCATAGACATATGAGGCGAGATTGCTGATATCATTTGCATTATCGACACAATCTTTTGCATATTTCAAGAGTGCATCCTTCTTCTCAAACTGACTGTTTACAATGCTTTCATAAAAATTGTTGATCAGGATTTCTGTACTCTTATATGGATTTTGCTCCCACCATTTTTCATTGTTTAATTCATCAATCAGTTGTTTTTTCTCTTCATCAGTAAGGCCATCCATGATGCTGATGCAACGGTTCATCTCTTCTTGGAGGTTGTCGGTTGATGTGTTGAAGTTTTCTATCAGTTGAAGCACTGCTTCATTGTGATACATTCCCATTTTTTGCATTTCCTCATCGGGTAAATTTTTACTTTTAGGTTGCACCTTCACCGCAGTGTATAATGCAGCAGCGACAGAAGAGGCACCAATACGGACAGCTACTGCCACCACACCAGCAGCACCTCCTGCTGCTACGGCAGCAATAATTTGAGGTAACTTTACAACAGCTGTGACACCATCTGCAATCAATCCGTTTCTTAACCAAGTGGGTATATCTTTTGTCAATGTCTCATATTTAAAATCAGGATTTATTGACAATATGAACGAAAGAGCCAAGCCACTGCCTCCCATTTCTTGAGGCAACCACAAATAAGAAGTTGATTCAAAAACGTATGCGACGGATTGAACCGCAATTAATTCTTCATCATTCAGTTCGTGGCGGGCATATTCAACAATATTATCTTCTTCTTTAACAAATTGATCATAATTTTTGATATTCTTTGTTAAATCAATGCATTGGTTGACATATTTCATTACAATGTCGTGATGTTCGAAATTGTAATTTCCAATGGCCTCAAATGCGTCATTAACAATTCTTTCAACATATTCATCGCAGGAATTCATCGTCAGCCAACCGTTATTTACAAACTCCTCAATCAACATTTCTTTTTCTTTTTCATCAATTAAAGAAATGCTATTGATACTTGCAATGAACGCTTGCTGCCAATCTTCAGCTTGATAATCGTAAGCTTTTAATAATTCTTGAAATGCTTTATTATGCATTTCTGCCAATTCCCTTATATTATGGTCATAGGGACTGCTTTTGGTATTAGGCGTTATTTCTGGTACTGGTTCCAGGTTCTTTTTACATCCGACAAAAATTGTTGATAAAAAAACAACAATGCACAATAACAATAAAGTAATTTGATTTTTATTCATGATTAAGTTTATTTAAAGGTTAATTTAGGGAAATGCTTTTTTGAAAGGACACATCTCCTGTTAAATCGTCCTCGCCAACAAAAATTCCGATGCCCTAACTTTTTCTTTAAGATGTTGTGGTGTCTTTCTGAAAAAGCCTGATAGGGCATGATATGATGAATTTGTTTTTCCCCAGGCTGAAAATATCCCTTGGCGTAATAACATCAGTACGGTGACAGCCGTAAATAAAACGCCCGAAAAACATAGCATGCTTGTACATGGCTAATGTAGTTGTCATAGGATATTATTCAAACAGTTAATTTTGCTGCAAAAATAGTTTTTTTTTATAATATATCAAAATAAAAAAATTTTTTTTTACAAATTTCCGTAAAAATCATACACGCAAAGTAAAATTATTTACACGTAGAATAAAATGTTTGTGTTTTAGAATAAAATCTGGAGAACTTTTTTTGTATATTTTTGCGGCCTCAAAAAAATAGATAATAATTCATAAGAATGCAAAGAAAATTTCTAATAATGCTCATGACCACAACGATTTCAATCAAAGGCAGAACATTCGAATGCGAGCTGAAACGCCAGCGTCGGCGCTCCATCACAGCACGTATTCGTCGCGACGGGGTGGTGGAGGTGAAAGCTCCGCTGCTGTTTCGCGAAAGCGATATGATTGCCTTCCTCAACCAGCATCAGCGGTGGCTTTTTAACCATTACGACAAGTTGCAAAACGCTGATAATCAGAAGAAAACGTTTGTTTCGGGCGAGATGCATCACTATCTTGGCGAAAAATACGAGCTGAAAGTCGTCGAAAGCAACAAAAACTCGGTCGAGATACTGGGGGGCTATCTGGTTGTCAATGTGAAATCGCCCGAACTCATTGAAAACCAATTGAATAAATGGTATAAAGCTCAAGCTAAGACCGTCTTTGGCGAACTGATGATCCCGATTGTTGAGAAATTCAGAAAGTACAACGTGGCGCTGACAAAAATAGGCATCCGCGACATGCGTTCACGTTGGGGCAGCTGCTCCAGAAAAGGCAGCATCAGCCTCAATCTCCAGCTGATAAAGCTTCCCGAGAACTGCATCCGACAGGTGATGATTCATGAGATGTGCCACCTCGTATACTTCAACCACCAGGCTGGCTTTTACGCCCTCATGACTGAGATGATGCCCGACTGGAAATATTGGAAGAAACAATTGAAATTCTTATGACGTCATTCCGACCGACCGTAGGGAGTGGAGGAATCACCGCCATACAATTAATTCTGTACATTCAAATGCCGGTGATTTCTCCATTTCGCTACATTTCATTACGCTCCAGTCGAAATGACGAGTGTTTTAGAATTTTTATTATCTTTGCACTTTAAATTTTATAACTATGTTACAAATTGGATTATCACATACTTCGGAGACTGTCGTCAATGACAGCAACACCGCCCGCACTTACGGCTCCGGCGGCCTCGACGTGTTCGCCACCCCAGCCATGATAGGCCTCATGGAAAACGCAGCAATGACTGCCGTTGAGAACGACCTGCCTGAAGGCTCGTCGACGGTGGGCGCGCATATCAGCACCTCGCACATCAAACCTTCAAAGATGTGTGCCACGGTGAGAGCCACCGCCGTCCTTGAGGAGGTCGAAGGCCGCAAACTCACATTCAAAGTGTCGGCATGCGACGACGACGGACTCATCGGGGAGGGCACACATGTGAGATATATCGTTGATATTCAGAAATTTATGTCAAAAATCAAATAATATGAAAAGAGGATTCGGAAGCGACAACCATTCGGGCATCAGTCCTGAGGTTTTGAAGGCTATTGCCGATGCCAACGTCGACCACGCTCTGGCTTACGGCGACGATGAATACTGCGCCCGTGTGGAACAGTTGTTCAAGCAACACTTTGGCGAACAGGCTGTTGTGTCGTTTGTGTTCAACGGCACCGGTGCCAACACTATGGCCATCGACGCTATGGTGCGCTCGCATGAGGCTGTGGTCTGCGCCGAGACAGCGCACGTCAACGTGGATGAATGCGGCGCTCCCCAGCGTATCGTAGGGTGCCGCCTGCTCACTGTCGACACTCCCGACGGAAAACTCACTCCTGAGCTGGTGAAGACGCGTCTGCATGGCTTCGGATTCGAGCATCATTCGCAGCCGAAGGCGATAACGATAACGCAGTCGACGGAGCTCGGAACGCTCTATACCATCAGCGAAATCAGGGCATTGGCGGAGCTGGCGCATAGCTACAATATGTATCTGCATGTCGATGGCGCGCGTCTCGCAAACGCCGCAGTGGCACTTGGCTGCACCTTCAAAGAGATGACTACCGACGCCGGCGTCGACGTGGTGTCGTTTGGAGGCACCAAAAACGGCCTGATGATAGGGGAGTCGGTGGTGTTTCTGAATCCTGAGCTGGGGAGAGACTACAAATACCGCCGTAAACAAGGACTACAGCTGTGCTCGAAGATGAGGTTTTTGGCTGTTCAGTTCGAGGCATATTTCAAAGACGACCTATGGCGCCGCAATGCCGAGCATTCCAACCGCATGGCGCAGATGTTGTATAATGCCGTCAAAGACATCCCGCAGGTGCAGGTGATGTATCCTGTGCAGGTGAACGGCGTCTTCGTGAAGCTGCCTCGCAACGTGTGGACCGAGCTGCAGAAACAGTATTTCTTCTACGATTGGGATATTGACAATGATGTCGTCCGCTGGATGTGCTCGTTCGACACCACAGAAGACGACATCAATAATTTCGTAAAGGCACTGAAATCGCTTAGTACTTCATCATCTCGATGAGGTCGACCATGCGGTTTGAATAGCCCCATTCATTGTCGTACCATGACAAGATCTTAACCATCTTACCCATCACCATAGTGCTGTCGGCATCAAAGATTGATGAGTGTGGGTTGTGGATGATGTCGCAGCTCACGATTGGGTCTTCGGTGTATTCGAGGACGCCTTTCATCGGGCCTTCAGCGGCTTCTTTCATGGCGGCGTTGATCTGTTCCTTTGTGGCTTCTGTCTTCAGTGTGCACACGAGGTCGACGAGTGAGCCTGTAGGGGTAGGGACGCGCACCGCTATGCCGTCGAGTTTGCCGTTGAGGTCAGGGATGACGATACCCACAGCCTTTGCAGCACCTGTTGTGGTCGGGATCTGCGACAAGGCGGCTGAACGTGCGCGGCGAAGGTCGCTGTGCGGACCGTCCAAGATGACCTGGTCGTTGGTGTAGCTGTGGATTGTGGTGATGTAACCCTGCTCGATGCCGAAGCGGTCGTTCAAGACCTTGGCGACAGGGGCGAGGCAGTTGGTTGTGCATGATGCATTCGACACGCATTCGACCTCGTCGGTGAGCTCGTTGTTGTTGACACCCACCACGATGGTAGCGTCGATGGCGTCTTTCGAAGGGGCTGAAAGGATCACTTTCTTGGCGCCGTTCTTGAGGTGGTCGCCGTAGCCGCCCTTGCTGCTCTCTTTCGAGCGGAAGATACCTGTCGATTCCACTACCACGTCAGGAGTCTTGCTCCATTTGATGTTGATAGGAGCTCTCTCGGCAGTGACAGGGACGCGCACTCCGTTGACTATCAATGCAGTCTCATCGTATTCGACTGTACCCGGGAACTTACCCTGTGTTGAGTCATATTTCAGAAGATGTGCCAAAACCTTGGTGCTTGTGAGGTCGTTGATGCCCACAACCTCGAGGTTCGGACGCTCGCAGCAGATGCGGAAAACGTTACGGCCGATACGACCGAAACCGTTGATACCTACTTTAATCTTTTCCATGTTAACCTGTATTTAAGTATTAATAATTCAAAATTTCACAATTCAACGCACAAAGTTATAAAATTTATCTCAAATGACGAAACGTTGTTAAAAACATTTTTTCAATAAGAGTTTTATCTGCACACTATTGTGATTTCGTGGACTATGGTGTAGTCGTACTTCTCGTCGTAAATAGTGGCGTAGGTGTCTTTTTCGCTTTTGTACGATTTCTTTTCGCCGCGACGGATGGTGTCGACATGGCTCTGATGGTCGTCGAAATACAGCTTGTCGATTTCGTATGTCAGACTGTCGTCGTCGATTTCCAATATTTTTATCAGTGTCTCATCGGGGTTGAAACGGTAGCCTTGTTTGAGGAGTATGGCGTCGCTGTTTTTGATGTCGCCTACCTTTGTCATCACGAGGAACGAGGCGTCATGGCTGTAGTCGAAGCCTTTGTCGTATGTGCTGATGATACATGTAGGGGTCTTCGAAGCCGGTCGGCATTGGAAACTGTCGTGATCCAAGTTATCGAAGTCCCAGTTGCCTTCAATCACGAGACCGTCGGCGTAGGTATATATGCCATGTCCGTCTCTTCTGTTGCCTTTAAACTCTCCTTCGTAGACATCGCCATTATGGTATTTGCAGATGCCCAGTCCGCACAGTCCGCCGTTTTTGAACTCCCCTTCGAATCTGTCGTATGGGCCGCTGAACTCGCCGTCGTAGCTGCTTTTCAGAAGCACGCCGTGTCCGTTTTCCTTGCCTTCTCTGAACTTTCCGGTGTATTCTTCTGTGATGGAGCTAAGATGTATGCCTGTTTCGTCGACTTTTGTTGACTTCCCATGGCCATGTTCTTTGTTGTCGAGCCATTCGCCGATATATTCATAGGAATGTCGTGCTCCGCCGCCTTTGCTACACTCTGAGTATTTGCCTTTTCCGCAGCGTTTTCCGTCGCGCCATTCGCCATAGTAATCGCCCCAGTAGCCGTTGAGTTTGTATTCCATGTGGCCGTTGCCGTGAGGAAGCCCTTCCGTGTTTAATGTGCCGGTGTATTTCCCTTCATCAAAGTCCTTCTCGACGGCATCTTCAGGTATCACTTCCATTTTGTGTTCCCCATAAAGGCGGGCGCATTCTTCATCGCCTTGTTCCATGCCATATTGCCAGTATTCAAGAGCCCGATTGATATCAGGCTCGCCTGTGCTTGACTCATAGCCTTGGTATGCCAGTTCTCCGAGGTGAGAGAGCGATTCTATGTCGCCTTTGTCAAAAGCTGACGCGAAATCTATAGTCGCAAGATAAGGCGCATCGTATTTGTTGATGAGGCCTCTTAAGAAATAACCTCTGGCGATGTAATTGGTGTATTCTTCAGGCTCGCCGGCTTTTTCATACCATTCGAAAGCTTTTTCGAGCCATTCCTTGGCTTTCTTGTCATCGTCATTTTCTTCGTAATAATATGTCGCAAGCGCAACCGCCGAAGGGATGTCTTTTTGGTTGGCGGCCAGGGTGAAGTATTTTATAGCTTGTTCCCGGTCTGTATCATACAGCTCGAAAGCCTGATCGCGATAATCTGTTGCGTTCATAATGAATAAAAATAGAAGTTATTCCAAAACAATCTTTTCTGTCAAGCCATTACCTTTAACAAAATAGATCCCATTGTCGATGCCTTGCAAGTCCAAATTTGCAATGCCGGCATCAAATTGCTTATAAAGAACTGTATTTCCTTTAATATCAATAACTTCGATGGTTGCGGGGGCGTCTAGCTCAATCTTGATCTGCCCTTTTGTCGGGTTTGGATAAACGTTAAGACTACCTGTTGTGGTATTGTTAACTTTATCGCACGAAAGCTTACCAGCGAAGAAGTCATGGATATAGGTGATGTAGTCGATATCATGTTGATTGGCGTTGCGATACCAGCTGTGGTTGCCTCCGATGACCTTCAAGAAACGAAGCTCTTTTGTGCCTGAATAGACGTATTCCACAAATCTCAGGCCGTCGTTATGAGTGTCGGGCAGTGTGTCGATGACTGGCTCGTCGGTGCAGCCATTGGCGTTTTTCCAATAGTCGAGGATGGCATCGACGCCAAGTCCGAGGTTCTGGTTGAAATATTGTGAATATCCGTCGTATCCGACAACGACGTCGCTTGTGCCGTGAACATGGAGCATTCTTACCGGTGCCGTTGGGGTATGATTTGCCATGGTGAAGGTGATCAGTCCGCTGACGGGTGCCGCTGCGTTAATGCGGTCGCCGTGTTCGATAGCCATGCGGTGCGACATGAAGCCACCCATCGAGAAACCGGTAAAGAACACGCTGTCTTGATTTATTGGATATTGCACTGCAAGACTGTCGAGGAGAGCCATCAGGAAGCCGGAGTCGTCGATGTTGCTGTTCATAAGTGCCGCGTTCCACATGCTGCCACCGCCTTCGTCGACAGCCTGCGGGATGACCACCATCCAATTGTATTTGTTGGCAACCTGCTGGAAATTATGCTCGCTGTTGACATGCGTGATGTTGTCGCCCAAGCCGTGAAGGAAAAACAGTACCGGCAATGATTCGAAGTTTTCTGGCGTCTTTACCAGATATTGTCTCTGCATGCCTTGCCATTCGATGGTCTGGATTTGTGCGATGCAATTATTGCCTAAGAGTAATGATAACACGATGGTTATCAATAAATCACGAGTTTTCATAGTTAAATAAATTTAAATCGTTTTGCAAAAATACAAATTTTTTAATATCTTTGCAAAAAATAAAATTTTGGAATCAAGGATTTCTTGAAGAAGAGTTGAACAAGTAATTTTTTAAATCATGACCGAGAGTTTCAAATCGCAGGCTTTAGAGGCCAACTTGGCACAGACAAGATATAAGGATATCTTCATTCCCGAAGAGCACAAGGCGTTTATCGCGCTGAGCAAGGATTACTTCGGCATCAACAAAAGGGCTTCGGAATGCATCACCGAATACCATCATCCGCTCTCGAACCACACCTTTGTGACCGAGGAACTGCGCAAGATCCTGATGGACGACTTCTGGTTTTACACCAAAGACGACGTGCCGGCCGACACCATGAAACTGCCGCTCGAGATGATGCGGAGCCTGCTGAAACCCGAAGTGGCACTGAAACTGCGCCTCAATATCGTCATCACCTTGATGGAGTTCGCCAACAAAGTGATAACCGAATCGCCTAAACATTCGATGCTTATCGAATTGGTTTTCAATATCTTGGAAGATAAATTCGAAACAAATAAAGATTGCTATATCCTCGCCACTAAACATGCCGAGCGTTACCTCGACAATGTGGCAAAAGACGAGCATTTCAACGCTTCAACTTGTGAGATTTTGAGAAAAATGCTTGACGAAAACTACCGCTATTGGCAGTCGACATCGGAGGTCGAGAAATGGGTTTCTGAAAACACCGAAATCCTTTCCGAAAATGAGAAAAACGTGATCATAAACGAAGTTGGAGAGCCTTATTTCGATAAGCTGAATGCCGATTTGAATGCTGCCGAAACTTGGGAGACTCTCTCGGATATGCCTCATTTTGAACAGGTTGCGAAGCGTTTCACCGAGTCGGAGAAGCTGTTTCCGCGGTTTGTTACGAAGTTCCATTATGTGTTTTATCTGCTGCATATCCCAGGCATGGAGAGCCAGCGCGAGCGTCTCATCTGGAACATGGACCGTATGATGCGCGATGCCATTGACGAGCTGCCGCAAGACGAGTTGATACCGTTTATCGACACGATTTTCAACCTCGCCAAGGAATTACGTAAGAACTACACCTCGGCGGTGCTCGATTTCCAGCTCACTCTGGGCAAGAAAATCATCGATGTAGACACCACCGAGATGACGGAGATAGTGAACCATTTCGAGAAACGGCTCATCGAGTTCGGCTTCGTCACGCCTGGCAACGTGTTCGTAAACGAAGACTGGCAGTTGTCGGTCAACAAAGACCATATCAAGAACATCCGCGTGTGGCTGGAGCTCATCGAATATTCGAAAACGCCGTTGGAGAAGCTGCTTTCGTCCTTAATTGTAAACCTGAAACTGGGCGGAATCTTCCTGAGCGACACCGACCTCTTCCAACGCGAAATCACTAAGATTCTGAATTCCAACATCACGCCTTATTATAAAAAGGTGAAGCAGCTCTCGCGCATTTTCCCCGTGTATTTCAACGAGATAGGGGCGGAGGGCGAGATCCGTAACGTCACCACCAACATGGACGAAATCGGGCTGCGGCAGGACAAGCTCGTGCATTTTCTGCGTAAGCAGGTGCACACCGAGAGTAACAACACCCTCATCGCTTTGACTTTCGACGTGTTCAAGTTCTGGAGCGACGGCAATGTCGACGACCTGAAACCGATTTTGCCAAAAAACGTCTTCGAGGCAATCGACAAAAAGAGCGAGTATTTCTTTTATATCCATAACCTTGTGCAGACGATGTGCGAGATTTCGAGCCTCAACCCCGAGGATGTCTTGATGCTCTCGCGCGACGATTTTGAAAGTCTTATCCAAAAAGCCGCCGACCGCGTCAATCTCACAGGCGAGATCTACGACCGCGAGCATATGCGCCTCATGGATATCCGCGACCTGTATGCCTATCTGCGTGAGAAATACAGCTTCGAGTCGGTCAATATCTTCGCTTATCTGCGCAACTATCCGTTCATCTCCGACAACGAGATTGACGAGTTTGAAAAAGCCTATAAATCAAAGGATTGGAACAAATCGATAACGATGATTTACGCCTTCATGGAGAAGCTGAAGAGCATCATTTTCAATCCGGAACAGAGCGAAGGTTGGGAAAACATATATCACAAACGTCATATCGCCATCGGCATCCCGTCGATGTACGGCACCTACCGTGAGAACAAATTCGAGGCTATGGGCTTGACATTCAGGCTCGAACGTGTCGCCACACAGCTCATGGAGAAGGTGGTGCAGACCATAAACCTGGAATACATTTCCGAACGCACACTTAACCAAATATATAGGATCTTAAGCTATTTCCGCGACGGACTGGCCCTCGACGGCATCACCAACCAGGGCTTCAACTCGAAACTCGACATGCTGCGTTACTCGCTGACCTCGCGAAGCTTCTCGTTCGGACAGTACATCAACATTTTCCAGTTCATCGCTGAGGATGTGAGACGTATCATCATCAAATTTTTCATAAAATCGTACGAATACCCGCTGAAGATAGTCATCCCGCAGCTTTTCGACCCTGATGGCAAGCTCAGCGAACGTGACATGGCGGCTCTGATAAGCAAAAAATCGGAGGAGTTCCACCGTGACTTGCTGTCAGACGCTTTCCTGATGCAGCCTTTGGATAATTTCATCGGACGCATTCTTAACTCGTTGAGATCCATGGAGTCGACGCTCGACCCGGATCTCATCAGCGACATCATGACATACAACTCCGAGATGGTGATATGCCCGTTCTGGGAGATGACGCCACAGATGGATAACCAGATTTTTATCGGCAACAAGGCCTATCATCTGAAAAATCTGTATCTGCGCAATCTGCCGGTGCCTCCAGGATTTGTCATCACCACCGAGGCTTTCCGTAGAAATGATACTATCAACACCATACCTGAGCTGCGGACCGAGATTCATGCGATGTTGAAGCAGTTTATGACCAAGCTGGAGGAGATATCTGGACGTAAATTCAACAATCCAGAGTCGCCGCTGCTTGTATCGGTACGTTCGGGTACTGCCATCTCAATGCCAGGCGCAATGGATACTTTTCTCAATGTCGGCTTGAACGACGAGCTCGTCGAGAAGATCGCTCAAGACCCGGCAAAAGCTTGGGCTATCTGGGATTCGTACCGTCGTTTTCTGCAGAGCTGGGGCATGGCGAAAGGCATCCATCGTGATATTTTCGATGAGGAGATCAACACCTTCAAGTCGATTTACAACGTAAGCAGAAAGTCGATTTCAAGGCTGAGCAGATGCGCGAGATGGCATATTCCTACAAGAAAATCCTTGAAAATCATGGTATTAAGCTCGAACAAGACCCATTCATGCAGATTGTCGACTGCGTGAACATGGTGTTCGACTCGTGGAACTCCGAGCGCGCGCTGGCATACCGACGTCATCTGGGAATATCGGAAAACTGGGGTACCGCCGTCATCGTGCAGCAGATGATTTTCGGAAACATCAGCGAGGTGTCGGGCACCGGCGTGGTGTTCACGCAGAACCCGCATCGTGAGCGTCCGGGCGTGCATCTGTACGGCGACTTCACCATGCGCAGCCAGGGCGAGGACATCGTGGGCGGCCTCGTGAAGCCGTTGCCGATAGGAGAGACGCAGCGTAAAGCCGCTAACCTCGAGGGACCGTCGATGCAGACAGCCCTTCCGGAGATTTACAAGACGATTTATTCGATTGCGGAGACGCTTACCGAAGACCTCGGATACGCCCCGCAGGAGATGGAGTTCACGTTCGAATCCGACAAGCCCGAAGACTTCCATATTTTGCAGATTCGTGACCAAGACTTGAAACTCGAAAGCACCGTCAACGCCTTTGTTCAGTCGCCGTTGGAGATGGACCAGATAGGCCGTGGCATGGGCATAGGCGGCGGCGCCATGAACGGTCTTGTTGCATTTAATGAAAACGAAATCAAGACATTACGCGCCAAATACCCTGACGAAAACGTGCTTCTTGTGCGTCCCGACACAGTGCCCGACGACATCGGACTGATATTCGACTGCGACGGATTGCTCACCGCCCGTGGCGGAGCCACTTCGCATGCCGCCGTCACAGCAGTGCGTCTCGGAAAAGTGTGCGTGGTGAGCTGCGTCGAGCTCATGGTCGACGACGATAAACATTGCGCCGAGCTGAACGGCCACAAACTACAAGCTGGCGATAAGATCGCTATCGACGGAAATCTTGGTTTGGTCTATCTCGGTCATTACGCCACCGAGAAAATGAAACTTGGAAACGGCTATAACTATTAATTACCCAACGTCATTTCGACCGACCGTAGGGAGTGGAGAAATCTCCTGCAAATGAATCTTAAGTATTCAAATGTAGGAGATTTTTCGACTTCACTTCGTTGCGCTCGAAATGACGATTTGTTAATACTTATTTGAAGTATCTGTTATACAGTCCTTCAAATCCTTTGCCGTGACGAGCCTCGTCCTTTGCCATCTCGTGGACGGTGTCGTGGATGGCGTCGAGGTTGCGTTCCTTGGCCACGCGGGCGATACGCATCTTCTCCTCACAGGCGCCGCATTCAGCCACCATGCGTTTGTAGAGGTTAGTCTTGGTGTCCCAAACGACCTCGCCAAGCAACTCAGCGAAACGTGCGCAGTGGTCGGCCTCTTCAAAAGCATAACGTTTGAAAGCCTCAGCAATCTCTGGATAACCCTCACGGTCGGCCTGACGACTCATGGCCAGATACATGCCGACCTCAGTCGCCTCAGCCATATACTGTGCGTTCAAGTCTTTGATCATCTCATCACCAGTACCTTTGGCGATACCGACGACGTGTTCAGTCACGAAGTTGAGTTTCGCGCTCTCATCGAGGACTTTCCATTCAACAACCTGTTTGCATTGTGGACATCTCTCGGGGGCTTCTTCACCTTCATAAACGAAGCCGCAAATCGGACATACGAATTTCTTTTTCATGATATTTTTAGTTTAGGAATGTTTTTATTTTTCTTTTTAAATTTAAAAGGCTAACTAGGAATATCCTTATTCACGTTTTTCGAACCCACGAGGGCATAGAACAGCAGGTATGCCAATCCGACCACGATGACCCAGTAGCTCTGGCGATATCCTATGCCTCCGCAGCCGTCGACGATGGCGTTCATCAGCAATGGCAGGATTCCGCCGCCGCATACCAGAGTCATGAAGATACCCGAAGCTCTTTCAGTATATTTGCCCAATCCTTCGACTGCGAGGTTGAAGATGCCACCCCACATCACCGAGGTGCAGAGACCGATATACATCAGGAATGCCGCATTGAGCGGAATCATCTCAAGGCCAAATCCGTTTGCGCCGTTGAACGCAAGGACATGAACCTGCTTTTCCGGACCAAACATTCCTAACAAAGTCAGGATGATGCCGATGCACGATACTGTTATCAACATGGTCTTTGCAGACACTTTATTGCCGATGATACCTCCAATAAGACGGCCGATAAGCATTAAAAACCAATATGTTGCAGCAACCGAAGCAGCCACGTCATCGGCCTGTACGCCTTCAGCGAAGATGTTCATCTCAGGGTTCTGCAGCCATTTGTGCAAAACGTTCGGGATGCCCACCTCGACACCCACATAGATAAAGATACCTATTGCGCCGAGCACGAAATGACGGAACGACATCGGGCCATATTTGTCTTTAACCTTTTGAGTCTCAATACGTTGCTCGTTCTCAGGGATGTCGGTTCTCAAAATCACGATAAACGCGATGGCGAAGATTGCCAAAGCGGTGTACATCAACGGGAACACATCGCTGATCTTAGCCTCCACGATGCTCGGGATGAGCAATCCGGTGATGACGATGACAGCCGTTCCCATCAATGAGTTGAAGCTTCCGCCAATCTGAATCAGCTGGTTGCCACGGTTGCCGCCGCCGCCGAGTCTGTTAAGCATCGGGTTGACCACTGTGTTGAGCAGGCACATGCTGAAACCTGCGATGAAAGCACCAATTAGGTAGACGAAGAAACTCTCGAAGACACCCGACAATGTCTGGATGCCGACACCGACGAATCCTACAGCCACAGCGATGAGAGCCGTCTTCTTGTAGCCTTTTTTCTGAAGCAGGTTACCCGAAGGAATGCCCATCACAGCGTAAGCGATGAAGTTGGCGAACACACCAAGCGTCCCTTGCCAATTCGGGATGTTGAACTGGTTTTTCAAGATGTCGCCCATAGGTGACGCCAAATTAGTCACAAACGAAATCATTCCGAAAAGCAAGAACATCACGATAATCGGAATAGTGTAATTTTTCTTATTCTCAGCCATAATTTTAATCAATTATTTAATATATCAAATTGTATCCAGTACGGACAAGGTAAGCCTTGTCCCTACCAAAGATTCTTCGGATAAACGCCCTTGTCAATCAGATTCTGAATCTTCTTCACCACATCCGGCTTATCCTCTTTATATGTCACGCCAAACCAGACCGCGTCGCTCGACAAAACTTTGAGTTTTGCTTTCTTGGCATTGATTAAATTGTTGACCATCAACGGGATATAAAATTCAGCCTTGATGTTGGTCTGTGCCGGGCCATCCAAAAACTCTTTGAATCCTGCTTCTAGATAACCCAAGAAATCTGGGGTGAAGCCGAAGAAGTTCATCGAGACCAAGGTGTCGAGTGGGAGGGAGTGCTCGCCTGTCTC
>Ga0265298_10005880_pt1 | contig 15271 bp, 12 predicted proteins | sample AusTroGonzalo_MG_3_FD_193486 | JGI IMG/M metagenome (GOLD analysis project Ga0265298, IMG submission 193486) | Bovine rumen microbial communities from tropical cattle in Woodstock, Queensland, Australia - Gonzalo_01 | ecosystem: Host-associated > Mammals > Digestive system > Stomach > Rumen ... | reverse complement strand
CTCGGGAAGGGGCAGGCGCACAGGCATGCCGCCATCCGGCGAAATACACCAGAGCTGGCCCTCGAAGCCGTCGCCGATACGGTTGCGGAAGAGGATGCCGCTGCCGTCGGGCTTCCATGTCAGGACGATGTTGTTGGGACCCATGCGGTCGCCGAGGTCGTCCCTCGGATTAGTGGAGGTCCAGGTAAGGCGCCGGGGATCACCGCCCCAGGCAGGAATGAGGTAAACCTCGCGGTTGCCGTCGTACTCGCCGGTAAAGGCGATGCTGCGGCCGTCGGGAGAGTAACGGGCGAAGGCCTCGTACCCGATATGGGACGTAAGCCTGCGGGCCTCACCGCCGGATACGGGGACTGTCCAAAGGTCTCCGGCATAGGAAAAAACGATGTCCGTGCCATTGGTGGCAGGGAAACGGAGCAGACGCCCTTCTTCCTGTGCGCCTGCGCATACGGCCGACGCCAGCAGGACGGCCGCCGCGAACAATAATCTAACCTTCATATATTTTAAACCTAAAAATTATCGGTTCAGGCCAGTTTGCAAAACAGCGTGGCCTGGGTGCATCCGGTTACTTCCACATCGACGAAGTCGCCGGCCTTGTGCGCGGCGTCTTCCCATACGCACATCTTGTTGTTTCCCGCCCGGCCGCACAGCTGGCCGGCACTGCGTTTGGACGGCCCCTCGACCAGCACGCGGAAGGTCTTGCCGACGTCCCGTTGATTGCTTTCCAGCGACAGGCGGTTCTGCAGGGCGATGATTTCTTCGAGCCTGCGGGTCTTGACCTCCTGGGGCACGTCGTCGGGGTACTTGCGCGCCGCCAGCGTGCCGGGGCGCTCGGAGTAGTAGAACATGAATGCGGCGTCGAACCCCACCTGCTCGAAGAGCGATAGCGTCTGGCGGTGGTCTTCCTCGGTCTCCGAGCAGAAACCGGCGATGACGTCGGTGGTGATGGCGCAATCGGGCATATAACGCCTGATTGCATCCACCCGCTGAAGGTACCACCCGCGTGTGTAGCGGCGGCGCATCTTCTCCAGCATGCGGTCGGAGCCGGATTGGACCGGGAGATGTATGTGATGGCAGATGTTGGCGTGGGAGGCCATCGTCTGCAGCACTTCGTCGGAAATATCCTGGGGGTTGGACGTAGAAAAACGCACCCTGAGGCCCGGGCAGGCCTCGGCGACCATCCGCAGCAGGCCGGCGAAATTGCATTCACCGAATGAATACGAATCCACGTTCTGCCCGAGCAGCGTGACCTCGCGGTATCCGCGTTCGAAGCAGTCGCAGGCCTCCCGGACTATGGAATGGAAGTCCCTGCTGCGCTCGGCACCGCGGGTATAGGGCACCACGCAATAGGAGCAGACGTTGTTGCAGCCGCGCATGATGGAGATGAACGCAGAGACGCCGTTGGCATCGACGCGTACGGGGACAATGTCGCCGTAGGTCTCTTCCCGCGACAGCAGGACGTTGATCTGAGGGGCGCCGGGACCGGCATTCTGGAGCATCAGCGGCAGCGAACGGTAGGCGTCGGGGCCGGCGACTATGTCGACCTTGCCCGATTCCAGCAGGCTCTCCTTGAGGCGTTCGGCCATGCATCCGAGTACGCCGACCAGCACGCCGGGGCGCTGCCTGCGGTGGACGTTGAACTGTTCGAGCCGGCCGTGGATGCGCTGCTCGGCGTTGTCGCGGACGGAGCAGGTATTGACGAGGATGACGTCGGCCTGCGAGATGTCCTCCGTGCGCTCATACCCGTGCGCGCCGAGGATGGAAAAGACCACCTCGGTGTCGGCCACGTTCATCTGGCAGCCGTAGGTCTCTATGTAGAGGCGTTTAGCCATTATTTCACACGTATCTTGCGGCCCAGGCTCAGTAGCGTCGTGGGCCTGAGGCCGGGATTGAGGTTGCAGATCCTGGAGACGGTGGTGCCGTATTTGACAGCAATTCCGGACAGGGTGTCGCCGGACTTGATGGTATGGTACTTGGCGGCCGCACGCTCCTTGGCGATGCGTTCCTCCTCGGCCTTGATCTGTTCCTCCGTCATATACTGCTCCTCTTCGTCGTCGATGCTCTCGGGGACGTACTTGCTGTAGGCGGAAAGGTAGCTGCGGCGCAGCACGAAGGCGTTCTTGCGGAGTTTGCCGTTCTCGAAGTCGATGATCCACTCGGGGTCGAAGGCGTTGCCCTTGTAGCGGGTCTCGAAGTGAAGGTGCGGGCCGGAAGAACGGCCGGTGGAGCCGCCGAGGGCAATCTGGTCGCCGGCGTGGACCCAGTCGCCGACCTTGACCTGAATCTCGGAAAGGTGGGCGTAGAAGGTCTCCAGGCCGTTTTCGTGACGGACGATTATGAGGTTGCCGTAGCCTTTGTGGCGCTCGGCCAGACGGACGCGGCCGTCGAAGGCGCACTTGACGGGAGTGCCGTGGGGATACGGGATGTCGGCGCCGGTGTGGGCCCTGCGGTGACGCATGCCGAAGCGGGAGAACACCTTTCGCTGATAGGGGCAGACGAAGCGGCTGAGGGAATCCACCAGGCAGATCGTCACCCTGTAAGGGATGCTGTCGCGGGCGTCGCGGTAGGGATTGACGACATGGGTGTTCCAGTTGCGGGTGAAGTTGTCGTCATTCTCCAGGAACGCGGTGTTCTTGATGAAGGACCAGGTGTTGTCGTCACGCAGAACGACGAGGTAGCGGTCGTCTCCGACGTCAAGGGTGTCGATCGGAGCGCCGTCGCCCTTGGAGAACATGGTTATCGGAAGGATGTCGCCGGGACGGCCGAGGGTATCGGCATGGACGGCGTTGGCGGCAACGGTGTCAGCGGCCACGGGAAGGACGTTGTCGGTCCTGGCGGCCGTCGTGTCCTTTCCTTCGGCGATTTCTATGTACCTGGCGACGACCTCATCGTACGCCTGTGCGCGGAGGACGGGGGCGGCTGCAATCAGCAGCGCTATGATGACCAGCCTGCGCATCAGGCCCTGACCCCTCCGAAACGGGTTTCGATGATGTCCTGGACCTCCTTGATCTTCTGCTGAAGGACGGCGTCGTCGGAAGCCTCGCAGATGAAGCGGAGGTAAGGCTCGGTGTTGGAAGGACGGATGTTGAACCACCAGCCGGGGAACTCGGCGCGGTAGCCGTCGAAGTCCATGAAGGCCTCGGCCTTTTCGGCGGAGAGGAAGTGGTCGCGGACTGCGTCCATAGCACCCTTCTTGTCCTCGACGCGGAAGTTTATCTCGCCGGAGTTCTTGTAGCGGGTAATCTTGTCGATTTCGCCGCTGAGGGTGAGGCCCTTCTTCTTGAGGGCGGCGACGATGCGGAGCACTATGATGGATGCGAGCATTCCGCTGTCGGAATAGAAGAAATCCTTGAAGTAGTAATGGCCTGCGAGCTCGCCGCCCCAGAGGCCGTCAATTTCACGGAGTTTGGGGGCTGCGAAGGCGCGGCCGACCCTCCAGGTGTGCATCTCGGCGCCGTAGGCGGCAAGCCACTCGCCGACTGCCTTGGAGGAACGGATCTCCTGGAGGACGCGGGGATTCTTCTCTCCCCTCTCGTCGCAGAAATAGTAGGCCATGAGGCCGATGATGAGGTCGGGGGCCACGAAGCGGGCCTTGTCATCGACGAACATCACGCGGTCTGCGTCGCCGTCATATATGACGCCGATGTCGGCCTTGTTCTTGGAAACGAGCTGCTTGAGAGGCTCTACATTCTTGGGGATGAGAGGGTTGGGCTCGTGGTTGGGGAAGCGGCCGTCGATGGTGTCGAAGATGTATTCGGGGGCTTCGCCGAAGATCTTGTGGGCGAAGAGGCATGACATGCCGTTGGAGCAGTCGATGGCTATCTTGAGGTCGCTGTAGTCGGCCTTGTACTTGTTCAGGAATGCGATGTAATCGTCGTAAATGTCCTTCTCCTCAACCTTGCCCTTGCGTGCTGCAGGAGGGGTGGGGCGGCCTTCCTCGATCCACTGCTTGATCTGCCCGAGGCCGGTGTCGTAGCCGACGGGGAGGGCGTTCTCACGGGAGACCTTCATGCCGTTGTATTCGGCGGGATTGTGGGATGCTGTGATCTGCACGGAGGCTTTGTAGCCGTAATTGGCAGTGCCGAAATATACCAGAGGAGTGCTGCTGAGGCCGATATCGTGGACATCGGCGCCGGCATCGGTAATGCCCTTGATGAGGTAATCGTGGATCTCCTGCGAAGAGACGCGGCAGTCGCGTCCTACCAGGACAGTATCAGCCTTGAGAAGTTCGGGAAGAAAATAGCCAACCTTGTAGGCAACGTCTTTGTCGAAATCCTTATTGTAGATTCCGCGAATGTCGTAAGCGTGAAATGCACCCATAGTCTTATTGTTTTAATTATTGATAGTTATCGGTCCAGTCAACAAATGTAACTATTTTTCCCGATAATGCCAAGAGAAGCACAATTGTGGCCGAAGGTGTTGCAGATAAGATTTTTTTTCGTAACTTTGCGGTCTACTGACACGGTGCGATTAGTTCAGTTGGTAGAGCACCAGATTGTGGTTCTGGGTGTCGTGGGTTCGAGCCCCACATCGCACCCCTGCTGCAACTCTCGGACGAATCCGAGGGTTGCTTTGTTTTTGTAGGGTTGCAAGTCTTTGATTTTCCGACGATTAGAGAAACGAGTGGCGAAAGAGTTGCGGTTCGAGGTTCGGATTTTTCCAAAATGATTTTTCCCGAGAAAATCGAACCGAGGATGTCCAACTTGAGATGAATCGGGGCTGTAGCCACGCAGGAGCCCATATTTTCGATGAACGAGAGTGAGAATCTCATCTTGTCCGCCACCTGCTTGTCTAACGGCTGCTCATTGCTCTCCGCAAGCCGCAACTCAAGGTCCTTCTTCTCCGCCACAAGACGGGAATTCATAGTCGTGAATGAGTCATCGTCGATGACACCGTCAAACCACTTGTCTTGCAGTTTCTTCATCTTGGCCTCCATCGATTCAAGGTCGGCTTTCATCTTCCGTTTCTCCTCCTTGGACACCTTCTCCTGCTCGTGGGTCATATCGACGAGGATGGCTTCATAGAGAGCCATAACCGCCTCGCTCGGCTTCAGTGACCGCAGGAATCGGCACACATTGTCGTTTGCATCCTCTGCCGATATCCTATAGTGACCGCAGTAGTTGCAGTGGTAGTATGCATACCGCCTGCTCCGTCCCTTGCTGAAGGAGCCATAGACGGTGTTGCCGCAGTGGGGGCAACGCAGGAACGAACGCATGAAGAAGGTCTCATCGGGGACCTTCTTCACTTCGGGCTCTTCCTTGTCTCTCTTGCCGTCCAAACGGTCTTGGACAAGGTAGAATGACTTCGCATCCGTCAACGGCTTGTGCCGTCCTTTGACATACTGCTCGGGCGAATCGCCATACTCGGGGACGAACACATCTCCTATGTAAAAACGGTTACGCAGGATGCGGAAGAATGTGGATTCGCTGACCTTCATTCCGCGTGAACGCAGGTCTCGCCACACAATGGTCGGGGCCTCAACACCATAGGCGACACGGTTGAACGCCTCACGCACGAACGGTGCTTCCTTCGAGTCAAACTCTATCCATGTATCGTGCTTGCTCCGCCTCTTGTTCGCATAGCCGTATGGAGCCATCCCTACACACTTGCCGTCTACAAGGGCTTGATGGATGCCGTCCCTTGTTGCCTTGGACCGCTTGTCATTGTCCACCTCCGCCATCGACAAGTACACCGATAGCATTATCTTGGACTCCGACACATTGAAATCAATGTGCTCTTCAGCCGCGTTGACCTCTATCCCGTACTTTCGGAATCTCGAGATGTAGTCCCATCCATCGGAAGCATCTCGGGTGAATCGGTTCCACCTCAACACTAACAAACCATCTGCATCGACCTCCTTGCGCTTCCGCAGGTACTTCTTGCATATCTTCTTCATCTCGGGTCGGTCGAAAGTCTTGGCGGAATAGTCCTCCCGATAGACCTCAACGACCTCAATTCCATTACTCGCGCAGAACCTTGTCAAGGCATCTGCTTGATACTTCAACGAGCCGCCCTTGGCTTGCTCGTCACTGCTCACTCGGCAGTATACTATTGCTTTCTTCATTTGTATCTATCTTATTATCAGTTATTTGGTAAACTGCAATCATCATAAGGAAATCCCTCAATTGCGTTATCTCATCATCAGTTATTTCATAGTCAAATCGTTCAAGTATCGTCCTACATTCTTGAATACCAAGCATTTATGTATTCATTTTTCCTTCTTATGTAGCACTTGTGCCTCTCCTGCTCACTCGGGAGACGGAGACCTCTGCTCGGCAAGGGATGCTACCCCCTATGCGGCTAACGACCGCACAATCAGCGAATTACATATCTTATGGGTATTATTCGTGCCTTTCGGCTTATTATCGGGTGCAGGAACCTACCTGCTAATGAGAATATACAAAATTAACACGAGAAAACCAAATCGGGGATGTTAGATAATGTCTTTCAACTTGCGGAGGGTGTTCACCGATGTGCCCGTGAGGACCGCGATATTGCGGAGACTGATGCCTTTCTTGAGGAGACCTAACTCTTTCTGATACTGCTGCTTATATGTCTCTTCGGACTTGCGATATGTGGCAGGACGCCCCATCTTGATGCCATCCCTGCGACACTTGGCGATGTATTGGTCCCTGCCGCTTGCCATGCGCTCGGCTATGGTAAGACGCTCCATCGAGGCAATCTCGAGCAGGATGGTGCAGATGAGCGATGCGACGGGATTGACCTTGCCGTCAGGGTTGAGGGTCTCCAAGTTGTAGTTCTTTACGAACAAACTGACCCCGTGCTCGTTGAGATGCTCGATGACCTTTAGGGCTTCGAGGGTGTTCCTGCCAAGACGGCTGATTTCAAGGCAGACCACCTTGTCGATGTCGTTGGCTTTCACAAAGTCGATGAGGTCCATAATCTCGGGCCGCTCTTCTATTCGCTTCGCTCCGCTTACCTTGTTGCTGAATACCGCTTCGACCTGCCAATCAACGCGCTTGCAGTAATCGGTCAACTCGTTGACCTGCCTTTGATACTCCTGTTTGTCGGTGCTCACTCTCGCCAAGATTACGACCTTATCCATAATGGGTGTTAGCATTTTTACTAATAAAACATACAATCCGTTAGTAAGAGCTAATATAGTGCTAATTTTTAATATATGCAACTTTTAGGTGCTTATTTTGAATATTGGCAACATTTTACTAATTTTGACTACAATTCGTGATACGGATGGAGCCGAAAAAGAAACAAGAACGAGCAATCGTCCACCTTGAAAAGGACGGACAACACTACTACTACGGCAACTTGAAAGCCCTGACCGACTATTGGGACAAGGATGCCATCGGGGTCTCATACACCTATCTCAAGAACCTCAACATCTCTGAGGACAAACCCTATCGGAATGATAAGTGCATCATTCGTCGTGGAGTCATCATTACATCTGAACGGACATCGGAAGCGAAAAAGCAATTGAAGGAGGAGCAGCCGAAATATGACATCCGCTGCTCTGATGGCTATGCTTACTTCTATATGGATGTCCCGCTGAGCAATTGGTGGGATTCCGTGCCTGCCATTGAGTACGATGGGCATACCTTTAATGCAAGCGAGTCCATCTTTATGTATCTCAAAGCCAAATACTTCAAAGACGAGGGAACCGCTGTTAAGATAGTCGAGGCAGACAACAAGGCCTACGACCAACCCAAGAAAAGATGGGCGGCCGTGAAGAAACTTGGCAAGAAGGTAAAAAACTTCGATGACAAGAAATGGGCGGGGGCAAATCGAACTGCTATGGCAACGGCTTTGAAGCAGAAAGCCCTATACGATGCAGAATTCAAAAGGGTGCTCCTTGACCCGCAGTATGCAGGAATGACCTTTTGTGAAGCCTCGAAATACGATACAATTTGGGGTATTGGGATAGATGCGAAGACCGCGATGAGAGTAGGAAAGGCGGGATGGAAAGGGCATAATTTCCTTGGACGGGCTTTAACGGAATTACGGGATGAATTGAATGAACAAGCCATAAAAGAATGACAAGTGCGTGATAGATTGCGAGGTCATTTCTGCTATGAATGAGAAATATAGAGGTAGTTATTGTCTTTCCAGAGAAATAAGCTATCTTTGTTACGCCGTCAAATGACGGCATATATATTAGCGAAAGTGTTTTCGTGTCCTTTGTGGGAAATTCGCAGTTTCAACGACAGAAGGATTACGATAACCCTTGCCGCTCGTGCTTTGGTTATGCAGTTTGCGCCGGTTCTCGGTGCAGCACTCCATATCAAGCCGAGTGTGGAGTGTTATCAGTAGTTTATTTCTGTCAAGGCCCTGCGAAGCCCCCCACAAAATAAGCGAAAGAGGGCTCCACACTTTTGTTTTTTACTACTCCGCCTTGGGCCCTCGCAGGTAGACGCTATCCGCATATGGTACAATGGTCACTAAAAACGGTCGAAAACAAACTCAAGCGGGCAAAGGGTTATGACTCTTTCATTTCTCATGAGAAAGGGTATTTACTCGTTAGTATTAACAAAACCGACATCGTTATTCTCCGTGAGGAGGTTGGGGTAAGCTACTACTTCCTTTCTCCTATTCAGAGTGTTTTAGACGCGAACTATGTTAATGATTTTATGTCATATGCTGCGTCTTATTTGAGGAAGGCGTTGGAACAAAAGGAAGACAGCTTTCACATCTGATAACTGTTCGATAACACAAGAATGTAAGTATGATGTGCTGCGAATGATTAGGCGCAGTTAAGATAGTGACTTTATTTGACGTTTATTTATAAATTATCTAAATTATGGCTCAATTCAATAGACAGGCTTGGAATTGGTTTCCGCTCCTCATCTCTTTATTTCTTTGTGCCTCGTGTGCAGTAACAGAGATTACTGATTACTATAATGAATCTCATTTTTTATTCATTCCAGTAGATGCAAAAGCATCTGCTTATACTTGCGTTATATTTCTGGTTATTCAGCTACTTGCGATATACTACAATAAATTATATACCAATAAGGCGGGGTGGAGACACCAACAGGTTCAAGGAAACATTTACAACAACCGTGGTGATAAGGTTGGTTCTTATGATACGGGCGAATATGACAGTTGGTATGTAACTCCTGAACAAGCTGAGAACACTACGGCCAAAGTTCGTTATTGGGCAGAAATAGCTCGTATCGCTTTACCCCGTGTATTTTTGGTCGGTTGCATAGCGAGTTGGATATCTCCGAATCATATCTTTTGGGGGATAGTGATTTGGTTAGCTGTTGCACCCGCATGGACAATATGGCGAATCAAAAGAACAATAGATACAGAACGCTCTATCATATGGGAGGTAATCTATTGTATTCTCTTGCTAGTATGCTCTATTGTATATTTTATAATCATTTCTTAGATAGTGGTCGGATTAGTTATTACACCCACTTGAACAATAAGGCGTATTAACAAAACAAAAGAAACATAACGCGCTATCATATGGGAGGTCATCTATTGTATTCTCTTGCTAGTTTGGCCTACTATTTACTCTAAATTCAAAGGATGAAAAAGCATTGTTTAGCATTCATTTGCGTTGTTGGAGCACTAATTCTTTGCTCATCACAGGCTCAGTTCTTTAAACGAGGTGATAGTGTTTTAAAGCCGGGAGTTTCAATATTTGGAGTTGACCATAGGAGGATTCTCGTACCTTTTTATGCGGAAGAGACTTCAAAGATTGGTTTTTTACATAACAACTCGGCTCTAACCGTCTTAATCCTGCCAATTTACGACGACGCATATAACGCAGGCTATATGCTTCTTGCAGTTGAAAAGGACGGCAAATGGGGTGTTATGGACCTCGGAGGGCGATTCTTCGACAAGACGGGCAGGTATAACTTCAAGATGCCTATCATCCCATGTGAATATGACAAGATAGAAGTGATTGACGATTTCACAGCAATATGTGATGGAAAAGCAATAGATGTTCGAGATTTGGGATATGAGATGGATTAGGGCATGGACACTATCGGCTGAATCACTTTCATACAAACTCTTAAGGTGATACATTCAGCAATGGTGTATCACCTTGTTTTTTAGTGTTAAACTGATACTGTTGAGGTTTTGACACATCAAGTCAGTTTCCGTCGGACATCCTCCCATACTTCTGCTCCTTGCTGACCGCCTATTTGCTCCATCATCGCCTTGTACGGTTCCATCACCTTGCTGATGCTCGTTCCCTTGCTCGGGTATAATTGCCGCATCCTTGCCTCAACCTTCTCCAAGTCATACTCACAGTCCTTCAGTACGAGCATGGTAAGATAGGACTTCTTGTCGGTCATCGGGACGGCTTCTCGTGGCTCCACCACCTCGTCAAGGAAATCGGAAATCGGGTTTACTTCGGCTGATAAGACAGTCATCAGTTTCGTATCCGCGATTCGCAGTGCCTTCCGTATCTGCTCTTTGCTATCGAGATTCAGTTCAAATCGGCACATCCCACTGAACGCGGCCTCAAGTCCGTGCTCCTCAACGAACGGTCTATTTGCCGACCGACGCATCTCGTTTCCCTTGTCGTATATCGTCATTCTCTTCTTGGTCTTGTTACTGACTACATTCTTGTTTACCACTACATTGCCGTTCTTCATTTTGCTGCATAGGTACTGCTGATAGTTTCGGACATGGCTGCGGATATACTCCGTGACTTGTGATACATCGCTAACGGGGATATCCTTGGTAACATCGCATTTGACGACCTCTGCATCCATCATCGCGTCAATATCTATCTTGCAGAATCCGAGTGCATCTATGGCTTGGAAACACTGTAGGATGGTATCTTTGGAAATCAGTTTCGGATAGTCCTTGCCCAATATCTTGCCGCAGAACTCGATAACAACCTCTCCACACTCGTAATCGACTTTTATCTTCAGAAGGAACGGATGTTCTTGGTAGTATTTCAACGAGGAAACGACACCGTCCTGCTCTACGAGTTTGAATCGACTCTCATCGCAAATCTTGATTGCTCGGATATCGGCAACTATCTTCAACTTGTCGAATGTAATCACTTGCTCTCATACTCTCTTGTCATTATTTTTGATGACATCTTCCCCTTGATAAGTGGTGAAGTCATACTGTCTCACCCGAGGTCGGTCGGTGAGGGACCGTTTGCCAATACCTTTGCATCGATTGGCTGATGTGTTGCTTGTGCCTTTCGCTCTTTGACCTGCCGCGTTGGCTTGCGGCTATCTTCTGCTTGGTCTCATCGTCTAATTCACGATACTGCCTCTTGTGGTTCTTCATCATAGTAGTCTTTTCGTATAAATAGGCAGGTGTAGTAAAAAAGTCAAGTGTAGTAGAGTTATTTTTCATCAAACACGAGACAACATTCTCGTTTCAATCAGAATGTACTCACTATCACTACTACTTTGATGGCGTGAAAAAACGGGATTGCAGTTCTTGAAAAACCGCATTACACGGGTGTGGGGAGGGGGATTTCTTACTGATATCAACCTTGAGAATTCAATCGGGGTCATAGTGCGTGTCGACATAGAGAAAACGGCACTATTCATCCATCAAACTCGCTCCTTCGAGGGTTCTTTCCTTGTTCATCAGTTCGGGGAAGTACGGGTGCAAGGCCCAAATCTTCTCCACCCATGGCCACAAATGGTTCAAGTCTGCCGCGCAGGTAAGACCCGAAGGCCTCCCTCACGGGAGGCTTTTTTGGTGCGATGTGGGGCTAAGCCCCTACTATCCCCCTGCACCCCCAGGGGACAAGGGGAAGGATCTCCTTGCGCCGCTGCGCGGCTAACCCCTCTGTCGGCGCTGCGCGCCTCCGAAGGCGTTTCATACGGGACCGTTCCGAAAGCCGAAGACATCACCGCACACAAAGCGTCGAATGGAAGTGCCTCTTTTATAGCACTTTACACAAAATCACCCGGGAAGAATCGACCGGGTGATTATACGTAAGATATTGTTACTGTGGCGATTACATTCTACGGCACTTTGTGCCCAATTCTTCAGGATGCCCTTAAAACTTCATGGAACACTTGCAGGATGTGAAAAAATGATTAACTTTGCACAAGCGATATGTTCTCAAATTGTTGGGAAACAAATACAGACATCTATCCCTAAATGGATGTCTGTTTTTCTTTTCTAATGACCCTTAACCGAGGGGAGGTACTGAATGAAAGCCTCGATAGTTCTCTCATCCTAACAATTAACATATCGCAAATGAGAACTCATCTGACGCTGATTCAACTCTCCATTGGAGTGGAGGTTGTGAGATTTGTCCGGGTAAGGGCGTATAAACGCTACCGCTATGGCAAACTTGAGATAGTTCGGAGTCACTACCGAAGGTATTAGGGTACCTGAGATAGTCCACTCTTGAACTGTGCCGCAAGGCACTTCTACTCTATCCCCTCGGTTTTTTCGGTATAGCACTTTGATTGCATGGGTCAGGAATGATCTCACGCAGTGCCCAAAGGCGTTCTATATTGGGCGTTTGCCGACGGAAACAATGCTAGAACACCCAGCCGATGTTTACGTCGAGGGTGGTGAATATTTCCGGGAAATCGCCGCGTGAATATGGGAGGCTGTAATCTGCGGATATCCTGAGATGATGGAATAATTCAAGCCCAAACCTTGCCTGGGTAAAGATGATGAACTTGCCGGCCCAGAGAGAATCCCAAGTTTCATTATGAGTTCCGAAACCTGGGCCAAGTCCAATGCCCAAGAAAGGATTGACGGTTTTCCCCGGGAGTAAATTGAAGTCGGCAACTGCAAGAAGATCGCCTGATATTGAAAGAGCATTGTCCGTCATATATGTAGGGCCGATAGGTCCCACTTTGCAATCCAGCCTGGCACCGGCATCGAAATGCTTGCCAAGCAACCAGCGATACTCTCCATAGGCACCGAATTTATATAGCATATTTGGAATGTCATCCGCAACGGTCAAGTTTTCTTCGGGAGAATAACTGATTCCAAATTCGAATCTGTTCTGTGCGGAAACTGCAACGGAAAACAAGGCAATTATGCCCACAACGAATAGCTTTTGTTTCATAAGTTATTTAATTATCACGCCTTAACATATGATGCATCTTTTCGCTGATTCGTTGCAACATGAATGCCCCTACAGCCCAAGATACTCCCCTATCCGGTCGAGCCAGGTGTAGCTGCCGGTGCCGGGGGATGCTGTGCGCTGGAAGCAGTGCTTGCGGAGGGCAAGCGTGTGGAGTTCGCTCTGGACGCCCATGGCGCGCATCTTTTCCCATGCTTTCACTGAATTCATGGCGGCCCAGGGGTCGGCGTCGCCGTGGATGAAGAGCATCGGGGCCGTATCGAGGTCGAAGGAGAAATCGGGGTCGAGGAAGGCGGTGTCGTCATTGCCGCCGGTGGTGTTGCACACTTCAAGCCCGTCTGTAAGGGAATATGCCGGATAGATGCCGATGCCCCACTGCACCTTGCAGGAAAGCTTGTCGATGTCGTCTGACGGATAGTAAGATTGATGGCGGGATGACGTCACGCCCATGAGGGTGAGATGCCCGCCGGCAGACGAACCCATTATTCCGATCTTGTCCGGATTGAGTCCGTGGGACGCCGCCTCGCTGCGGACGACACGGATGGTCCGCTGGAGGTCCTGCCAGGCGGTGGTATGTTTGGCGAGGCCTTCGGGACGCGGGGTGCGGTACTTCAGGGTCACCACCGCCATGCCCTTGGCATTGAGATAACGGCGCGCAGGAGCGACCTCGAAACCGTCGGGGTCGTTATTATTGTAACCGCCGCCCGAATAGATGATCTGTATGGCGTCGGTCTTGAGTTCCGCGGGAATATGCCATTCTATGTAAGGAACGCACTGATGCTCCTGGGCGTTGGGCATCTTGCCTTCGGGCCAGATGTTTTCCTTGCTGTAGAAGGCCCTGGCGGAATCGTCTGCAAAACGGTCAATGAGCTTCTCCTCAGGCTTCAGCGGCCCGAGGTAGCCCATCTGGGTCATGAATTCAACCCCGCGCTCAAGCCCGTAGACACCGTGTCCTTTGCCTGCGAACAGGTGCAGTTCGGCGGGAATGCCCATGCGGCGCAGCTGACGGTAGACCTGGGTGGAGCCGGTGGGAGAATAGGGGTCCTTGCCGCCATGCAGAAGGCACAGGGAGCAGGTCTTTTCGTCGAACTTGAAAACGCTGCTCATGACGGCGTCGGAGCCATATCCGTCCCTCCTGTTCCGGCCTGTCTCGCCATCCGTAATGACGTATGCGGGAGCGTGGAGGATGCCCCAGTTGATGTGGCAGGAGATGTCGTCGGTCTTGTCGATACGCTGATATGCAGGAGTCTGGGAACTGGTGGCCAGAAGCAGCGCCAGGTGGGAGCCGGCGGACATGGAGATGACGCCGATCCTTTCCGGATCGAAGCCCCTTTTGGCCGCCTGGCTGCGTACAAGCCTTACGGCTCTCTGGCCGTCCTCCCATGCCGTCTGATAGATGGGAATGCCCTCCGGGCGTGGTGTGCGGTATACAAGGCTGACGCATTGTACCCCGAGGGCGGTAAGGGTCTTGTGCCAACGGTCGACGGGCTTTACGTCGCAGGTGTTGTTGTATCCGCCTCCTGAAATGAGTATCATACAGGCGCCGACAGGATTCTCCGGGGCCTCGAACCACTCGAGGTACGGCATACGGTGCTTGTCGGGATTGAATCCTTCGGCTCCGGACTCGTCCGTCATGGCGGCGATCTGATGAGGCTGGGAGTCGGGCATCTTGCACTTGGGCCACAGGGGCTGGCGTTCAAATCCCCAGAGCTGGAGGGAGCCCAGCAACAGGAAAAGGATAAGTATTCTTTTCATCTTCAGCGGTTTTGTATGAATGCTTTAATGTCTTCCCAACGGTAGTACGGACCGGAATAGGCCTGGACTTCCGGGACGGGGGTTTCCTGCTCGTTGGCGAGGAATTTCACCAGGACTTCGCCTTTGCAGTTCCTGTATAATATCATCTGGAAATTTGCAGCGAAAGGGCAAAGCTTGGCGCCGTTCCAAGAACGGAGGGCCTCCTCGGCACTGAGGCGGGGATAGCCGTAGCCTTCCAGGCCGAAGTATGAACAGAGGCCGAGGAACGGCCAGTCATGGCCGAAGATAAGGTCGGCGGCGACGGGAGCGCCGGCTATTGCTTCATCGGCCTTTCGGATAATCTCCGCTGCCAGCATTCCGGCGCGCGGTATCCTTAAGTCGCCGAATTCCTTCGAATTGCATTGCGAAAGGTAGGCACTGAGGGCATTGCGGCTATACCAGGTTACGACTACATCCCATGGCAGGAAGCGGAACAGGTCGTCGTCGATACCGTGTGCCGGC